>ERZ507591.18-NODE-18-length-64407-cov-5.71499_pt1 | contig 64407 bp, 55 predicted proteins | sample MGYA00513434_ERZ507591 | MGnify/ENA metagenome assembly ERZ507591 | reverse complement strand
GTATGCGGGAATGGATGCATGTATCCCATGTTCTCTGGCATAGCATTTCCATACGCCGTAATCCTCTGTCACCTCGATCCGCTTGATCCTGTCCAGGGTGACCATGTCAAATTCCCTTACGGATTTGTTGTACTCAGGAGGATTTCCCGCTGCCACTATGACCCAGCCCTCCGGTATCTTATGGCTCCCAAAAGTCTTGCACTGAAGAAACTGGAGCATGGTGGGTGCAAGCGTTTCTGAGACACAGTTGATCTCGTCAATAAACAAGATGCCCTCTCTGCACCCCGTCCGCTCCATGCACCGGTAAACAGACGCCACAATTTCACTCATGGTATATTCTGTCACCGTATATTCTTTTCCGTCAAACTGCCTTTTTTCAATGACCGGCAGTCCGATGGCACTCTGCCTTGTATGGTGGGTAATGGTGTAGGCCACAAGGCCGATCTGCAGGCTTTCTGCAGCCTGTTCCATTATAGCTGTCTTGCCGATTCCCGGAGGACCGATCAAAAGCACCGGACGCTGGTGCACAGCCGGTATGGCGTAAGTTCCGTCAGCCTTCTTTTTTGTGTAGGCCCGCACGGTATTTTCTATTTCCTGTTTTGCCTGCCCGATATTCATACTCCTGATCCTGCCTTTCTCTCATCCAGATACAGACGGATAGCCCACGAAGGGATTTTCACATTTCCCGGAGGCTCCTTTATTAAAATAAATGCTGTCTCATAGTCCGGCTTCCCGGCGGGATAGATGCCGTCCCCGTCCGTAAAATACAGAAGCCCTTTTAAATTTCTGATCTTTTTCTCTCTGATCAGCCTGTCCACATAAGTAAATACCGGGCGGAAATCCGTGCCGCCCCTTCCCTGGATCCGAATCTGCTTCATATAAGCCCGCCAGTCCTCCTCGCAGCACAGGGTCACATCCTCCTGGATGTAGCAGTCACACTGTATGACGTGGACATTCATTTTCCTGAAAAAATTTTCTCTCTCACTGAGCATGGAATACGTCTCTTCCAAAAAACGCTGTACCATTTCCCGGGAACAGGAGCTGGACGTATCAATGGCTATGACGATTTCCTCAAGCTTGCATGCCTCTGTATATTCCAGAGGCTCCACCAGTGGCATGTTACCATACATAGACAGTCCAAGGCAATAGGAAATATAATCAAAACTTTCCATATCGAGCTGGACTTCCTCTCTCTGCACAGCAAAACGCCGCAGAAATTTCCGGTAATCATACCTTCTTTTTTGCTGCAGCTCATACCATTCCTGCCTATTCCCTTTTTCACTTCCTGCCCTCTTACCGGCATTTCCCGCATCCCTGCTGGTATATGCCGCTGCCTTTTCCCATACATCCCGGATACCGGCAAGCTCTCCCTTGGAAAGCATTCTCCAGAGACTGTGCCCGTCCGTAAAAAACAGACTTCTCCAGGCATCTGTACAGCTCTTTCCAAACTCCCCCTCCCGCAGCATGTCATAAATCTGTGCTGCGGTCCTGGATTTTTTCCCCTTCCAGAACAGGCGGTAAACTTCCGTTTTTTCTTTTCCGGCTTCCCCTGTAAGGAAGGGCATGCCAAGGCAATCCACCGTATATTCTGCCACTATGTCACAGGCCAAATTCCACAGCTCCTCATCTCGTTCCTCACGGTCTGCGGGGTGCAGGTAGAGGCAATGGAACAGGCTGTGCAGATACACTCTGTTTATGTATTTCCTGCCCTTTTCCGCAAAATCAGTCAGAACAGCTTTGGGAGAATAATGGAGCACCCTGCCGTCTGTACAGGTGCAGGCACATGTTTCATCTGCTGCCGTTTTCAGATAACTGCATGCCAGCACAAAAAAAGGACAGGCGCAGGAAATTTCCTGCTTGGCCAATGCCCAGATTTCCTGTGCAATTTCCTCTGCCTGTCTCATAATTCCATATCCTTTCCGCCAAATCCGAACTGCTCCTCTTTTTTTGACAGAAGCCATAAAACACTTTCCGTACTTCCATACTTCTGCGCCAGTGCCAGAAGTTCATCCATCTGCACCGGTGTCACTGTATCCAAACCAAAAAGAACTTTTACTTTCTCTGTCTCCCTGGCTTTCATCAGTTTTTCCATGGCAGGACGGAAACGCTTCTTCAGATATTCCCTGTACCGCTCATATAAAAGGCCGTCCTCAGGGCATAATTCAAAAAAACGCTCCAGAGCAATTGCAAGGCGGATGTTCTCCTGCCTGCTTGACAGGAACTTCTCATCCTGTTCCCTGCTACTGTTCTTCATAATATTTTATCAGAGCCTGGGTGCCCAGGTCACCCAATCCTTTTTCATCCAGCTTCTTGTACATATCCAGTACTTCCATGAGAATAGGGAGTGTCAGCTTTCTGGCATCGGACTCCTCCAGGGCGATCTTCATATCCTTGATGTAATGTTTGATGAAAAATCCCGGATCATAGTCCTCTTTGATCATGCGGGGTGCCATATTATTCATCTGCCAGCTTCCCGCTGCGCCCTGACTGATACTGTCCAGCATAGTCTGTACATCAAGGCCTGCGGCGCGGGCATAGGTGATGGCCTCACACACACCTGCGATCACACCGCCAAGCGCAATCTGGTTGGCAGCTTTTGTGTGCTGTCCGTTGCCGGCTTTTCCCTCGTAGATAATAGTCTTGCCCATGGATTTGAACAGCTCCAGGCAGGCTTCAAACGCTTCCTCATCCCCGCCGGCCATAATGGATAAGGTGCCATGCCTTGCACCCACATCCCCGCCGGATACCGGAGCATCCACAGCGTAAATCCCTGCATCCCTTGCTCTCTCATAAATCTCCACGGAAAGCTTCGGGCTGGTGGTGGTCATATCAATGACATAGGTTCCTGGTCTGGCATTTGCTATGATTCCGGCCTCGCCAAAATAGACCTCCCATACGTCTTCGGGATAGCCAACCATGGTGATGACAGCCTCCCTGTCTCTGACGCACTGTGCTACGGTATCACACCATACGGCTCCCTCCTCGATGATATCCAGCACCTTCTCTTTGGTTCTCGTATAGATAGACAGTTCGTATCCTGCTTTCATCAGGTTGCGGACCATGGATTTACCCATGACTCCCACACCGATAAAACCTATTTTTTTCATTCTTTTACACCTCTTCTCGGTTTTCACTTATAACAGTTTACCATAATTCCGGGAAATTTACACCTGTTTTTTATGCATTGCTTTTTTCTGCATATATTCTATTACATCCCGCACCTGGGACAACTGCCATACATCCCGCACAGGGATTTCCACCTGAAACCTGTCCTCAAAGGCACAGACAAGGTTTGCCACATCCAGAGAATTCAGCGCCAAATCCCTGATAAAATCCGTATCGGGGGTCAGTTCGCTGATTCCGGTCACCTGATAAACAAGTTCTTCAATAACAGACAGGTAAGCTTCACTGCGCATCAAAAACGCCCCCTTTTTATTTTATAGATGGATGTCTTCTTAAACTCCGCTTCTGTCATGCGGATAAGCTGGATTCTTTTATGAAAAGGCAGTTTTTTATTCAGCTCATAAATCTCCTCCTGAATCCGCTCCAGCACTTCATAGCTTGTCATGCCCCGGGTCTTCTGCGGATCCGCGTAAATGACCGCGGAGAGCTTCACATCATCGGCTGTCTGCCCGTTACTGGCTCCATATACCATCACTTCCCTGACAAGAGGGATCTGCAGTATGAGCTCCTCCAACTCCTCGGGCACCACTTTTTTACCGTTGCTGAACACCACCAGATTCTTTTTTCTCCCCGTAATGTAGAGAAACCCTTTCCTGTCCATATATCCCAGATCTCCGGTACAGAACCAGCCATCCGAAAATGCTTTTTTTGTCTCCCCGTCCGCTTTATAATAACCTTTAAAGACTGACGGACCCTTAACCAGAATCTCCCCGTCCCGGATCTTCACTCTGGTCTCTGGAAGCAGCACGCCCACGGAATTTTCCCTGTGTCTGCGGTTTCTGTTTACGGAAATAAGAGGACCGCACTCCGTAACCCCGTATCCCTGCAGCACGCAGATTCCGTAGCAGCCAAACTCCTGGGCCAGCCGCTCGTTCTGCTGAGCACCTCCGCAGATGATAAGGGAGACAGAATCCCCGAGAACGCGGGTTAACGCATCGTGCACAAAAGGACTGCAGGACAGATGATATTTTTTCCGGCTTTGGTACCTTTTCAATGCCTTTTTTGCCTCCTCCCGCGTGCCGTCCCGCTTCTGTTCCAGACGGATGCTGCGGATCAGGGATTCCATCATCATGGGAACCAGAAGTATCATCTCCGGGCAAAACAGGCGCAGGTCCCGCATCCAGTTCTTCACACTTCCGTTCAATCCCAGATGCTGCCCCTGTGTCAGGACATTTAACGCACCGCACACAAGGGAATACGCATGATATAAAGGCAGGCAGGTATATGCCTTATCCCCTGCCTCCACCAGTGCCTGGGCATGGCAGGCATTGAACATAATATTGCCGTGGCTGAGCATGACCGGTTTCGGACTGCTTAAAGTACCGGAGGTGTAGATGATGACAGCCGTCTCATCTGCCTGTACTTTATCCATTGCAAGGTTCAGCTCTTCCTCCCTGCTCTTAAGCGCCTCGTATCCCCTTAAAAGAAGAGAGGGAAAGCTGTTGTCACTGTGAGCATCCCACAGGCAGAGCACAGGGCAACCGGGAAAATCCTGAAACAGAAATTCATATTCCCGGGAAACGGCAGCCATGCAGGAGTCACCGTAACGGATGCACTGCAGGATTTTCTCATCCTGCTGCTCCACATCCACAGGAAGCGCCACAGCGCCCACAGAACAGCAGGCCAAAAACATCACAAGCCACTCATAGCCGTTCTCCCCTGCGATCGCCAGATGTTTCCCTGCGATACCCATATCCAGGAGCACCAGCGCAAGCGCCTTTGCATCCCTTGCAAGCATCCGGTAGGTATAGCAGTGTTCCTTTCCCTCCCAGTCATAGACAGTGACCGCCGGTCTGTCCCCAAAGCGTGACTCTGCCTTCTGCAGAAATTCCCCGACTGTCTCATATGTATTTACATTGTTTAAAGGATAATCCAGTCTCATGTCCCCTCCAGTTCTCCCAGCTCACCATTTGCTATCAGCTCCAGAAAAACCTCCACCAGCCCTGCGTCAAATTGTGTGCCCTTCCCCGCTTCCAGCTCCTCTTTTGCTTTTGCCAGGGAAAGTCGTTTTCTGTAATGACGGTCCGACATCATGGCATCAAAAGCATCGGCAATGGAGATCATCCGCGTTTCCGGGGGAATCTGTTCCCCTCTCAGGCCGTCCGGATATCCGCGGCCGTCTATCCGTTCGTGGTGCGCCCGCACGATCTCTCCCAGATTGTGAAACATGTCTATGCAGGAGAGAATCTTCCCTCCGATTTCCGGATGTCTTCGTATCACGGCAAACTCTTCCTCTGTCAGTTTATCCTCTTTGCACAAAATTGCGTCAGAGACTCCTACTTTTCCGATATCGTGGAGCAGTCCGGCGCACCTGACACATTCTGTCTGGGATTCTTCCATCCCTGTCTTCTTGGCTATTTTCTCTGCGTACATGGAGACCCTGTCAGAATGCCCCCGGGTGTAATCATCCTTGGCATCCACCAGAAGCCGAAGGGCCTCCACGGTCTGCATATAGCTCTCTTTCAGCCGGGAATACGTCAGACTGAGTTTTCTGTTGTTAATATTCAGAAGCATGTGAAGGATCGTGTTGTGAAGCGCTGTGGTGACCTGTTCCCCGTAGACAGCCAGAAGACGCTGCTGCACATCAGAATAGGCGGAATCCCGTCCGATTCCCAAAACTCCCAGAAAGATATCATGGTTTGCCTTGAGCGGAACCAGGAAAAGTCCGTCAAACTCCTGAATATCCCCGCTGCTGCCCGCCTTCTGCACAGCATTTTCAAGCTGCGGATAATCCTCTTTTAAAAACTGTTCCAGTTTTTTTTCATATTTTCCGCTTCCCTGGAAAATATCATCCGGCAGATTTTCCACAGGCATGGATGATATGATTCTTTTGGGCTTGATCCAGGCAAATCCGTGCCTATTATCCCCCAAAAGCAGCATCTGTCCCAGAATCCTTCCAAGTACCACATCCAGGGAGAGAAGCTGATGTATACTGGGTATGGAGCCTAAGATGGATCCCAGCCCGTCCTGGTAACGGTAGACCGTGCGCATCTGCCGGATGGACTTGACACAGCTTTCCACTAAGAGTTCAAGCTGGTCAAAACGGTCGCTTTTCTCAAAATACCCCTGAATATCCAGCTCCCGGATCGTGTTCAGAGGCGGTGCCACCTCCCTGTGCCCGGTAAGCATGATCACAAAAATTCTGGTATCAAACTGCCGCAGACGTGCCACCACCTGATCCCCGCAGATGGGGTACATGATAAAATCCAGCAAAAGAATATCATAGGATTTGTTCTTCATCTTCTCCAGAGCGCCCAGCGGATCGTTTTCCGTCTCTACAGTATAGCCGGAGGATTCAAAATAGGAATACAGTGCGTCCGTAATATTCTTGTCGTCATCCAGAACCAGCATGGTGAAGCCATTTTTCTGCTGTCCTGCCTTATTTTTTCGCATACCTTCTTCACCTCAAATAATCTTTTCTCTTAACTTTGCAGGGGCAGTTCCACGCAGAAGACAGCTCCGCCCTCCGGCAGATTTTCAGCCCACATTCTTCCGCTGAACTTACCCCGTATCAAACCTGCGGAACTGTAAAGCCCCAGGCCGGTTCCCATTGCCCCTTTCGTCGTCACCATGGAGTGAAACAGCCGTTCCATAACCTCCGGGGCAATTCCCGGTCCGCTGTCCTTCACCTTGATCAGAATATTCCCGTTTTTCTTTTCCGCGCAGAGGGTGATCTTCCCGCCTTCCTCCTTCATGGCATCCATGGCATTGTCCACCAGATTGTTGACCACCTGTACCAGATTGTTGATATCCCCCTTTAAAACAGCATCCCCGGGCAGTTCATTTTCCATGGATAAAACACAGCCGTGCTTGGCAAGACTGTGCTTCATCAGCAGAAACACTCTTCTGAACACTTCATCCACTGTAAATTCCACAATATTGTTGGTGTTCATATTCGTAGCCAGTCCCTTCACTGTGGTGATGATATCAGACATGTAAGCACAGCTCTCCCTGATTTTTCCAAGCCACGCTCTCATATCCCCCGCAATTTCCTGATAATCCTCCACCGTCACATCTTCATCCCCAAGACTGATCGTATATTCATCCACCAGTTTTTCCAGAGACTCCACACTGCCTGAGACAGACATGATCGGTGTTTTTAAGTTATGGGAAATGCCTCCGATCATCTGTCCCAGGGAAGCCAGCCGCTCCCGCTCCATCTCCTGGCTCAGTTTCTGCTGCTGCTGCCGAATCTCCTCTTTTACCTGTGTCACGTCCTTGAAAAGCGCCACCACGCCCATCATTCTCTGTTTTCCGAATACCGGAGTCAGCTCCACGGAATAATAAATCTTTTTGTCGTCTTTTATCACTGCCTGCTCATAGGTGATCACGCTCACCGTCTGTCTGCAGATATCAAAAAAACTTAACAGATTGTAGATCACATCCCTTTTCTGTTCATCCAGAACTTCCACCTGCCGGTCCAGATATACGTTATTTTTCATACCGTAGCTTTCCCCGAAATTCTCCCGGAAGGCATCATTCATATTGATGATCTGGCTGTCTGAGGAAATGATCACATAACCATCCGAAATATTGTCAATTATATTCTGCAGTGCGATGGGCTTGATGTTTAAAAAATTCAGATAATAAATTGCTATTCCGTGGCAGATGATCGTGAACATGAAAGCAATGGGAGTTGCCGCGATGGACAGATTGACAATCTTCAGGGTTGCTAAAAGATTGACACACACCGGCACGATCAGCCCCCATGCAAATAAAATGGACTGCCACACTGCGCTGTTATTTCTCTTCCTGATGCCGTTCCTTAAGGCCAGCACAATGGACAGAATACAGTAAATATAATACTGACTGCCTGACAGGATGAACAACGGTCCGAATTTCACCTCTGAGGCATAGATGGAAAACTGTTTATAAAAAAGATGATGCCATGGATTTGTAAATACAATCAGGGAGGTCACCACCGGCAGGATATAGAGAAAATAAAATATCCTTGGAAGCTTTTCATAATTGTATATAAACGCAATTGTCAAAAGCAGCACAGTGACCACCATCAGCGCGCAGGCACCGCAGGTGATAGCGTCCAGTATGGTGAGCACCTGCATACTGCTGTCAGCACCCCCCAGGATTCCGGCAATCGCCAGAAGCCAGATAAGGAGAAACGCCGATGCCGCCACGTAGAGCCTCTGCAGCAGCGGCAGTCTGCCCTTCCGGATACAGCTGTAAAGAAAGAAAATCAGAATAGTGACCGCTACATCCACCAGATGTGTCATGATTCGTTCCATAAAATCTCCCTGCTTTCCTCTCAGCTTCTAAAACAGCGCACTGCCTGATATAAGTCCGTATGGTCCCAGTCAAACTGCACACGTTTCAGTTCACACACCGTCCTTCTCGCATCCACATAAATGGCAGTTCTCTGTGCCCTGCCTGAAAAATAAGTTTCCGCTGCAGCCTGTATATAGGGTGAACTGGACGCTGACGCCTGTTTTCTCAAATTTTCCTCAAATACCTGGTCAGATACACACTCTACCTGCCCGCATTCTTCCAGAAGGGCACCCAAAGACACCTCATCCGGGTTCACAATATGCCAGGCACCGCCCGGCTGTCCCATCAGACTGCAGACGGCCCGGGCACACTGGTCTACAGGTGTGACCTCAAGCAGCATGCGGTAAAATTCTTCCGGCATCTGCCCAAGTTCCAGAATACCTTTTACCAGACGGTAAAACGCGTTGGTCTCCGGATTTATCTGGAACACCCCGTCGCTCTTTCTGCCTATGAGGCGTCCAACCCGGAAAATACCGGCCTTCAATCCCCTGTCCATGGCCCGGCAGACCCACGCCTCAGCCAGGATCTTGCTTTTCACGTAGGGATTCTCCTCCCAGTTCTGCCCCATATCCAGATCTCTCTCCGAGAATACTGCCGGCAGCTTCGGTGCATCCTTTAAAAATTCTCCCGAAACACTGACTGTGGAGATATGAATATACAGCGCGTCCGCTTTCTCAGCCAGGGAAACCATATGCTTTGTCCCCTCCACATTTGTCAGAAGCAGTTCCTCCATGGGTGCATAATGACGGACATCCGCTGCCGCATGGATTACGGTTTCTATGGTATCTGTGAGGTTTTCATATATCTCCCTGTCAAGTCCCAGATCCGGAAGGGTAATATCTCCCTCCAGTATCCTGACCTGTCTTTTTATTTTGTCTGCACCGCTTTTTCCGAAATAGAAGGAAAGCACCTGCGTAAGCTTTGCCTCTCTGCCTTTTCTCAAAAGACAATATATGGTTTTCTGATCATCTGCCGTCAGTTCTCGAAGAAGATGTGCTCCCAGATAACCGGCAGCGCCTGTCAGCAGTAAATTTTTCCCTGTATCTGCTTTCTCGGAAAGACTGCATACATATCTTGGCAGACGTTCCTCCGCTGCGGCCGGCTTTGACTCGAGCCCCTCTGTTTTCTCCTCTTTTTCGGAGACATGATCCGCGCTCTTTCCAATCATCTGTATCTGTTCCCGCAAAGTGGGATGCCGGTAAAAATCGTTGAGTGAAAAATCCCAATGCCGGCTGTAATAGTGGCTCAGGACCACAATAGCAGTCAGAGAAGTTCCTCCCTGTACAAAAAAGCTCTTATCCAGATCCGGCTCCTGGCCCAGAACTTCACGCCAGATTTCCTCCGGTGCGATAACCGTTTCATCGGAATGTTCGTCCTTCGGTGCGATAACTGTTTCATCGAAATGCTCGTCCTCCGCAGCCTGTGCGTTTTTCTCTTTTGTATCCGAAATACATGCCATTCCTTCCAGAGCCTTCCTGTCCGCTTTTCCGCTGGAGGTCCTGGGCATCTGCGCAAGAGTTCTCACCTGACCGGGTACCATATAGTCAGGCAGCCTCTCTGCCAGAAAATCTCTTACGGATCCTTCCGAAAATCCGGCCTGGGGCACAGCAAAAGCACAGAGCGCTGATACGGTTCCCTCTCTTTTCACAGGCACCACTGCCGCCTCTTTTACAAGACCGGACTGCAGCATCTGTGCCTCGATTTCTTCAGGCTCAATCCTGTGTCCGTTGAGCTTTAGCTGAGAATCCACTCTTCCCAGGCACTGCCAGTTCCCGTCAGCCCGAAGGCGTCCCAGATCACCTGTTTTATACATGAACTCACCCGCAAAGAAGGGGTCCGGCAGAAATGCCTGTTCCGTAAGATCATCCCTGTTGATATACCCTTTTGCAAGGCATTCCCCGGCTATGTAAATCTCACCTGTCCCGGTAGGCATCACCTGCCGCATCTCCCGGTCCAGAAGATAATAGCGGCAGTTGCCGATGGGCTTTCCTATGTGGATGGCATTGTCATCCGTAATATCCCCCTGGCAGTTGTAAACAGATGTCTCTGTGGGACCATAGATATTAAAGATCCGGGCATTGGTAAGCTTCCTGATTCTCTCCTTCAGTGCCAGTGTCCACGGCTCTCCCATGAGGATCAATACCTCCGTCTGTGCAAGAACTTCCGCAAAGGAAGCCTCCTGCAGACACATCTGTATTCTGGAAGGCGTGAGCTGCAGCACCGCAGCGCCGTCCTTTCTCATCCGCTCCGCCATCTTCCAGGGGAGAAGCATTTCCTCCTCATCCGCCACACTGACACGCCTTCCTCTGGCAAGGGCCAGCAGCGTCTCTATGGTAAACACATCAAATACGCAGTTGGACGCACAGAGCACACAGCTATTCTCCCTTCCGAGAATAGCATCTGCATGTGCCGCCAGGTTTGAAATTGCTTTGTGTACCATCATAACGCCCTTGGGCTGTCCTGTTGTTCCTGAGGTATATATCACATTCAGCACATCCCCGCCGCTGCGTCCCTTTACAGGCAGTTTTGCCCTGTCACCATCAAAGACAGGGGGAAGCACCGGACAGGGGATCTCCCCGGGCAATTTCACTTCATTGCTGCACAGAAGCAGCTTTGCCTCCGCATTTTCCAGCATATAGCAGATCCGTTCTTTCGGAAGTGCAGGGTCCAGGGGAAGATAGACAGCTCCTGCTTTTAAAATTCCCAGCATGGCTGCCAGCATATCCCCATCCCGTTTTAAAAGAAAGGCCACTCTGTCTCCATGCTGAATATTCCTGCTGATCAGATACGCTGCCAGACCATCTGACTTTTCTTTTAATTCCCCGAACGTATATGTCTTATTACTGCCCCAGCATACAGCCGTGCGTGACGGATAGAGACGTGCCTGCCGGTCGATCAACCGGTCGATCAGAGTACCGTCATAAGGCATTCTCACAAAATTCGGTTCCTCCAGCAGGCGGATTCTGTCACTGTCCTCCAACAGACTGATGCTGCCGATCTCCTGATGGGGAAGCTCCAGGATCTGTCTTAAGATTTCCAGATAACAGCGGCTGTAAAACGCAATGGTCACACTGTCAAAAAGAGATTTCGCGTACTCAAAACAAAAACGGCTTTCCTCTCCGCTTTGGATCACTTCCAGATGAAGATCCATCTTCACAGATACTTCTTCCATCTGCACCATGGAGAGTTTCGCATCTCCCAGAGGCAGATTTTCGGTCTGCGCTGCGGTCAGGGAAAACAGCACCTGATACAGGGGATTCCTGTCCCTGTTCCGCTCTGCATTTGACATGGCTACGATATCTTCCAGGGGTGTATCCTGATTGTCCAGCATTTCCAGCACACGTTCCCGCACCTGATGCAGATATTCCAGATAGTTTTTCTTTCTCTCCGGCTCCAAAAATACAGGAAGGGTATTCACGAACACACCTGTCACCCGGCTCAGATCCCCGTGGCGCCGGCCTGAAACAGGAGTCCCCACAACGATTTTTTCCTGTCCGCACACGCCGAAGAGCAATATGCCGAATGCGGACAGAAGCAGCATGTAAGGGGTCACCTGCTGCTGGGCACAAAATTTTCTTCCCGCTTCCTCCATCTCATGCGGCATATGGAAATAATATCTGGCCCCCCGCCCGTCAAACACACCGGGGCGTATCCTGTCTGTGGGAAGACGAAGCTCCTCCCGGTCTTCTAAAAGCCTGGCCCTCCAGTAATCCTCCTGGCGTTTCTGCAGTTTTTCCGGTCTTTTATCCACCCACCAGGCATAATCCCTGTAAGTAGTATTCGGCATTTCCGTCTCTTCCCCCAGGCACGCTCTGTGAAGCCGTTCAAAAACAAGCTGGCTGCTCATGCCATCGGAGATCAGGTGATGTATATCCAGAAGCAGATATTTCTTTTCCCCCTCCGTGAAAAATCCGGCCCGCATAAGCGGCGGTCTGTCAAGGGAAAACGGCCGTATAAAACCGGCGGCCGCCTCTTTTATATTCCGCCCCTGCACTTCCTCCAGCTCAAACTCCACCTGCCTGTGCACACGGGCCTGTACCCTGGAACCGGATATCTCAAATCCTGTCCTGAAGGTCTCATCCTCCTCTATGATTCTGTGAAACGCACGAGTCAGTGTTTCCCTGTCCAGATTACCCTCCACGAGAAAAATCCCGGGCATGTGATAGCCTGTCTTTGTCTCATCTGTCTGCTCCAGCACATAAAAGCTTCTCTGGGCAGCCGTCAGCGGATATGTATCACCGTCAGGGGCCTTTGGTATCTCTGTGTGGTAAGAGGACGCATCTGCCTTGCTGCCGCGCAGCAGATTGGCAAAGCGCCGTACAGTCCGGCAGGCATACAGGCTGGTCAGCTCAGGAAGGACAGAAAACTCCCGTTCCACTTCCGTCAGCATGGCAACCGCGTTCAGGGAATCCCCGCCGCTTAGAAAATAATCGGAATGAATGCTCAGCCCGGGCTGCTGCAGGGATTTCCTCCATATTTCCAGCAGTTTTTCTTCCAGTTCGTCGGCAGGTGCCTCCTGTACATCAGGCATATACGGTTTCGGAAGCTTTTTATAATCCACTTTTCCGCTGGCAGTGACCGGCATTTCTTCCAGAAGCACCGCCATTGCAGGCACCTGATATCTTGGCAGATAAAATGCCGCGTAAGAGAGAAGTTCTTCTCCCTCAAGCCCTTCCCCGGAGGTATAATAGGCAATCAGAAGATTGTCAAAAGCTTTCACTGCAGCCATATTTACTTTTGGATGCGACACCAGTTTTTCCTCAATCTCCGCAGGCTCCATTCTGTGCCCCAGGATTTTTAACTGTCCGTCTTTCCTGCCCGTAAATATGATCTCACCGTCCTGCGTCCAGTATCCCATATCACCTGTCCGGTACAGACGTTCACCGGGAATATAGGGGTCCTCCACGAACTTTTTCCTGGTGAGTTCCTCATCTCCATGATACCCCCTGGCCAGGCAGTCCCCGCCGATATAAAGCTCACCGGCAGCACCCACAGGCAGGGGACGCATGGATTCGTCCAGTATATAAATTCTGCAGTTGCCGAGAGGTTTCCCGATGGAAATCATCTCATTGCCGGTAACCGCGCTGTGACTCACTGCCACAGTGGCCTCAGACGGACCGTATTGGTTATATAATTGAACAGAAGAACAGAAACGCAGAGCATGGTAAAGCTCCGGAGGCATACTTTCTCCTCCGCATACAACGCATTCTATATGAGACATGGCCTTTCCAAATGCCGGGTCCTTCAGATATTCCAGAAGCCTGGAGGGCGTTAAAGCCATAAATCCGGCGTCGTAACCGTTAATGAGATCTGCCAGACCTGCAGGCCGGTTACAAACGGCCTCCTCCGCCATCACAATGGTCCTGCCGTTTAACAGCGCGCTGATGCTCTCCAGCAAAAAGGCATCAAAACCCACATTGCAGATGGACAGAACCGCCCCTTTGGGATAAAGAGGTGCCATGGCAGCCGCCAGATTCAGCACACTGTGCTGCTCCACCTCCACAGCCTTCGGTGTTCCCGTACTTCCGGATGTATAGACAAGATAGGCCAGGTCATCAGGTCCTGCAGCAACACAGGCGGCACTCTTTCCCTTTGCAAGCATTTCCTCCGTTAAGACCGGTACGGCGGGATTTAAAATCTCCGCTGTCCCGTCCGAGACAACAAGAACCGCCTCACTTCCCTCCAGCAGTTCGCTGATACGCGCAGCCGGCTGGCGGCAGTCTATAAGCAGCCATGCATTACCGGAAAACGCCACAGCAGCCATAACAACCAGAAGCCTGTCACTGCGCTCCATTAGGACAGCTACATTTCTTCCTCCTTCAGGACAGAAACAGGCAATTTTCCCTGCAAGCTGCTCTGCCTCCCTTATGAATCTTTCATAGGTAAGCCTCTCATTTCTGAATATGACAGCTGCCCTTTTTGGATTCATGACTGCCTGTTCCCGCAGATGGTCGGCTATATTCTGTTTTCTCGGATACCAGGTATCTGTCTGGTTAAAGTCAAAGATGAGGCGCTCTTCCTCCTCCTCACTGATGACAGACAGTTCTTTTATGGGTGTCTTGGGATGCAGCAGGGCACTGTGCAGAATGTCCATCAAATGCTGATGCAGAGTCGTGATCTCACGCTCGGAAAAAAGCTGTGTCTGATAATCATAATCCACCTGAAACCGGTTATCCTCATCTCTGCTGCTCAAATGAATACACAGAGGTTCTGCCTGGTAGCCACTGTAGAGCCAGCGCCCTTCCAGGGTCACCTGGGCGCCCTGCAGATGGTGGATCTGCCCGTTCTGGTAGGACAGTACAATTCCGAAGAGCTGATCCGGTGCGGCTCCCTCTTGATTCCGGGCAGCCAGCTTTTTTATCTCCGAAAACGGCATTCTCTGGTGATAGAGAAGCTGGTACCAGTCTGTCTGCAGCTTTTCATTAAATTCCTGAAAGGAAATGGATGCATCCAGCTCATTGACAAAGGGCAGAGTATTTACAAACATGCCTGCCATCTGTTTTTCCTTGAAATTCAGACGGTTAATGGTGGGGACACCGATGCAGAACCGCTCCTGCCCTTTGATCCTGCGCAGATAGATCGCCAAAGCCATATAAAACACGGCAAAAGGGGATACCTTCTTTTCCCTGCAGAAGCCTGCGATCATACGGTTCATCCGGTTGGAGACTGCAAAAGACCTGCGGATTCCCACAGGGCTGACCTGGGCGTAGGGATGTTCTTTTGCTGCTGCCGGCTGTATATCCTTCAGCATGGACTTCCAGTATTCCCTGTCACGTTCAAAGCTTTTTGAGGCGAGATACTTATTCTCAAGCTCAATATGCAGCGCATAGTCCGGCATAGGCTCTCTGTCCGGCGCCTCCCCCTTTAACATGCGGAAATAGTTGTGAATGATCCGGTTGGTCACAACCGTCTGGGACCAGGCATCCGCTATGATATGATGCACTTTTGTCAGAATTCCGCCTGTATTTTCCGCCCTCTTAAAAAGTATCATCTGACACAGGGGGGAATCCAGAAGCGTAATATGCTCCCGTGCCACGGAAACATCCCAGATATCCGCGCCCTTTTTGTTTGTCCTGGAAAAATCCAGAAACGGAACATTTCTTTGTATATGCGGATCAATATACTGGCACACCTCTCCCTCCCGAAGTGTGATCCTGGTGCGCAGAACAGGATAGTCCTCATAACAAAGCCTGATACATTCCTGCAGATACTCCACATGAAAATTACCGTCAATGCGCAGTACGGTGCATATGGTATTGATCGGCGTACCCGGATGGGCCATCTCCAGATTCCATATGTTCTGCTGGCTGTTTGACAATGGCAGAAATTCCCTGATGTCTTTTGTCTCTTGTGCTCTCTCTTCCATTCTTTCCCTTTTTCCTCCGTATACATAATAAAACACAGGCCCCGAACTGCCCGGCCCTCCGCACATATGTGCAGACTTCCACGGCATTCCCGTCCCATGACTTTTCGCGTCTTTTTCTCCCCTCAGATTCCCTTTTCCTGTTCTACAAATTTCGACATTTGCAATTTGTTTTTTATTATACAGGCATACAATTCCCCGTGTCAATCTTTCTGATAAGAATTACTATTATTGGTAGAATTTACCATCACTTTAGCCATTACCTCTTTTAATCTTTCATTTGTCTGACTGTTTATGTGTAATTCCCTATTTTCACAGAAACCACTCTCGGGTGGATTTTCCCCACAGATGTCCCCTCCGATACATTTCCTTGCCGCTGCCGCCTCCTCGATCAGGCCCAGAAGGCAGTCCAGTTTCATCTCTCCCTGGTCCCAGTTTGTGACTGCATCCCTGCCCCGGAGAATATCCTTGTCCACAGAGAGATATAAGGGACAGGATTCCCCCTCCAAAAATTCTCTGAACTTCTGTAGTCTGCCCTCCTGCAGATCCTCGGCAGATACCCAGGTCACCTGTTTTGACGGTATATCCCTTTGAAAATCTGCCTCCTTTGGCCCTATGATACACACACTTTTCAGCAGGGGATTGGACAGCATAGCTTCTCTCACCCAGCTTCCGCAGGACAGAAGGCCAAAGAATGCGGATTCCTGCATGTCTGTGTGATTGTCAAAAAGAAGAAGGGAAAAAGGAGTGTCAATCATCTCCATCCAAAATTTTGATAAATAGTGATAATTGCCGGAATCCAGAAAATGGATGCCGCAGGGGCCATATGCCCGAATCCTTTCCTTTATCTCCTGTTCTGCCTCCGAGGTACAGTAACAATTGACCCCTTCCGCATGGGTAAAATCCACCATCTCATAATCACCGGCCTTTTGTCTATAAAAATCTTCCTCCGGGTACACACCGGAAAAATTCATGATAACTGTCTTCATCCTAAAATATCTCCTGTTTTTTCTCTTACCATAGCACAGAGAGACAGATCTTGTAAACTGCTGCTGTCTGTCTCCCGGCAAGCCAAAAAGGACCGCCGCTTACAGACGAAGCGGCGGTCCTCAAAGGAGGGGTAACAAAGAAGCTTATCCTTCAATGGAGATATATTTATTTTCTTCCACCTGTTTTTTGTCTTTCTTAGGTACCGTGAGACGAAGGATTCCGTCCTCAAATCTGGCCCGAATCTCATCCTGGGTAACGCCTTCGCCGATATAGAAGCTTCTGGAGCAGCTTCCCGCGTAGCGTTCTCTGCGGATATATTTTCCTTCCTTATCCTCTTTATCCTTGTCAAGTCCTTTGGATGCCTGGATGGTGAGATATCCGTTCTCCAGTCTGGCCGTTACATTCTCTTTCTTGAAGCCCGGCAGGTCAATGTCAATTTCAAAGGAATCTTCCGTCTCTTTTACGTCGGTCTTCATCAGATTCTTCTCATTCTTTCCGTACAGCGGATTCTTCCTTCCGAAGAACTCCTTCTCAAAAGGAAAATCCATCCATTCATCAAATAAATCTTCTCCAAAAATACTGGGCATCATTCTCATAAGTCATTCTCCTTTCCTATATATCAATCAATGAATTGTTACATTTGGCAGGGGATTCTTTCTTTTCCCTTGTTCTAATTGTAATATAGCACGCATTATTAGCACTGTCAATAGGCGAGTGCTAATTTCACACTTTTTTCACATTTTACCTTCGTTGTTTGATATATCAAAAAAAGAATCTTCCGTTTTCTATGCACCGCGGCCTTATGCAGCGCAAGATAGCGAAAGATCCTTTTTCCGTTTATTTTTTATTCCTGCTTTTATTCACAGCACTTGACAAAAGTTTATCCAGATATACAGATTTAAACTGCTTACTTGCCAGTGCCTGTTTCAGCGGAGGCAGATTTAAGATCACTCCAAACACGGCAGCCATGGCTCTGTGGTTGGCAAATGCCTGATTGTCGAATACGAGGTTCTGAAGCGTTCCTTTTTCTATGGCCTGGAGCACAAACCTGTGCGTACTGTTCACAGGCGTTATCACCTGTACCGGACGCCGCTCCAGTTTCAGGGAACCGTTGGGACATCTGGATGCGCACACACCGCAGCCCAGGCAGATATCCGTATCCACCACGGGACGTCTTTTCTTTTTCCCGTCCTCCGGGACCGTCTCCATGGAAATGGCAAAAATGGGACATGCCTTCTCACACTTTCCGCATCCGATACAGGTCTTCTCCTCCACCGACGGGATATAATTGGTGGTTGCCACCGGCTGCATGGGAGAGAATTTTCTGGCAGCCTGCAGAGCCTCACAACAGCATCCGCAGCAGTTACAGATAAACGCCGGGTCCTCTCTGACATTCTCCCCGATCTGCACCAGTCCCGCATCGTAGGAGCGTTCCAGAGCGTCCATGGCTTCTTCCTTGGAGATAAGCCGGGCATGTCCGCCGTGCTCTGCCAGGGAGCGGGCCACATTGCCGAAAGTCAGGCATACATCCCAGGGAGCATCAATCTCACAGGGATGCCCCGCGTGATATGCCTTATGTCTGCAGTAACAGGTTCCCAGGCCAATGTACTCTGCCTCCTCCACAATGTGGCTGGCCCGCTCATGGTCCAGGATATGCAGGGTATTTTCCGTGGTAAGCACCGGTTCCTGCACGTAGACACGGCCCAGCTTTGTCTCCGTGGCATAGAAAAGGTCTTTTACAAAGTCCTCCTCCACATTCATATACTGATAATACAGTTCGCTGAGATACTTCTGGTCAATATCCCCTCTGGTCCTCATCAGGGCAAATTCAATAAACCCGGCCATGGGCGGCGGCATGACAAAACGGCGGACTCCCCTGTAGGTGGAATCCACCAGCAGCGCCTTCTCACACAGATGGTCCAGCACTTTTTCCGCCTTTGCCTCCGTGGTCCCCCAGATACGGGCAGCCTTTTTCAAAGTGAAGGGGCGTACCGGCAGAAGTGCCACCCATTTTGCCTCCTTCTCCGTGTAGAGCACCTGGAGGATCTTATAAAAAGTCTCCGAAGGCGGCGCTCCCTGGGTAAACCAGTTGATTCTTTCTTCCAGATTTTTATATGCGTCTTTTGATGTTATATGTCCCATGCTAAATGTCCTGTCATACAATATGGTAACTTACGGTCCGCACGGAAAATGCGGATACCTGCCTGGCTGTTACACAAAATGTACCTCTCCTGTTTTTTTCACTTCTTTTTTCTCTGATGCCGCAGCATATCCAAGGGCAGCCATGCCGAATACCCTGTGGGAATCCGGTATCTCCCAGCTCCTTAACATCTCCCGCACCTCAGGCTCATCGCAGATATCCCGCATCTGGTTGATCCAGACAGAACCAATCCCGAAGGAATGAGCCGCCAGAAACATATTTTCCAGAGCACAGGCATTGTCCTCCATGGAATGCTGATTTTCCTTTTCATTGGACGGAATGATCAGAACCTGAGGGCTGTACATGTCATACCCGTCTCTTCCCAGTTTCCTTCCTATGACTTCCGCCAGCTTCCCGATCTGCTCCCGGTCTGTCACCACGGTAAATTTCCATGTCTGACGGTTCTGTCCGCTGGGCGCATAGAGTCCGGCCCGGATAATCTGTTCCAGCTCTTCTCGTGGAATTTCCTTATTTTGAAATGCCCGGATACTTCTTCTGGTCAAAATATTTTCCATCACTGCATTCATGTTCTGATTCCTCCTTGTTTTTTCTTTTATTTTATCACAACGTCAAAAATTGTAAAGTGCCCCGCGATCAGCCCGCTGCGCCGAATGCCCATTTGTCCATGGTCTTTTCCAGACACCAGGGAAAATCTATCTTCTTGACAGACTGCCTGATTTTCACCGGACAAGTGAGAAATGTCTGGCCTCCCACCCGGTAAGTGATGGTTCCCACCTGCGTTCCCGCTTTGACCGGTGCTTTCAAAGTCTCTTTTCCCTCATAACTCACTTCAATTTCCTCATCCCGGCGCATCAGCATACCGAAGTCCTTAGCTGTCTCAGCCTCCACCTCAGTAAGGGCTGTATCTCCCAGGGTTTCACTCTGTCCGTTCTGAACCGGTATGGCTGCCGGTATATCGGGAAGTGCCGCGTCAGAAAAGGAACGGTAACTGTAATTTTCCAGCCCGTAATTCATAAGTTTTGTGGTATCCTTCCATTTGTAGGTCTTGTTATTCGGCCATCCGCATGCCAGAAGGGCAACAATGAATGTTCTGCCGTCCCTGGTGAGGGCACCTACATAGCAGTAACCGGCATTTGCCGTAAACCCGGTTTTTCCGGTGAGGGCACCCTCCATCATGTTCAGAAAAGCATTGTGGTTGTTGCAGGAAAAGCTCCGCTTTCCCTCCGCGTCCGAGAAACTGTAGGAGGCCGTCCTTGTCACGTTAAGAAATTCCTCCCTGCAGGGAGATTCTTTGATACAATACTTCATGATACGTGCCAGGTCTGCCGCTGTTGTGGAATGCACCTTCTGTTCCTCCCCCACTGTGACAGCGGCATCCAGGCCGTTGGGTGTGATAAAATAAGTATCCTCACACCCCAGTTCTCCGGCCTTGGCGTTCATCATATCCGCGAATCCCTCCACACTTCCTCCCAGATGTTCCGCGATCATCACAGCCGCATCATTGTGGCTCTCCAGCATCAGGGAATACAAAAGGTCTCCAAAACGGAAGGTTTCTCCCTCTGTCACTCCCAGATGTACTTTCGGCCTGGATGCCGCATAGGCGGATGCTGTCACAATATCCTCCGCGTTGCCCTTCTCCAAAGCCAGAATACAGGTCATGATCTTAGTGGTACTGGCCATGGGCCTTTTCTCAAACCCGTTTTTTTCATAGAGTATCCTTCCTGAGTCCGCATCCATAAGTACCGCTGAGGTGGCGTACAGGCTGCCAACACCCTGTCCATTTTCCTCTGCCCAGACGGTATCTCTATGTACCACGAAGCACCCAGTTATCACTGCGCATACCAAAATCCAGCTTATAATTTTTTTCATGCTTCCATCCCTGCACACAAAATTTCTTATACATTATATGCCTGTCCCGGGAGGATTATAACAAAAAGCTGTACCAAACCGGTCCGCCCCGGTTACAGTACAGCTTCCGTTCTTTGTCATGCAGCGCTGCGGCTGATTTTCTCTGTCTTTCCGAACAGGAAAAATCCGATGATAAACATCACCGCCAGCATTCCCACTCCTGTCCTTGAACTTCCGCTCAACTGTGTGGAAATGCCCATGAGCATGGTTCCCATGAACGCCGCTCCCTTTCCGAATATATCATAAAACCCGAAATACTCGCTGGAGTTTTCCTTGGGAATGATCCTTGCAAAATAAGATCTGGAAAGCGCCTGGATGGCCCCCTGAAATACAGCCACGCAGACTGCTAAGAACCAGAATTCCCATGCCCTGTCAAGCTGAAGGGCAAACAGTGCGATTCCCAAATATCCCAGTATACATACTTTGATCAGCTTCTCACTCTTAAATCTTGCCGAGAACTTTCCAAACAAAAGAGAACAGGGAAACGCTACAATCTGTGTCAGCAGCAGTGCCAGAAGAAGATGCGTGTCATCAATTCCCACGTCCTTTCCGTAGGAGGTAGCCAGGTCGATGATGGTGTAAACGCCGTCAATATAGAAGAAAAACGCGCCCAGAAAATAAAGCACCTTTTTGTCCTTATTGATCTTAAAGAGCACTTTTTTCAGTCTGGAAAAGCTCTCCTTTACCGGGCTGCCCTTTACCTCCACCCAATGCTTCTGATTATAATTTTTCAATAGGGGAATCGTGACTGCAAACCACCAGATCCCTGTGATCCCAAAAGAGATCATGGTTGCCGTAACGCCTGAGATACCCAGCTTCTCTGCAAAAAGTATGAGGAGCAGACAGGCGATAAAGGGAATACAGCTCCCGATATACCCCCACGCATAGCCATGGGAGGAAACCATGTCCATCCTCTCATCCACAGTCACATCTGCCAGCATGGAATCATAGAAGATCAGGCTCATACTATATGTGGTCTTGGCGATCACCAGTACCACCAGAAAAGCCAGCCATTCCTTGGGTATGGCAAGAGAAAGACACCCGACTACGCCGATCACAAAAAAAGTGGCGAACATGGGTTTCTTATACCCTTTTGTGTCCGCCAGGGTTCCGAACACCGGACCCATGAGCGCTACCAGGATGGTACACACAGACAGTGCATAGCTTAGATACGCTGTGGAATCCGCCAGGGAAATCCCCTCCGCTGTGGCTATATTCTTAAAATAAATGGGAATGATCGTGGTACACAGCATGACGAACGCTGAGTTCCCCACATCATACAGTACCCACTGTTTCTCCAGTTTGGTTAATCCCTTCATATGCCCCCCGTTCTTCTCAGCCGAAATTTCTGCCGAAGCGCTGCGACAGCCGCTCTTCCTTTACCATGCAGCCGTACAGATTTGTAAGTGCTTCCACCGCCTCATCCAATGCCTCCTCATACAGATGACGCAGTACATCTGTTGCCATATCACATCTTCTGTCCGGCTTTGCCGGTATGATATGGCCTCCCAGAGTGTCCCGGCATCCAAACAGCTTCATGATTCCCAGCAGTCCCTTTCTCTTCAGGCTGCTGCTGCAGACAAGGGCTCCGGTGTAAAATCTCATACCGTGAAGTGCTTTTGCCGCCTGCTTCACTGTGATCTTCCCAAAGGCCCTGCTTATGGTCCTGCAGCCCTCCATTGTGGGGAAGATATTTACGGCAGGTCTGTAGGTAAACGGGTCCTTTCCCTCACGCAGCATATAGTACCGGTCAAGCTCAGATTCAATCTCTGAATGGGACGCACCGGTTTCCTTTTCAAACCGCCGTACATAGGGATGACAGGTGTTGTCCAAAATGTAGTGGCATCCAAATCCCAGCAGATAGGATAACATCTGCGCAGTCGGCTCCTCCTGGTATTTTACAACAGCCTGGCAGAAAAATTCTGCGGCCTCTCTCTGGTGAACCTGGTGTCCCAGCCCGCTCACCCTGTTTTTCATCAGGGGCTGATAGTAAAACAAAATATCAGGTCCGTGCAGGCCGATCAGATACATACTTTTGGATTCCCTGATTGCCTCTTTTATCTCAGAAGGAAGTCTTTTATATACCTCCTTGCCGAAAATGTCATGTGTGTAAGTTGTTGGCATGTCTCTTTCCCCCGTTTATACATCCAGCTTAAGCTGAATTTCTTCTTCTGCTTCTGCCTTGAAATCTTCTATCTGTACCGGGTCCAGCTCCGGCAGCTCATCCAGCCCCTGAACCCCGAAGTTTCTTAAAAACTCCTCCGTGGTTCCAAAGAGCAGCGGCCTTCCCGGTGCGTCCAGACGGCCGACCTCCTGTACCAGATTATATTCCATGAGTTTGTTCACCGCATGGTCAGACTTGACACCGCGTATCTTCTCTATTTCAAGTTTTGTGACCGGCTGTTTATAGGCAATGATGGAGAGTGTCTCCAGCATAACGTCTGTCAGCACCGCCTTTTTCGGCTGCAGGGCAAGCTTGACCAGATAGTCATAATACTCTTCCTTTGTGCACATCTGATATGCATTTTCCAGCTCTATGATCTTGATTCCCCGGTCCCCGGCATTATATTTCAGCATCATATTCCGAATGATCTTTCTGGTGGTTTCCGTATCATGTCCTATAGCCTTGGCAATGGCGGAAACCTCTACGGATTCCCCCATAGCAAACAAAAGCGCCTCAACAGCGCCTTCCAGATGTTCAATTTCCATACGGGTCCCCTGCCTCCTTGCTCTCAATCTGAATATCGTCAAAAATATGCTCCTGCCTGATAGATATCTTTCCTGTCTTCATCAGCTCCAGGATCGCCAGAAATGTAACCACCACCTGGAATTTGCTGGCCTGTTTTCCCAGAAGGTCACGAAAGCTGAAACGCCGGTGTCTTCTGGCGTACTCCTCCACGTCGGTCATTTTCTCCGGAAGACTGACCTCCTCCTGCTCAATCTTGCCGAAATTGCTTCGGATGGGGTCCTTTTTATCCTCCTGGCGTTTTAATACATCCTGGAAAATTTTGTGAAGACGTCCCAGTGTCAGCCCGTCCAGAAGCTCGCTGGTATCCACAGGCTCCCTGTAGTCCTCCACTTCCCTTGGAAGGGTGGGGAGCTTATAGATACTTTTTGCCGCTTCTGCCATCCGGTCCCTGAGTTCATAGGACATATATTTATACATCTTATACTCCAGAAGCTGACGCACCAGTTCGTCTCTGGGATCTTCTTCCTCACCGTCCTCATTGACTTCTTTTGGGAGAAGCATCCTGCATTTGATAGAAATGAGGGTTGCCGCCATGACCATGAACTCGCTCATGATATTCAGATCTTCCCTCTCCATCTGGTGAATATACTCCATGTACTGATCCGTTATCTCCACAATGGGAATGTCGTAAATATTTACTTTATTCTTCTCAATCAGGTGTAAAAGCAGGTCTAAAGGCCCCTCAAACACCGGAAGCTTTACCGGGATTCCCATTTATTCTCATCCTTTCCATGGTATCGGGCATACCGCTTACGACATTCTACACTATTTTCAGTAAAAAGTCCAGAATATTCCTTACATCATCTTCCCCGGTCTGGTCCGGACCGGCCAAACTGTCACCTCAGCTCTCTCATCCTCAAAACCTCATCCTGTCCGCATCTTTCTTTCCCGTATCTTGCCTTCTCATATATCTCATGGAATTCTTCCATCCCCTCGGCACCCGACAGCCCTGCTGTCTCCTCAATCTCCTCCGGGGCCAATGACACAGGGATGGTCTTTTTTGCAGTGCTCTCTATCTTCTTTTTATAATATCTGCGGATCATCTCATTTGCGGAGCGGGCAGAGAAAAGGCTGCCGCTTCTCTTTCTCTTTTTCAATCCCTCTTTCCGGTCTCCCTTCACGGGGGAAAGAAACTCCACGCGGTCCCCGTCCGTAAGAACGGTTTCATGGTATTTTTTATATAAATCATAAAGGATACGGCAGACAAGATAAACAACTGCTGCCAGAAACAGTAAAACAAACACTTTTTCCAGTATTTGAAAAAGCGCCTGCCAGAAAGGGGAAGCCTCCTTAAATTCTCCCGGAAAAAACGGCATCTGTTCCGCCATCTCCGGCTCCTCCTGGATCAGCTCCTCCGCCCCGCCAAGACCTGCCAGAAGTCTCCGAAGCAGACGTACCAGCAGGTGCCCAATTCTTTGTAAGACCTTGTCAAAGCCGGACATGGGCAGAAATATCATTCCCGCAGTGACAAGAACACAGAAACCGCCCAGGGCGATCCTGTTCCCCTCCGCGATTCTGTTTTTCGGGAATCTGTGGAGCTTCTCATTCTGTGCATACAGCTTCAGAAGGGAGCGCCGGTTTTCCGAAAGAATGGTGAGCAGCCAATAAGCCCCTGTGAAAAGACAGATGACCGTTCCCAGAGTGCTCTTATGGTATGCCAGTGTATAGATATAGATACCTGCAAAAATCAGAAGCCCCGCGTAGGAAGGCCGCACAAGAAGGCTCTCTCCGCTTCCCGCCCGCTCAAAGAAGTACAGAAGCACAAGAAGAGCTCCGCAGACCATGAACGCTGCTCTCTCCCACACCGTTTGAGAGGCAGTATACAGAACTGCCAGGCTTACTGCACCTGACACTGCAAAAAGAAGCAGACTCTGAAAGCGGCGCTGTATCCAGTATAAGAGCAGTATGGGGACAAACAGCAGCAGGCTTTTCATCATCTGAATCGGCGTGATATCCCCGCCGAAAGACAGGATCAAAAGTGCCAGACTGTCCGTCAGAAGAAATGTATGAAAAAAGCGGTATACAACCAGCAGATCTATTTTCATCTCGGCACCTCCCAGCGTATGATCTCCATGTGGGGCGAGCACGGAAGCTTCCACTCCATATCCTTGTACAGGGTGGAAATCCACAGGGCGCTGCCCCCGGCCTTCGCAAGTGTTTCCATCTCTGTAAAAAGAGGCTGGCCCTGATTTTTGGAAATAAGAACAGGGATACCCCGGCCTTCTGACAAAAGACGGCGCTGCGCACTTAAAAGTTCGGGAAACTTTCCGGCGGGAAGGTCCAGATCCAGTCTTGCCAGATTCTGATACAGTTTTACAAGCTGTCCTCTTCCCGTGCCGGGCAAAACGGCGATGGGTGCCTCTGTGATGTGATCCCTGCCGTTGGTGACAAGGCCTGTGGCAATGCCTCTCTGCAGAAGCTGTTCTGCTAAGGAGACGGCCAGGGAAATGCCTGCCTCGTGGATCTCTTCGTATTTCCATATGGTCTCATCCTCCACATCCAGATAGATGAGGACCTGGGCACTGGATGTGGAATCCAGCAGATTTACCATAAGACCGCCTTCTTTTGCGGAGGCCTTCCAGTTGATTTTATTCATAGGGTCCCCCGGCTGGTATTCCCGCAGGCCGCGGAAGGAAAAAGGGTCCTCATACATCCGCTGCCGTACCAAGACCTGTCCCATAAGCTTTTTAAAGGGAATTTCCATGCGGGAGACGGGAATCGTTCTCGGATATACATACAGATGGGTGGAAAGAGGCATGGTCCGATACATCTCACGGTTCATAAGAAGGCCTCTTGTGAGAATCTCTGCCTGCTCAATCTCGTAGTATCCCCTTTTCCTTGCCAGAAATGTGATTTCCCGCTCTATTTTCTGGTAAAACAGTACGGAGAAGATATCTCTTTTATAGGTATAGTCGGAGATACTGGTATTTTCCTCCTCCTCAAAGAAGAGGTTTCTATGTACCCGAAAGGCTGCCTGCAGCATGGGAAGAAGGAGCCATTTTCTGTTTTCAATGGTTTCCGTCAGGTATGCCTTCTCCCCTTCGTGGACGGGCTGTTCCTGGAATTTTACATTTACCTCCAGATGCCTGTCCCAATTCTTTCGGTAGAACCACTCCGCCAAAAACTGCAGCAGGACGGCTCCCAGCAAAAGCAAAAAAATTGTCATGTTTTTCTCTTCCACTCCTCTGTGGGTACAGGGACCTGATTCAGGATCCGCTGAATTGCCTGGCTGCCGCTCTCCTCCTGTCCGTATCCGGAGGTCATGATCATTCTGTGGGCCAGAATGGGAACCGCCACGGTTTTTATATCCTCCGGCACCACATAATCCCTGCCCTTTACATAGGCATAAGCTTTCGCGCCGTTAAAAAGAGCCAGGGTACCCCTTGGACTTACACCTGCGATCACATCTCCTGCTGTTCGGGTGGCCTGCACCACCTCCACCAGATAGGACTTCAGATCCGGGTGCACATATACCTTTTTGTATGCCTCTCTTGCATTTAGAAGTTCTTCCTTTGTACACACACAGGAAAGCTCAAAAAGAGGCTGTCTGTCCTCAAAACGGTCCAGGATGGCCAGCTCCTCCTCCTTGTCCGGCAGCCCCATGGAAAGGCGCATAAAAAAACGGTCCATCTGCGCTTCCGGAAGCGGAAATGTGCCTGTGGTCTCCACCGGATTCTGAGTGGCAATGACAAAAAAAGGCTCCTGAAGTGTCCTGGTTTCCCCGTCAATGGTAATCTGGTGCTCCTCCATACACTCCAGAAGGCTTGACTGAGTCCTCGGCGTGGCACGGTTGATCTCATCAGCCAGCAGAATGTTGCAGAAAGCAGGTCCTTCTTTGAATAGAAACTCCCCTGCCTTCTGGTTATAATAGTTTAGCCCCGTCACATCAGAGGGCAGCAGATCCGGCGTAAACTGAATGCGGGAGAATTTCCCGTCCATGGAGCGGGCCAGGGATTTCGCCATCATCGTCTTGCCTGTTCCGGGCACGTCCTCCAAAAGGACATGGCCTCCGGCAGTCAGGGCAGTGAGAAGAAGCTCCAGCACCTTTTCTTTTCCCACAATCACCTTCCCCACATTTTCACGTATTTTTACCATACCGTTTTTCTCTTCCATTTCACACCTCTTTCGGCAGACATTCCAGCACCACCAGTTCTCTCGGATTGTTGATCCGAAGAGGCAGTGTGTGCTCACCCAGTCCCGCACCTGTAATCATGATCTGTTCCTTTCCTGTTACTCTTTGTCTTCTTCCCGCCCTTTTTGCAGGCGTATTGTCTTTCTTTCTGTATTCCCCGTAAGCATAGCGGGGAAACAGACGAAAATCAGGGCTGATAACACTGCCTAAAAACGGAAGCCGCATGATTCCCCCGTGGTAATGCCCGGACAGAATCAAATCCGCCCCCCATGCAAAATAGTCATCCCCAAACCTGGGTGTATGGGCAAGCAGGATCTCATATACATCTTTGTCGGGCCTTCCGATCAGCCCTTCCAGTTCTTTTCTTCCCGGTCCCTTCTGAGGCCCTCTGTTATAATATTCAATAGGCAGATCCAGCCCGGTCACCGCCACGGTTTCCCCCTTTATCTGCCAAACGACACGCTCATTTTCCAGATAGGAGACACCCATCTGTTTCATTTTCTTCTCAAACGCAGAGAATCGGCCCCCGTATTCCTCTGTGAATAATTTCATCCGCTGCTCGTGATTGCCCGGCCCGTATAATACGGGTGCCAGTTTAACGGCCTCGCTTAAAAATGCCGCAGCCGGTTTCAGGGACGCGTCTTCTTTTCCCAGCACCAGGTCTCCGGCTATCAATATGGCATCCGGGTTAAGAGCCCTGATCTTTTCAAAAACCGGCTCATTTCTTTCCCCGAACATCACATTGTGGAGGTCACTAATCATCACGAATCTCAGCGGATGTCTTTTTATCTTATCTGTTGTTATCCTGTAAGTAGTCGTCACAAATTTCTTCACAAATATTCCCTGCTCTTCTCTCTTTTCTCTCTATTTTACCCCATAAAGAGAAAAAAGAAAAGTAAGACTATCTGCTTTTTTTGAAACTGCTGCCGAAAACCTTTTCCTGCTGCTTCATAACCAGACGGTACATGAAAAGCAGCAGCACACCTGCAAATACCCAGGCAACCGGACTTGCCAGGCAGGCAAGCAGGTAGCTCCTGTTCAGCCCTGCCGCCAGAGCCACGATACCGCGGCCAAAAAGCTCCGCCACGCCTGCCATCATGGGCAGTATACCATATCCCATGCCCTGAATGCCGTTTCGGTATACATTTACAATATTCAGGGCAATGAAAAACAGGGAGGCGCATTTCAGGTAGATATCCACCTGCCCCATCAGTGTCTGCACATCGCTTGACACAAAGAGATAGGTCAGGTACTTTCCAAAGAAAGCGGTCAGAAGTCCAAACACCAGGGAGTAAACCACACCCATCCAGGTAGATGCCCGGAAGCCCATACGGATCCTGTCAATTCTGCCTGCACCCATGTTCTGGGCACAGTAGGTTGCCATGGTGGTTCCCAAAGCCACATAAGCCTGTGTGGCAATCTGCTCCACCTTGCTGGCCGCTGTAAAGGCAGCTACAGCCATGGAGCCCAGCATATTCAGCGCGGACTGCACCATCATAGTACCAATGGCGGTGATGGAAAACTGGAGCGCCATGGGAATGCCGATTCCCACCTGCATCTTCACAATATGGGCTGACAGACGAAAATCCTCCTTCTGAAGCCGCAGTTCCGGCATTTTCTTCGCTATATACACCAAGCAGAGAACACCGGAAACACCCTGGGAGATCACAGTGGCATAGGCCGCACCCGCTGCTCCCCAATGAAATACAATGATAAACAGCAGGTCCAGCACCACATTCAGCAGTGCCGACAAGATCAGAAAATACAGCGGCACCTGGCTGTTTCCCAGCGCCCTCAAGACACTTGCCAGCAGATTATACAGCACCGTGGCAAATATACCGCCGCAGATGATCATAATATACCGGTACGCATCACCGAAAATATCCTCCGGAGTATGCATAAATTCCAGCAGCCCATGCATTCCCAGCATACTCACCAGAGTCATGACAATAGTAACGATCAGGGACAGCACGGCTGCCGACCCCACGGTCCGTCTCATATTCTTCATATCCCCCGCACCGTATCTCTGGGCAGTCAGTACCGTAAATCCCGCGGTCAGTCCCAGCATAAAGCCTATGATCAAAAAGTTAATGGTACCCACACTACCCACTGCTGCCAGTGCTTTTGTACCCACGAATTTTCCTACGATGATGGTGTCCACCATACTGTAAAACTGCTGAAAAATATTTCCGATAAATACCGGAATTGTAAATCCTACAATCGCTTTTGCCGGGCTGCCGGCCGTCATATCTTTCTGCATGCCTCTCCTCATTCTCTCTGTAAACAATGTGTCCGCCGGCAGGCAAAAAGGCGCAGGTTCTGCCTTCTTCCTGCCATCAAGTCATTTTTTCACGAAAAAGGAAGGTGCCAGCGGGCACCCTCCGTCTTTTTGTTACCGGGCTATTATAATGCAAACATTTCTATCCTGCAATACCCTAATTTTATTTTTTCAGAAAAATGTTTTGAATACTTTTTTCACATAGTCCATGTAGCCGGCCTTCTCTACTTTTTCACTAAAAAGCAGATTCACACTGCCTATTTTCTTCCCGTTCAGATAATAATCCGCGGTCCCGGCTTTACTGCCTTTCTTCACCGGGGCATCTGTGCTCTTCTTCAGGTTAATTTTCTTCTGCACATTATCAAGAGCCTCCCCTTTTGTATCCAGATAACGGAAATCCCCTTCATAGGATACAGACGCCTTATCCTGAATGGCTCCCTTCACCGGAACCTTCGGCAGGCTGTCTTTGTTTTCATCCACATAAAGGTTACAGGCGCCAAAACCCAGATTCAGCATCGCCGCAGCATCTTTAAACCGTACTTTATAGTCAGGTGCTGTCATCACCACGCTTATCAGAGTGATCCCGTTTCTCTTTGCCACCTCGGAGACGCAGTATTTTGCCAGGCTGGTACTCCCTGTCTTTAAGCCCACACAGCCGTCATAGCTTCGCAGCAGCTTGTTTGTATTGGTAAGGCCGAACTCACTGCTCCCCTTTGCCGTGTTATGGGTGATATTTTCCATCCAGATAGAGGAAAAATCCAGAACCTTGGGATATTTTGTCACCAGCTCCCTGGACATAAGGGCTACGTCATATGCGGTGGTATAATGGTTGGTGGACTCCGTCAGTCCGCAGCAGTCCTCAAAATGAGTTCCTGTCATGTTAAGTCCTGCTGCCCTCTCATTCATACGTTTGACAAACTCCGCTTCGCTTCCGGCTATATGTTCCGCCATGGCGACGCTGGCATCATTTCCGGAGGCAATGACAATACACTTGATCATGGTCTCCACTGTCTGCTTCTCGCCCTCCTCCAGATAGACCTGGGAACCGCCCATGGACTTAGCGTAGGCACTTGTAGTCACTTCATCCTCCATATGTAGGGTGCCCTTGGCAATCTCGTCAAATATCAGCACCAGGGTCATGATTTTCGTAATACTTGCCGGGTAGACCTTGGTGTCTTTGTCCTTCTCGTAGATTATGGTCCCTGTGGAAGCCTCCATCAGAACCCCATGAGGTGCGGTGATCAAATCCTCCCCCTCCGCGTGCACCGTAACCGGCAGGGCTATATTGACAATAAGGAAAAATAAGACCAGAAAAACAGATGCTTTCCGAAACATACCGCTCTCCCGTAGAAATGCTCTTATAGAATTGTATTACACCGGGATAAAAAATAGAATACGGAAAGCCTCTTTCTCATTATCGCTGCTATCTTCAGGGTCGAGTAGATGAAGTTACTCATTGTAATCAAGCATGTAATCTGATACAATAATCAAGATTGTTGGATTTGGCAGGGATATTATACTCCTCAACAAATGATGGAAGAACAGGACGGATTATATGTATAATATAAAACTCTTTAAGGGATATGAAGGAAAAGACTTTATCGGTATGTCTCCTGAAGAAGTAGTCAAGAATATGCCTAACTTTGAGGAAACTTATTTTCTTGGAGAAAATGATGAAATCAGGCGGGACATGTCACGGGACTTTATCGCATATTACGATGAGGATAATAAATCTTGTATAGCAATACAGTTTGTAAACACTGAAATAGATGTTTGCTTAAACGACATGCAGCTTATGGGAATACCAGAAAAAAATCTCATTAGTGAATTGAAAAAGCTATTTCCTTCTGAAGAAATAATCACTGATGGCGAAAATTATGTGCTTGTCGAAAAATCGTTAAGCATTTTTGTAACTGAAGCAGCAGTCGGCGGAGTTTTGGTAGGTCAGAAGGATTATTTTGATTTTATAAAAGAAGAATTGGTCGAACCTGGGCCATCCAGATTGCAACCCATATCGAGCAGTTCGCAAAAAAATAAATTGAAATAACGTGAAAGGAAGTGTAAGGGGCAAAGTTGCTCTTATTAACAGTTGGATTTACTATGACATGCCTCCCTGAACGATGAAAATTCAGAGAATTTTACGGTGAAAATCCATCTTATGCATTTAATTAGCATATATTTTTATGTGGATTCCATCGGAAAGCATTGGGATTTTTTTAATCAACCAAAATATTTTCGCAACTGCTCGATGTGGGTTGCAATATGTGATCTGAATTTTTATAATGGCATAAATATCCCCCTTTGGGCAATCAAATGTAACGCTTCTTACCAAAAGGGGATATTTTTTAGAAATAAATCATCTTATATTATCTGTGTGTTCTTTAAAACATATAAATTATTACAATCTATATTTGTATTTTGACTTATTCCTCCTGAAAAGGACTGTTACAAAAATTATAAGTATAATAACCACTGCTGCTATTATCATATAAAGTCCAATCGACTGTGGCTTTTTCCCAATATCTATTACTGCTGCCCCACCGCCTTGTCCAATCGCATCTGGAACATTTGCTGCCGCTTGCATTACACTTTTAAAATCATATGCCTGAAATCCATCTGGATCTGAAGGCTCAAGTTCTTCATCTGCATACATATTACTCCGCGTTTTACTGCTGTCAGTTATCATTGCAGCAGCCGATGTACGCGCTGGAATAACATACAAAATTTTCTCATTATCAAGAGCTATGAATAACGGCTGCCTAATAGGAGCCACACCTCCAACTAAAAGAAATTTATATTCATCCATTCCAATTTCATTTTTTTCTAAAGATGCATTTAGTTGTTCTTCTAATGTTAAATTCCCCGGCTCATATACATATACCCCCTCTACTCCCCATGGCCCAGTTTGATGCCCATTTTCATCTCGCTCCCTTGTAACACAAGCTTCATATAAAATATCATCAGCACGAATAGAAACAATCCACATATATGGGCTTTGGCTTAAAGCATTCATCACTTCATCATAATCAATAATCTTATCCTCAATTAAAGGTGTATCTAAGTATTCCTTAACCGCATTATCAATATCAACATCATCAATTGTAATTTGTCGTCCTCCTGATGATGTCGTTGGGCCATTATTTACAAATTGAACAATTTGACTTTCAAGATTATATATTGAATCATAATCCTCTGAATCCTTAAGTTTTTCTATTGGACCCGCCATGACATCTTGAACTATAAATAGCATTGAAATCAATAACCCCAGTACAATAATTCTACTCTTCCTTTTCATTGTTACTCCTCCTAATCAATAGTAATGGAATTTTGATAGTATCCTGTTCCAGATTGATAAGAAACCGCACCGCTCATTTTATAACCATCATACCAAAGATCTGTCTTAGTACATCCTTTTGCTGGGTCTAGAATGTTAACTTTAGCCGTATTTTTATTTAAACCACGAACTACTAAATAGTGCCCATTAAGTTGGCTTGATGTATTGTTCCAATTGACATAGATTACATACGGATCGTTTTGATCATTAATTTCTTTGTCTATTTGCGATATTCCAAGTTGTCTTTGAACCGTAGCTGATTTATTTGTAATGTATTCAATTGATTTTTTTACACCTGTATGGGTCCCACCCCAGTTAACGTTTAGTATATATATGTGTTGGACAATTTGTGTTTGAGTTATACTTGAACTAGGATTTTTATATTTACCTACCATTTGAGCAGAAGCTGCCCAACACCAATTACCCTTTTCTTGTTGCTTCCTACTTACAGATAAAACTGTAGTTACAACTGAACCTGAAGAATTAAATGTGTATTTTGCTTTTCCTATTGTTCTTGTACAATTACTTATCATTGCTCCAGAAGTTTCTAAATAATACCATTTTCCACTATTTTTTAACCACCCAGTTAACATCGAACCACTATCTGGTGAAGTTTCTTTTAAATAATACCACTCCCCTCCTATTTGTTGCCACCCTGTAAGCATAGAACCACTATCAGGCGAAGTTGTCTTCAAATAATACCACTTTCCACCAATTTGTTGCCAACCTGTTAGCATAAGTCCCATATCCGGCGAACTTGCTTTCAGATAATACCATTTTCCTCCCAGTTGTTGCCAACCCGTAAGCATAGAACCACTATCCGGTGAATTAACTTTGAGATAGTACCATTTTCCTCCTAAATCTATCCAACCAGTCTTCATCCAACCAGATCCATCAAAATAATACCATTTGCCACTGATATATTCCCAACCATTTTTTGTATATGTACCATCGTTATGTTTGTACCACCAGCGACCATCTGCTGCCTGTATCCATTTTCCTGGTACCGTTGTCGCTCTCAGGTACTCGGCCATTTCATAAGGCTCCTCTTCGCCATCAATACCAATGCACGTATCCTTATCATCTACGTCGTCAGTTTCCGTCTCCAGAAGATAATCATCAATTTTTTCATTCTTATCAGGCTCTTCATTTTTGCCCGGTTCTTCTGGCTTGATTACTGGTTCTTCTGGCTTATCAGGCTTATTTTCATCAGGAGAAATATCAGGAGTCTCTACCTCATTTGGTACGGACGGTTCCTGTATATCTGGATTATTTTCTGTTTGATTTTCACCATTGTCAACTGTTGTTTCATCTTCTTTTTTTTCTTGTTGTGTGGGCGATGTTACCTGAGATTCTGATGCATGTACCATCGTTCCCCCAAACATTGTGGCAAACATGCATGTTGATACACATAGGGCTACAAATCTTTTTCTCATAGAACTTACCTCTTTCTTACTTTTATATGGTAGCGCAACAAATTATAAATACAATTATACTAGTTGATCCATATTTGTGCAACAAAAGACGTTCGACACGATTCGACCTATATAAAAAGGGACTGTTTTTGACTATAATGACTTAGTTGTCAAGACAAAATTTCTAACATTTTTTAATGAACCGATACAGATGGTCGGATGATGGTGGGGATGAGGATCTGGTTAGTGGTTCTATAAGCTACAGTTATTGTATCATGCTATCCTGTCATCTTGTAGGTGGTGGATGGCTTTCAGGCAACTCCTCAGTGTGAAGACAAGGATGCGGATGTCACCCTGGAGGTCGCCAAGTGTGTCAGCCAGGGTATCCTGGAGGTCGGACAGGGTGCTTTCCATATTCTCAAAGGACTCAATGGCTGATTCATAACCTTCTGTCAGTTCATTTTGAATGTTGTTGTCATGGTTCATTTGATAGGCACAAAGAATCAGGGGCAGCAGGACAGGTGTACCCCGGGGTGTTTACATTATCTTTAAAGGCGGCGCTGTCCCAGAACCTCCTAGGTGATGTATCCACAGATCAGGACAATTTTTCAAATCACCGAACCAGAAACTCTATGCGATTTTACTCCTTCATATTATTACAATTCTCATTCCATAATTCTGTAAATTCATGCTCATACATTTTAAATAATGGTGTGTCTTTTCCATTAATTTTGAGTAATGGATCATCTTGTGAATTATATGTATACATATATGGCGTTACCATCATTTTATTATCGGCTCTATCAATATAGCTCAGTATCATTCCTTTAGTAACCTTTACATACTGCAATTTTCCTTTATAGTTATTCTTTTTCGCCTTTTTTTGCAATGAAATATATAGTTGTTCATTCGTTCTTATGTCACTTCTTACACTATCATAGTTATGAGCCAATATAATAAGACCTAAACAATATCCCATTATATCTACATTTCGTTTGGCACTTTTAAGAAAATTAATTTGTTCTTCCTGTAGCACTCTTCCGGTCGTAGAGTAAAAATCAACCACCCCAGCTTCTCTACTATGCTTAATCAGTGGATTAAAATCCACCAATGCATTGATCATTTTTTCAGTTGGCTCTCCGCCAAGCACTCCCCATATAAAATTTACTACCACTAATGTTAAAAGAATAAATGAAACATTTAACCTGAATGATAATTCATTCCTTAGCGGTTAAAACCGCATAGTTACTTGTATTTTTGACATTTTACGCTTTCATCTAATGGGTGAAAAAATTTCATAGAAAAAGAACTTCAAGTTTGTTAAAATTTAGGTGCCTAAGCCAAATAAAAACAAAGGAGAAGTTCTTAATGACTATTTTAAACAACACTGCATTAGAAAGCAATACGTATCTGAAAATAAATTTTGACGGAGGTGATTTATCCTCCGATGCAGGTTTACTTCTGATTAAAGAATTTGTCTGCAAACTTGGTTTCGTAAAACTGTTAAAATCAGAATTCAAAACCACGGATGGTGCATCTGTCCGCTTCCACAAGGATGATGAAAATTTCTGGCAGGTAATCTACCAAATCCTTGGAACTTACTTTGAAGATGACTGTGCCGATGAACTAACCAATGATCCGGTGCTAACAGCAATTCTGTCAAAAGATGCACTTGCTTCACAACCGACTCTTTCAAGGCTTTTCAATCGCATGGATGAGAATACCCTAAATCAGTTTTACAACTTGATGCATCGTTTCTGAAAAGTAGTTTATTCTATAAAGAGACCGGAAATGCTTCTTCTGGATTTGGATTCCACGCTTTTGAATACTTATGGTCATCAGGAGGGTGAAGGGTTTAACTTTCATTATCAAAACCATGGTTATCACCCGCTGGTCTGCTATGATGGAATCACTGGTGATCTTTTAAAAATCGAACTCCGAAACGGAACCGATTAATCCTCTGCCGGAGTAATGGATTTTCCTCACCCGTTGTTGGATGAATTCGGTACTGATTATCCGGATATTCCGCTCCTTCTAAGGGGTGACAGCGGATTTACTAAACCGGAGCTTTATCATCAGTGTGAAGCCAATGGTGTATCTTATGCCATTCGATTAAAAGAAAATGGTAAACTGCGTGAGCTTGCTTCTGATATTGATGAGGAGCTCACGGAACAAACAAGAGATGACATGGTTTCCTATGCAGTCTGCTATGGTGAATTTTTATATCAGGCAAACTCATGGGAATATCCGCGCCGTGTTGTGTGCAAGGTTGAAAAGCCAACGGAACAGCTCGTCCACATGCACACATTCATTGTGACCAATATGGATTCTGAACCAGAAAAAGTAATCAGGTTCTACTGTAAACGTGGAAGCATGGAAAACTTTATCAAAGAAAGTAAAAACGGATTTGATTTTGCTGCTGTGAGCAGTTCTTCAAAGCTTGTGAATGCGAACCGACTCCAAATCCATGCATTTGCATACAACATATTTAATTGGTTTAAACGACTGGCACTTTCTGCATCGATGAGAAAACAGCAGATTGATACCATCCGTTTGAAACTGCTGAAAATAGCCGCCAAGGTGGTGCATTCAGCAAGATATATAACATTCAAGCTTTGTAGCAACTGCCCCTACAAAAATGAATTCTTTGAAACATTGGAAAACATCCGGAGTCTGCAGCTAAAGCTGGAATAGCAGTAACCATGAACCTTGACAGCAAACCATGTGATTTGAATTAATATAGGGGTAGTCTGCCCTTTTTTAGATGAAATTCCATGCACATATCATGCTAATTGGTTCAAAAATTTAAAATACGAATTATAGGATGAGGATTATGACCTCATGAATAATTCAGGCTCAATATTTATACTAGAATCAATAATAACATTCAAACATGCAAGCGAAAGGTATGGATTATAATGGCTCAAAAGTTAAAACAAAGCGATGATATCTCTATAGGTGATAACCTTAGAAAATTAAGAAATGAAGCAAATATGACACAGGAACAAATTGTCTCACAGCTTCAGCTACGAAATTTTTCTATTTCCCGGAGCGTCTACTCTCAAATGGAATCCGGTACATACAATATCAGGATCAGTGAATTGATTGCTTTAGCTGAAATACTGCACACCGATTACAACACCATATTTAAGCGGCTTGATTACAATAAGTAGCCCACTGGATGTTTATAAAATCATTCTCAACTAAAAATGTAAAAAATAAGGCATACCAAGTATTTTGTCAATACCTGATATGCCTTTTATAGTGTCTTGATCCTCTTTAAACGGCTCTTATAGCCACAATATCACTATGTATGCAAATCTCGAATGCTCAAACAAATCCGCCACAACGCCCAATAAGAGCCTTGTAATCAACTTGTCTCCATCAGAACCCCATGAGGTGCGGTGATCAAATCCTCCCCCTCCGCGTGCACCGTAACCGGCAGGGCTATATTGACAATAAGGAAAAATAAGACCAGAAAAACAGATGCTTTCCGAAACATACCGCTCTCCCGTAGAAATGCTCTTATAGAATTGTATTACACCGGGATAAAAAATAGAATACGGAAAGCCTCTTTCTCATTATCGCTGCTATCTTCAGGAAATCCATGTAAAATTCAGCTTGTATGTCCCTGCTCCCTCCTTAAAAGAAGCTTTACAGTCATCATATCCATTTGCCCCAAGACCGGAACTCCATTTTTTAGCTGAAAAAGTAAAACTATTTTTTCTGTTTCTTACTGTCCTTATTTTAATCAATATTCCCTCTGGAAAATATGAACCATCTTCACTTAACAGCCCTTGTTCCATCAAATCCTCCTCCGCTACAAGAATCACATTCGGATTCGGACACTTCACAGTTCCCGGGCTGCCGATACTGTCTTTTTGCCAGGTCTCAAGAAGTGGCTCAAGCAAATACCGGATTGCCTCTTTTTCACTGTCAGAAAGATTTCTCACCTGAGTCAAGTCCAGGGCCATAACCCGCATTCCATCGTTTAGGGCGGAATCTCTGCCATAAATCTCCTCTATTATATCCAGATACAAACCTATGTAATCATTCCCCTGTTCCAGAACATGAATTTCCTGCGCACCACTGATCAGCAAGGGATAACGCTCCATAACCGTACTGCCTTCCTGAATTGACAATCGAATATACATTCCGGGTTTCAGTGTATCTGCTTTTATTTCTTGTTTATTTTGACTATATATTTTGACATTTTTTATTTCTGCTTCCATGAGTCCTTCGTTCACATCTCCCTCGTGCAATAAAAGAATCGAAGTATCACGGACTTCTATAATCTTTCCGGTAATTGTATTCTCATCCTCTTCCTCTCCTTGGTAATACCCATTCCGTTTTTGTTCGCTGGCAGATAAAAATAATATGCATAATAGCAGCAGACTCCCCAATATAACAAATATTTTTCCTGTTTTCCTTACTCTCATTTAACAATTCCCCCTTTTTCAACAGTAAAATGCTCTATGCTAATATAACTGTGTCAATCAAAGACCGAAATGTTGCATCATCTTCTCTTCTCGTTTTATTTATATAAGGCGGCTTATAAAAAGCGCCTTAAAATGCAAAGTCAAATTTTCAATCCCATGCACTTTTTATTTGATGGAGATGAGATAGATGATATATTATTTTCTAAAGTAGACATGCATAGAGCCACATGATACAATAACAAATAAAAAGCCTGGAGAAGGACATGTAATTATTATTTTCTAAAACAGCAGAGAGGAATCCTATGATTTATGAACTAAAAAAAGAGCGATTTGGCAGTATAAAAGATATAGTCCACAAACAATGGGACAATATCGAAATAATGGCTGTATTAAGCGGTATAAATACGGGATGGGTGTTTGTAGATTCATTGGAAACCCCCGCCACTGCACTTTTATGGTCTAAAGGAATTGAAGGGTTTTATTTTATTGGCAATCCAGATAATCATACATTCAATGCCGAAATAATAGAATTTATTATTAATCACCTGAGATTCCGTATAATACAAAGCGGACTGAATCATTTTGAATTTAGCGGCGATTGTATTATGTGGGATTCCGTGCTGGAAAAAATCTTTAATTTCAAAGAACTAATCAAATCCAGACAATGCGTCTATCAGTTAGATTTTGACAAATGGAAATACCATAAAACAAACGGGCTGTGTAAAGATACTGATATACGAAAAATAGATTTGAATTTAATACAATCAGCAGAGATACTTAATCCGGAATTTGTTGAATCAGAGATTTTGCGCTGGTGGGATTCATTAGATTATTTTTTTGAACAGGCTTTTGGATTTTGTGTTATAGAAAATAAAGAGATTGTAAGTTATTGTATCACCAATTTTGTATATCAGAATACTTATACCATAGGAATTGAAACCTTAGAACATCACAGAAGAAGAGGGTTTTCACAAATGGCTACAGAATCATTTGTTTCTAAATTATTAGAAGATGGCTGCGAGCCTTATTGGGATTGTATGTTTACTAATACCGCTTCAAGGTCACTGGCAGAAAAACTGGGATTTTATCTGGACCATACATATTCATTATACAGACTCCCCTTATGATCCTAGAGAAGGCAATCTGGAATCCTTTTCCTGATAAAATCTAACCGAAAATCTGCCCGTGCTGATATATACCTTACTATATATACTATCAGGAAATAGTGAAACAATGTTTACATAGACTTCATACTAATACATATGGTATAATACATACACTATAAAGCAGGGAGGTTAATACAATGACCGTTGATGAAAAGCTTGACTTGTTGCTGCAAAAAGTAACCGCTGCAGACTCACATCTTGAGAGAATTGAAGAGAAGATGTCCAGCATGGATGATCAGGTAACAGACATAAGACTCCATCTTGAAAATGTAAGTGACAAAAACATATCCCTTCTCGCAGAAAATTACAGTAATCTTGTCAAAAAACTCAATGCTAACAACAGTATTACTGACCAGCAAATAGCCTATCAAATTAAAGTCAATTATCTGATGGAAGACGTTGAAAAGCTCAAAAAAGAAATTGCCGAACTGAAAAACAAAATAGCATAATGTCCATATAAGTGTGAAGCCCGCTGAATTATCATGGCTTTGCACTTTTTTTATTTACGTGGAATCCTCCCTCCGTTTCCCACGAGGCACTGTGATCAAATCTCTGCCATAAATCTTCTCCCGCAAGACCAACTAAAAAGGACGCCCTCAGGCGTCCCTCAACATTAAAATCTACCGTAAATCAGGGCGCGTATCCCTTCTCTCACCTCACCCAAGGAGGCAGGCAGACTGTCTTTTTTCTTTTCGTATAAGGTATGTAAAAAATCTGCTGTAAACAATGCGATCATCAGCGATCCGGCCCGGTATCCCACGGTAAACGGATAACTGTCCACAAAACGCTCCACGCCTTCATGGAGAAACAGAAACAGGCCCAATGTATAGAACCCCCAGGCAATGGTACTTTCCAGACAGAGGATACCTTTGTAATTAAAAGGTTTCTCCGAATAATCCCACCATACTTCACCGAACAATGCCAGCATAACCCTGGCTGTCACATACTCAAGCAGTGTGGGAAACACACAGCCCAGCACATATAACAGCAGAAGGTTGCCGCAGAACGGCCTCAGCAGAAAAAACACAGACAACGCTCCCACTCCGTAAATAGGGCAGAATGGCCCTCTCACAAATCCCCTGTTGGTAAGCCGCCTGTTACAGATTGACATGTATATAGATTCCACCACCCATCCCAGGATACTGTAAACCAAAAACCACTGGGTGACATGGTAGAGATCTATACCAAACATACTCTTTGTCCAAATCATACTTAATCTCCCCTTATATCATTGGCGCATCTCGTAACATGTGTCTTCATAGTAAGTTTTATGTGCCCATTCTATCATGGGAGCCCCCGGCTTGTAAAGAAAAAATCCTGTACACATAGCCGCTTTTATTATTTTTCCTAAAGCATGGGGGCGAAAAGTCTCAGAATACTCTGCGCCATACGCACAAAGATATTTCTGCTGCGGCAGAATTTCATACAGATTTCCCTGCATTTTGGGAAGGTATCCTCCATGTCCTCCTTCACCTGCATCACAGCCCTGCTTCGGTACATCCAGACTGCACACTCAAAATGCAGATACAGGCTTCTGTAATCCAGGTTGATGGTTCCCACAGAGGCAATTTCATCGTCACAGACAAAGGATTTGGAGTGGATGAATCCCGGCGTGTACTCAAAGATCCTCACCCCTGCCTCCAGAAGCTGCTCATAGTAAGACTGGGTGAGAAGGAATACCATCTTCTTGTCAGGGATTCCCGGCGTCACGATCCGCACGTCCACACCCTTTTTGGAGGCCAGGCACAGGGCTGTCATCATCTCATTGTCTATGATCAGATATGGTGTGCAGATGTACACATACCGCTTCGCCTGGTTGATGATATTCAGATAGACATTCTCCCCCACGATCTCATTGTCCAGGGGACTGTCCCCATAGGGCTGTACAAACCCGTCATTTTCAAACTCTTCCGGGTGATAGATATAAGGGCCGTACGCCGGCAGATGGCTTCTGGTGTGGGTGATCACTGCCCACATCTGCAGAAACATCACCGTCAGGTTCCATACACCCTCACCGTGCAGCATGACACCGGTATCCTTCCAATGCCCAAACCGCACATCCTCATTGATATATTCATCGGCAAGATTAATGCCGCCCGTGAACCCTGTATGCCCGTCGATTACCAGAATTTTTCTATGGTCCCGGTTGTTGAGGATAATGTTCAGCACAGGCCGCACCGGATTGAACGCCGCACACTTGATGCCTTTTTTCTGCAGTTCTTTATAATATCTGTGGGGCAGGGTGGTCACACATCCCATATCATCGTAAATCAGGCGTACATCCACGCCCTCCTTTACCTTTTCCTCCAGCACCTGAAGGATTTCTCTCCACATTCTTCCGTCATGTATAATAAAATATTCCAGGAAAATAAAATGCTCCGCTTTCTTAATCTCCTCCAGCATATCCACGAACATGGTATCCCCTACCGGATAATACTTTGTGGTGGTATTCTTATGGAGGGGAAAACCGGCGTAATCCCGGATGTAGGCAGACTGGATGGATACTCCCCGGTCCATATCCTGAAGTTCTGTTCTTGTCCTGGGATCTTCCTTGAAATAATTGCCGATTTCATTGAGGACTGCCTCGGATTCCCTTGTCATCTTCTTAGCCACACGGGATTCGCCGAACAGCAGGTACACAATTGCGCCGAAAACGGGAATGACAAGAATCAGAATCGTCCAGGCGAGCTTGTAAGAGGGATTGATTTTCTTATTGACCAGCCATAATACCAGAAACAGACTTAAAATATCCATGATCCATCCCACAGTGGTGGAAATATTTCTCATACCCCAGGCCAGCGCCACCAGCCACACAAGCTGCAGCAGTACAGCCAGCACAAATACAAAGATCCGGCTGGACACCAGATCGATAATCTTTTTCATCTTCTCACCATCCTCTCTTTTGGCTCCGGAGTCGTAAAAAAGCCCCTGGTATTGTCCAGAGGCTTTTACTGCACATTAATTATATTTACGTTTTCTAGCTGCTTCAGATTTTTTCTTACGACGAACGCTTGGTTTCTCGTAATGCTCTCTTTTACGGATTTCCTGCTGAATGCCTGCTTTTGCACAGCTACGCTTGAAACGACGTAAAGCGCTATCCAAAGTTTCGTTTTCTTTTACGATTACATTTGACATAGTCTCACACCTAACCTCCCTCCAGTTGTAGATTGTGCATAATACAACTGTCTGGGTATTTTTACTGCACATCAAATATTATATCAGATTTTTGCCGTACGTCAACTATTTTGACTTATTTTCTTTAAAATATTTTATTTAAATTTTATTTTAACTGACCTTCCAGCAATTCTGCCGCTTTTTCCAGGGCTTCGGGCACTTTTTCCGGGTTCTTTCCACCGGCCTGAGCCATGTTCGGACGTCCGCCGCCGCCTCCGCCTACTACTGCAGCCATGCCTTTTACAAGATTCCCTGCATGGGCACCGGCTTTCATGGCACTGTCAGTCACCATGGCCAGCAGGTTTACTTTACCGCCGTTAACGCTGGCGAGAACTACCACACCTTCACCCAGCTTTTCTTTTAACTGGTCGCCCAGGTCGCGCAGTCCGTTCATATCCACATCTGCTACAGATACAGCCAGCAGCTTAGTGCCTTTCACCTCTTTTACCTGGTTCATCACATCGCCCACTGCCTCTTGTGCCAGTTTGGCTTTCAGGGACTCATTTTCTCCGTGAAGCTCTTTTACCTCTGCCTGCAGATGAACGATCTTGTCCGCTGCTTCTGCCGGGGTAGTTTTTAAAAGTGCTGCAATATGGGCCAGTTTCTGCTCCATCTCTTTGTAGTATTTGAACACGCCGTCACCGGTCAGTGCCTCGATCCGGCGTACACCGGCTGCAATGCCTGCTTCGGATACGATTTTAAAGGTTGTGATCACTCCTGTATTGGATACATGCGTACCGCCGCACAGCTCCTTGGAAAAGTCTCCCATGGAAACCACACGCACACTGTCCCCGTATTTCTCACCAAAAAGAGCCATGGCTCCTGTCTTCTTGGCATCCTCAATACTCATGATCTCTGTTACCACAGGAAGCGCTGCCTGGATCTCTTCGTTGACCATTGCTTCCACCTGATCCAGCTCCTCCTGAGTCATGGCCTGGAAATGGGCAAAGTCAAAGCGGAGCCTGTCCGGAGTTACCAGGGAACCCTTCTGCTCTACATGGGAACCCAGAACGGTCTTCAGGGCTTTCTGCAGAAGATGGGTAGCGCTGTGGTTCTTACAGGTGTCTGCCCTGTCCTTTGCGCTGACTTTCAGTGTTACCACATCGCCTGTCTTTAACATGCCTTTTGTCAGTCTGCCCACATGGCCCACTTTGCCGCCGCGCAGCTTAATGGTGTCCTCCACAACGAACTGGGCATCCCCCAGCTCGATCACGCCTTTGTCGCCTTCCTGTCCGCCCATGGTAGCATAGAACGGAGTTTCCTCCACAAATACGGTTCCCTTCTCATCCTCTGTCAGGGCATCCACGATCTCGTTCTCTGTGGTGAGGACCGTGATTCTGGACGGATGGGACAGATTGTCATATCCCACAAACTCTGTGGTGATTTTCGGGTCTATCTCATCATATACCGTGGCGTCAGCCCCCATATAGTTTGTCACTCCGCGGGCTATCCTGGCCTTTTCTCTCTGCTCTTCCATGGCTGCCTTGAAACCGGCCTCGTCAATGGAGATTCCCTTATCTTCCAGGATTTCCTTGGTCAGATCCAGAGGGAATCCGTAAGTATCATATAACTTAAATGCATTTTCACCGGAAAGCTGGCTGCTTCCGGCAGCCTTCATCTCTGCCTCCATCTCTTCCAGAATATGCAGTCCCTGGTCAATGGTCTTGCTGAACTGTTCCTCTTCCTTTGTCAGTACATTGAAGATAAAGTCTTTCTTCTCTTCCAGTTCCGGATAACCGTCTCTGGAGCCCTCAATGACAGTATTGCTGAGTGCGGCAAGGAAATTTCCTTTTACTCCCAGAAGACGTCCGTGACGGGCAGCGCGGCGGATCAGGCGGCGCAGTACATAGCCTCTGCCTTCATTGGTGGGCATAATACCGTCAGAGATCATAAAGGTAGCGGAACGGATATGGTCTGTGATCAGACGGATAGATACGTCCACATTTTCATCTTTTTTATATTCTGTGTGAGTCAGCTCACAGACTTTGTTTCTGAGGGCACAGATTGTGTCAATATCAAAAATGGAATCCACATCCTGCACAGCTACAGCCAGACGCTCCAGGCCCATGCCTGTGTCGATGTTCTTCTGCTGCAGTTCTTCATAGTGGCCTTCCCCGTCATTTTCAAACTGGGTAAATACATTATTCCACACTTCCATGTAGCGGTCACATTCACAGCCCACAGTACAGCCCGGTTCTCCGCATCCATAGCGCTCACCTCTGTCATAGTAGATCTCAGAGCATGGTCCGCATGGGCCTGCGCCGTGCTCCCAGAAGTTGTCCTCTTTCCCAAAACGGAAAATACGGTCAGCCGGAATTCCAATCTCTTTATTCCAGATATCAAATGCCTCATCATCGTCAAGATAGACAGAAGGATACAGACGGTCCGCGTCAAGTCCTACCACCTCGGTCAGAAATTCCCATGACCAGCGGATTGCCTCTTTCTTAAAATAATCTCCAAAGGAGAAATTGCCCAGCATTTCAAAAAATGTGCCGTGACGGGCTGTCTTACCTACATTTTCAATATCACCGGTACGGATACACTTCTGACAGGTCGTCACCCTTTTTCTGGGCGGCACCTCAGCGCCTGTAAAATATGGTTTCAGCGGCGCCATACCGGAATTGATCAACAATAGACTCTTATCATTATGGGGAACAAGAGAAAAACTCTTCATAGCCAGATGGCCTTTTCCTTCAAAGAACTCCAAAAACATTTTCCGAAGTTCGTTCACTCCGTATTTCTGCACGGTTCATACCTCCTGATGATTGGGCAGCACGCGAATGCTACCGCTATAAATTACTGTTTTTAATAATAGCACAGGAATTGTCAGGTTTCAAGAAAGAAAAGCGGGAATTTTGCGGCCTTCCAGGAAAGGTTCTGCCAAATTAGTGCGGAAATACTGGATAAGGGGACCCACTGTCAGGGCAATGATAACCGTTGCGATCCCGATTTCCCCTCCTGCCAGGATACCGGCGATCAGACAGGTAAGGTCAGCAGCGATTCGGCAGTATTTGAACTTTCCGATCTTTCTGTCATCCATGATCAGGGCAATGGCATCATATGTGGATACTCCCAGATCTGCCGTGTAATACATGGCTCCTGAAAAGGCCAGCAGGAAAAGGGCGCTGACAAGACATACGATCCTGACAATAAGAGATGGTGTCTCATACACGCTTTTCAGCGCTGCAAATACCGCATCTGCCACCACGCCGTATATGAGCAGATTTAATAGTGTGGATACCCCCACCAGGCTTTTTTTCATTTTCCATGCGAAAAGAAGCAGCAGGGCACACGTCACATTTGCCGCCATGGTAAAGCTGGTATGAAAGATTTTTGCCAGCCCTGTCAGCAGTACGCAGTAAGGGTCAACTCCGAAATCCGCATAGCGGAAGATCCCCACGCTGACAGCTGTCAGAATAATGCCGATGAATGCCATTCCGATTCTTTTATTTTTTCTTTCCATTTTCGTTCCTCCTGAAGCTTTATGTAGCTTGTACTTGTTTCCGGACTCTAGTATAATGACAAAAAGCGGTATTTTCTATCAGAATTACGGCAGATTTTATAACAATATCATCATTTTCTATTTTGGAGGCAGTTTTTATGAAATCATCTGTTGTTGCGGTGGACAAAAATTTAAAGGAACAGATATCCCACGGAAATTATGCGTTTCCGGTGGATGTGCACAGTGAAGTTTTCCAGGCAGAGGGAACGGGCGCGCCCTCCTATTTTGTCTGCCACTGGCATCCCGAATCGGAACTGATGATCGTCCTCTCCGGCTCCATGCGTTATCAGGTCAATGAGACAGTCTATGATATTAAGGAGGGCGAGGGACTTTTTATCAACTCCAACTGCCTGCATATGGGTACCGCAGTCAGTGAACAGGCTTCCACCTTATCTGTCATTTTCCATCCCCGTTTTCTGTACGGGTATGAGGACAGCCTGATCCGGGAAAAATACATCTCCCCTATTCTGGACAGCGCCGCCTTCTCCGCTTATCCTCTGAAGTCGGAAAACAGGGATGCGAGCCACATCATACCCGGGCTTCTGCTTCAGTGCATGCATCTGTATGAGGAAAAGAACCTGGCCTGGGAGCTGCATGTAAAGGCCAGTCTTCTCTCCTGCTGGGGTGCTCTTTTTGCCGTATTCACGGAAAAAGGCACTGACCGGAAAACTACTGCCAGGAGCCGGGAGGCTGCAGGTAAGGCAAAATCCATTCTGGAATTCATCCGGAACCACTATACACAGAAAATTTCCCTGGCAGACATTGCAGGCGCCGCAGCCCTGAGCACCGGGGAATGCGGACGTATCTGCAAACGTCTCCTGCATCAGACACCCTTTGAATATCTGAACGCCTACCGCGTGGAACAAAGCATTCCGGATCTTCTGAAAAAAGATCTGTCCATCACGGAAATCGCACTGAAACACGGCTTTTCCGGCTCCAGCTATTATGCGGAAACTTTTAAAAGTGTAAAGGGAATCACTCCTTCCGCGTTCAGGCGCAGTCTGATAAGCGGCAGCTAAAATTGTAAAATGTCACAAAGATTCAATTTTTGTCCTCAAAACATTGTATAAACCTTACAGCCGCAGTATAATTATCTCAAAAAGAATCCGATGACCGCCTATATTTGTATACAAAACAAAATTCCAACTGAAACTGTGAGAAATACTCCTCAATACTATCAGAAACTTATGTACGGAATACATAAAATAAAAATGGACAGGAGGTGCCAAAACGTGTAACCAATGACAAAGTCCGCTTTTTTGGCGGACAGCACGGGAGGAAGGATTATGGAAGATCACAGTAGTAATGAGCGCAAGGAAATCAGTAAATCGTTAAAACGCTTTTTTGGCGTAGGAGATTTTGGTTTCAATCTTATGACGAATATTGAAACCTATTATTTCCAGTTTTTCCTGACAGATATTGCAAAATATACAATACCTGTTGTAACTCTGATAGCCACACTGACAAGTCTTGTGGACGCGGCCTTGTCCTGGGTGTACGGTGTTCTGCTCAATACCATGAAACCTATGAAATGGGGACGTTACCGCTCCTGGCTGGCAGTCATTCCCTGGCTGGTGCCGTTTTTGTATGCATTTCAGTTCATCAAGCTGAATGACGGGGCGGCAGGTATTGTTGTAATCATTGTGGCTACGATCACCAGTCATATTGCCTGGAATATTCCTTTTGTGGCCAATATTTCAATGATCAATATTGCCTCCAAAACACCGGATGACAGGATGGCCCTCTCCTCAACGAGAGCTTTATGGGGCGCACTGGGCATGGTTCTTTATTCTTACGTGGGACCGGGTGCCGTATCCATACTGGCTGCCGTTGTGGGAGCCAAAAATTCATACGGTGCGGCAGCATTCGTGTTCGGTGCTCTGATGGCAGCCGGATACTTTGCACATTTCAAAATGTTTGAAGGATATGAAGAAACCGGCGCAGAGGAGATTGCCAGACTCCAGAGAGAGAAAAAGGCAAAACAGGACCAGCATGCAGAAAAAGGACATGGAATGCTGAAATCCCTCACATCAAATCCCTATCTTCTGGGTCTGATCGTTGCGGATCTGGCAAAATATGTCTACATGTTTGTAGCAAATGGTATTGCCGTTTACTACTTTACCTATGTTGCCGGTAATGCCGGTCTGACCGCCACCTTTATTCTCATTTCCAATCTGCTGGGCGTCGCTGCTTCTTATCTCTCGAAAAAGGCAGCCGGAAAATTTTCGGCCAGAAACACCGTTATCATCGCTTATCTGAGTATGGTCGTGGTGCTGGTACTTGGCTTCCTTTTCTACAACAGTACCTGGGTGGTCCTTATCATGGTGAGCATTGCACAGTTTTTCTGTACCATGACCAACGCCTGCGGACCGGCACTCTACGCAGACTGTGCAATTTACAGCGAGTATAAGACAGGCACAAATGCCACCGGTATGATCATGGGACTGAGTAATATCCCCCTGAAGATCGGTGTAGTGAGCCGTGGAATCCTGATCAATGCATGTCTTGCCATGGCAGGTTTTTCACTTGCAGTGGTACAGTCCAATGAGGTCACGGAAAAGCTGGCAAGGGGAATCAGTATGGGATTTACCGTAATTCCGGCTATTGCAGTAGGAATCGGCGCACTTATTCTGATATTCGGGTATAAGCTGTCAAGCAAGGATATCGAGGGATATTCCGCAGAAATCGAGAAGAGAAAACAAAACAGATAACTACACAGAAAAGGGACTGCTGCACCGACTGAAACCATTCAGCCGGGCAGCAGTCCCTTTTGAAATGAAGCAGTTACACACCGGGGTCCACCAGCAGGTCTTCACCATCCGCCGCACTGGTAGCCAGATAGTCACAGCGTTCATTCATTTCGTGTCCGTCGTGCCCTTTCACCCAGATAAATGTCACTTTATGCGGCTCTTTTGCCTTCAAGAGCCGTTTCCATAGATCCACATTCTTAACCGGTTCATTTTTTCCCCGTTTCCAGCCCTTTTTCAGCCAGCCGTCAATCCAGTGCTGATTAAAGGCATCCACCAGATACTTGGAATCTGAATACAGCTCCACCTCACACGGCTTTGTCAGCGCTTCCATTCCCACAATGGCTGCCATAAGCTCCATGCGGTTGTTGGTGGTGCGCACATATCCCTGAGAAAACTCACGCTCATGCAGCGTTCCTTTTGCGTCCGTATAGTGGAGGACACAGCCGTATCCTCCCGGTCCGTCCGGGTTTCCCCTGGCAGAACCATCTGTATATATTTTAACAAGCATTTTCATTTCCTACCTTTTTCCAGATTCCGGTGGTTTCAAAATCAGCCACCGCAGCTTCCGACTCTTCTACAATTTCTCTGTCGTACCCTACCATGGAGAGCAGGCGGATGGCATTCCTTGTGGTAACCCTGCCCTTTTTCAGCAGATAGTTAAATTCCACGTCATCCTCCCTGAATTCCTCCTCAAAGTGATAGTTGGTATACGCTCCCTCCAGCATATAAGACAGCTCAATATCATGTGTCGCCGCAAAGGGAAGCACATGGGGCTTTTTCAAATGCGCCAGAATATTGGAGGAAGCCGCGATTCTCTCAATGGTATTTGTTCCCCGGAGCACCTCATCAATGATGCACAGAAGGGGGGCTTCCTCCTTGGATTCCTCCAGGATTCTCTTCAGGGACTTGATCTCCACAATGTAGTAGCTCTCCTTGCTCTCCAGGTCATCCCGAAGTGCCATGGAAGTCTGTATCTTAAAAAACGGAGCGGCGTATTCTGTGGCAGTACAGGTATACACGGTCTGCGCGAGAATGGCATTCATCGCCACATTTTTTAAGAAAGTGGATTTTCCGGAGGCATTAGAGCCGGTCACCAGGATGCCGCCGGACGCATCAATACTGTTTGCCACAGGTTCATGAATCAGCGGATGGTACAGATTTTCCACCTTCATCCGCACATCACTTCCCTTTTGATACCTCGTAAAATCCGGCACACAGTAATACGGCATGGCCTCCCGAAAGGATGCAATGGAAATACAGGCGTCCAGAAGTCCGTATATCTCCAGCATCTCCTCCGCTTCCGCTTTATGCTCCTTCATGGCCTTCATCATGGAATTGAACTTGATCAGATCGATATGGGTCATCATTCTGATATAATCCAGAATAAAGGATTCCGGTCCGCTGGCAAATCCATCCCGGTCCAAAACCAGATTTGCCCCGTTTCGGAAGCCGGAAAAACCTTTTTCACAGGCATTCAGACGCTCCGTATACCTGTGAAGTTCCTCTATCTTCAGTTTGTCCAGAGCACCTGCACAGTTTATAAGCTGGAGCATGCACTTAAATCCGGTCAGATATACCTGTATGACCTCCTTGTCTTTCAGATACGTTCCCATATTGATACAGGTCACAAGCAGAAAGGCAAAGACGCCGTACCTTGGAACCGCTATGAACGCAGCAATAGAAAGCACAAAAGCCAGGCACATGAGAATCTGCTTCCACGGTTTTCCCGCGTCATACTCTTTTGTCACATGAATAGCCTGGTAAACAGACGATGAAGGCGGCTTTCTGATGTGTGCCAGGATCTCCTGGACCTTCTGGCGTTCTTTCTCATGTTCCCGAAAAAATGTGTACAGCCGTTCCCTCTCCGCAAGCTTTTCCTCCTGATATTCAGGAGTACGGAGAAGATAGTACAGATAGTCCTCCCCCGGTGAGGATATTGTCTGGTTCATAAGCATAAACACACGGTCCATATCCAGATCATTCCAGGTAATATCGTCAATGACAAACCGCCCGTCCTTCCTCCTGCGAAAATACTCCCCGATCTGTTCCAGCTTATCCCAGGTGTATTCCCGATCCGGAATCTGTCCCCAGCCCTTTTTTATTTTCTGGAGAAATTCCCGCTGTCTTCTCCTGTTTTCCTGAAACATGGTCACAAATACGACTGCCACAAAAATGATGATCAGTCCTGTCCACAAGGTTGTCTCACTCATAGCTGTCCTCCGTTTTCTTTTACCAGTTATGAGCGTATCCGAAAAGCAATCTTATGACACGCTCATGCGCAGAAATAATCTTTTATCAGCTTCAGTGCTGCTTCTATATCCTCATTTGTATGGGCATCTGACAGGAACATGGCCTCAAACTGTGAAGGTGCCAGATGTACGCTGTGGTTCAGCATATATTTAAAATATTTTGCAAAGGCATCTGTATCCGATGTCTTGGCAGAGGCATAGTCTGTCACCTTATTTTCTGTAAAGAAGATACATCCCAGAGATGCCACACTGTTTACCTGATAAGGAATATTGTTCTCAAGGAAAATCCTGCGTATTCCCTCAAACATCATCTCCCCTTTCTGGTACAGCCTTGTATAGATCTCCGGATCTTCATACAGGATCTTAAGCTGCGCAAGGCCTGCTGCCATGGCGATGGGATTGCCGCTTAAGGTTCCTGCCTGGTATACAGGACCTGCCGGGGAAACCTTTTCCATGATTTCCTTTCTTCCGCCGTAAGCGCCCACAGGCATTCCGGCGCCAATGATCTTACCATAGGTGACAAGGTCCGGTGTCACCCCGTAGAATCCCGCAGCCCCGTCAAATTTAAGCCGAAAACCGGTGATCACTTCATCAAAGATCAGCAGTGCCCCATGCGCATCACAAAGGGTCCGAAGCCCCTGAAGGAAACCGTCAGCAGGAGGGACCACGCCCATATTGGCGCCCACTGGCTCCACGATCACAGCAGCCACCTGGTCTTTGCTCTCTGTCAGAAGTTCTTCCACACTTTCAAGATCATTATACACTGCGATCATGGTATCCTGCGTACAGCCCTTGGGCACGCCGGCGCTGTCCGGCACACCGCTGGTCATGACTCCGCTGCCTGCACTCACCAGCATGGCATCCGTGTGGCCGTGATAGCATCCTGCAAATTTGATGATCTTATCTTTCCCCGTAAAGCCTCTGGCCACGCGGATGGCGCTCATGACGGCCTCTGTTCCGGAATTTACCATACGGATCATCTCCACATGGGGAATCCTCTCGCAGATGAATTCAGCCATCTCCACCTCTTTTGCAGTTGCACAGCCAAAGCTCAGACCATTTTCACTGGCTTTGATCACTGCCTCACGAATAGCAGGATGGTTGTGTCCCAGGATCATAGGTCCCCAGGACCCGATATAATCCGTGTAGGAATTGCCGTCCACATCGAATATTTTACTTCCCACTGCACCCTGTATAAAGCGTGGGGTCTCCCCAATGGCACCGTAAGCCCTTACGGGGCTGTTCACCCCTCCGGGAATCCGTTTTACGGCGCGCTCAAATAATTCTTCTGATCTTGTCATTACCCGATTCTCCCTTCGTCCATATATCCGGCCAGCTCTTTTGCAAAATAAGTCAGGTAAATGTCAGCTCCCGCACGGTAGGTGCTCACTGCCATCTCACAGATGATCTTCTCCTCGTCAATGTAGCCAAGCTTTGCCCCTGCCTTCACCATGGCATATTCGCCGCTGACAGAATAGGCGGCCACAGGCAGATGTATACTCTGTTTCACCTCACTGATCACATCCAGGTAGGAAAGCGCCGGTTTCACCATAATGATATCCGCGCCCTCCTGTACATCCAGAAGCGCCTCCTTCAGACCTTCCCTCTTGTTGTGAAAATCCATCTGATAGCTCTTTCTGTCTCCGAAAGAAGGGGCAGAACCTGCTGCTTCCCTGAATGGACCGTAAAAGGCAGAGGCATATTTTACCGCGTAGGACATGATCGGTATGTCCTTGTGCTGATGGGTATCCAGGATCTCACGGATCGCTCTGACTCTGCCGTCCATCATATCTGAGGGTGCTACCATATCGGCTCCTGCCTCCACGTGGGAAAGGGCTGTCTTTGCCAAAAGCTCCAGTGTCGCGTCATTTTCCACATCATGACCGCACAGCACGCCGCAGTGGCCGTGGGATGTGTACTCACACATGCAGACATCTGTGATCAGATACATTTCCGGGAACTGTTTTCTGGCTTCCCGAAGCGCCCTCTGTACAATTCCGTCCTCCGCATACGCCTGGCTTCCCACCTCGTCCTTTTCATCCGGAATCCCGAAGAACATCACTTTATCCACGCCTGCCTTCATAAGTCCTTCCAGGGCATAAGGCAGCCTGTCAATGCTGTATCGGAACTGTCCTTCCATGGAGGGGATTTCCTCCTCCATATTTTCTCCCTCACGGACAAAAATGGGATAGATCAGAGAACTTTTGTCCATCCTGGTCTCACGCACCATTCTGCGCAGGGTATCGTTTTTCCGAAGCCTTCTCGGTCTGACTGTCATTTCCATGTTGCTACACTCCTTTTATCCTCTGTTATCTGCTATTTTTTAAGTCTACAACCAAATCCACCACACTGTCAATGGTGGCCTGTTTCGCCATAAATGTCTTCATACCCAGGGCATCCGCCGCGGCTTTCGTCTGTTTTCCAATGCAGGCAGCCGTTACTTTTGTAAAGTCAAGCCCTTTTACCGCCTCCGCAAATCCTCTTACCGTGGATGCGCTTGTGAAAACCGCACAGTTGATCTCTCCGCTCTCAAAAGCTTTTTTCTCATCGATCACTTCCTGTTTTTCATAGAAAGTGTCATAAGTGGGCACATCACAGATGAAAAGTCCCGGCTTTTTCTCCAGCTCCTGGATGATCTCTTTTCCGCCGATCTTGGCTCTCGGAAGAAGGATCTTCTCATTCCCGCTGCAAACACTGCACAGAGCTTTCCCCAGAGATTCCCCGTCAAACACTTCAGGCATGAGATCCACGAACAGACCTCTCTCTTCCAGTGCCTTTTTCGTGCCCTTTCCGATGGCGGCAATCTTCGCGCGGCCTAGTCTGCGGACATCTGTCCCGGCTTTTTTCATCTCCTCAAAGAACACGTTTACACCGATAGGACTTGTAAATGCCAGCCAGTCATAGGTGTGAAGCTGTCCGAATGCGTTATGAAGCGCGCTCTGGTCTGCAAGGGGAGCTGTGCGGATAGCCGGAAGCTCCAGCACCTCAGCACCCATCAGACGCAGTTTTTGTGACATGGTGGAAATGGTTTCCCTGGGTCTTGTGACCAGCACTTTATACCCTGCAAGAGGCAGCTTTTCATACCATCCGAAGGTATCCGCAAGGGAACACACCTCACCCACTACAATGATCGCCGGTGTCTCGATTCCCCGGCGCTTTACTTCCTCCTCAAGTGTGGCAACTGTGGCCACGATCCGCTTCTGCCCCGCTGTGGTTCCCTTCTGTAAAATGGCAGCCGGCATCTCTTTTTGCATACCCGCCTGCAGCAGAGAGTTACAGATATCCGGAAGCGCGGTGACGCCCATAAGAAATACCAGAGTGCCCTTCGTGCGCACAAGCGCGTCAAAATCTATGTCATAGGCCTCCCCCTGCTTTTTGTGGCCTGTGATAATGTGCAGGGAGGAACAGTAATTCCTGTGTGTCACGGGAATCCCGTTGTACGCGGGGACTGCCAAAGGTGAGGTCACTCCGGGCACCACTTCGTAGGGGATTCCCTCTTTTGTAAGAAGCTCCAGCTCCTCCCCGCCTCTTCCGAAGAGGAACGGGTCCCCGCCCTTTAGACGCACCACCCGGTAACCTTTTTTTGCCTCATCCACAAGAACCTGGTTGATCTGTTCCTGGGGCATAATATGGTGGGAGGCACGTTTTCCCACGTTGATCAGGCGCACGCCGGCCGGAATCCGGGATAATACCCCCTGCCCCACCAGGCTGTCATATACTACCACCTGTGCGTTTTTCAAGGTCTCCATGCCCTTCAGGGTAAAAAGTCCGATGTCGCCCGGGCCGGCGCCCACAAGCCAGACCTTTCCTTTGCAGTATCTATTGTCTGTTTCCTGTTCCCTGGCTGTCATATTCTCTCTTCTGCACTCCTCTCTCAGTTTCTGTGCAAGACGCACGCCCAGCTCCTCTGCTTCTTCTCTTTTCCCTTTCAGACTGCCCTTTTTATAAGCGCCTGTCTCTTCCTCGTAATAGAGTCCGGTAAGCAGGATTTCATCCCGGACCACCACCGCGTGGGCAGCCACCGGCGAGGAACATCCGCCGTCCAAAAACCTTACAAAAGAGCGCTCTGCCAAAGCCGCACAGGTACTGTCCGCGTCCCCGTATCCGTCCAGATAAGAGTAATCCTTCCCTTTTCTGCCCTGCACGGTCAAAATGCCCTGTCCTGCTGCCGGAAGCATCTCCTCCGGCTCAAAACATCTGGAAATCCTGTGGGTAAGCCCCAGCCTTTTAAGGCCCGCCGCTGCCAGCACCAGCGCGCTGTATTCCCCGCTGTCCAGTTTCCGAAGCCGCGTCTGCACATTTCCTCTGACACTCCTGCACTCCATATCCGGGAATAATTCCCGAAGCTGCAGGGTACGCCTGAGACTGGAACAGCCGATGGGCTTTGTCCTGTCAAGCTCGGTCACTCCCTCCGGGAGCACCAGCGCATCTCTGGGGTCCTCTCTTTTTGAAAAGGCAAGAAGGGGCAGTTCATCCGGAACCTCCATGGGCATATCTTTCAGGCTGTGCACGGAAAGTTCACTTCTTCCGTCCAGAAGCGCCCGGTCCAGTTCTTTTACAAACAGTCCCTTTCCCCCCACTTTGTCAAGGGTTCGGTCCAGAATGATATCCCCTGTTGTCTTCATGGTGAGAAGCTCCGCCTTCAGTCCCTCATTGTTCTTCTCTATGTAGTCCTTCACCATTTCGCTCTGTATCACAGCAAGCCGGCTCTCCCGGCTGCCGATTACCACTGTCCTGCTGTTCATGCTCTACCTCCCGGCGTTTTCAAAAATTCTTCCACTTTTTCCCGCATCTGTCTTGTCTTTTTATGATCTTTTCCCGCCGCGTTAAATCCAATGACCACGCCATCATGGCAGATAAGTCCCGGGAAATGAAAATCACACTTGTTCTGGTCACTGGCTGTATTCACCAGTATGCCCAGACACTTGCAGGCACTGTAAATATCATCATTTACTCTGCTGTCATCTGTGGCTGCCAGAGCCAAATCCGCGTCATACAGATCTTCCCGCCGGTATTCTTTCTGTTTCCAGATAAGCTCCCCCTTCTCTGCAAGCTCCCGGATCTCCGGCTGTACAAGAGGAGCGATCACCACCAGCTCCCCCACAAATCCCAGAAGGCTTGTGATCCTTCTGGCAGCGATCTTTCCTCCGCCGATGACCACGGCTTTTTTCTGTGTCAGGTCTGTATACAGGGGAAACAGTTTTTTCTCAGTCTTCATAAACCTTCTCCAATCCGGCCACGCACTCCATAAACGCGTCCTGTTCCAGGGAGTCCCGCAGGCCGAAGATCATTTTGTTCACCACTTTTCCGGCTGCCGTGTCAATGGCTTTCAGGAGTTTTTCCCTGTCACTGTCCTCCATGGGCGTCTTTTTTAAGATTTTCAGAATCCGCGCGTTCAGATCCTCCACTGCCTCTGTCTTGATATCCTGGATTCTCGGAAATACATCGCGCCCTGAAAACCAATTATAAAATTCCGACATCTGCTCATCCAAAATGGCCCCCGCCTTCTGCATGCTGGCCCGGAGTCTTGGGGAGGCAGCATCGATCTTGAAGCTGTCAATGTCATAGAGCGTCACATTCTGCAGCTCTCCCACCTCCGGGTCAATATCTCTTGGCACAGCCAGGTCGATCAGTATCACATGATGGGGAACCTCTGCGTTTTCAAAAAGCTCTTTTGTTATGGTGCAGTTCGGGCTGGCTGTGGCGGATACCACCAGATCACATTTTGGCAGCAGTTCCATTCTGTCGCCGTAGTTGATACGCTCACACCCCTGGGGAATGGTCACAATGCCGCTCCGGTACTGACGGACGGTCACGGTCACATCAGCGCCTGCTTCTTTCAGAGCCAGTGCTGTCACCTTTCCCATCTCCCCGTTGCCGATGACCATGCAGGTTTTTCCCTGAATGGAAAATCCCTGGTTTTCCAGCCTGTCAATGGCCTGATGGATGACAGAGGTATTGGCCCTTGAAAATACCACTTCTGTCTTAACCTTCTTCGCCGCCGTCACTGCCATCCGAAAAAGCACCTCCAGCACACCGTCCGTACAGTAGGCATCCCTGGAAAGAGTCAGTGCGTCCTTCACCTGGGTAATGATCTGGTCCTCCGCCAGAATCTGGGATTTCAGGCCGCTGGTCAGATAAAACAGATGCTCCACAGCCTCCCTTCCTTCCCTTGTGATAAAATACTCCCGGTATTCCTCCTCGGGAACTTCTTTTTCTCTGCATAAAAAGCTAAGAAGGGACCCCTCCCAGTCTTCCTGCACACTGGCCCAGATCTCCATCCGGTTGCAGGTCGACAAAATAATACACCCTAAGATGTCCCTGTCTTCTTTCAGACGCTCCATAGCGCTCACCGCATTTTTTTTGGTGAAAGAAAATCTGGCCCGGACATCTACGGATGCTCTGCTGTGATCAATTCCAATCATGGAAATACTCATAGTTCCTACACTCCATATCTTTCGTTTCCGTTTTTTAGATGCCGCGGTCATAAAATATGACTGTTCCAAATCTTATACGGCACCTGCTGTTTTTTCATATTAGCACAGAATGAAAACGGGTGCAACATCTTGTTCCCCGTATACCCGGCAGGAAGATCTGGTGCCATAATAGTTTTCTGATTTTTCTTGTCGAATTCAATTGACAAAAAACTTCCGGGGAGATACAATAATCACAGAATTGAGTGTGCACAGGTGTCCGCTTTTGCGGAAGAATAGGAAAGTTGAGTTAAAAGCTCACACGGTCACGCCGCTGTGAGGGAAGAGCTGCATTTTATAATGTCACTGGGAAACTGGGAAGGCAAAATGCAGCGATGAGGCCCGAGTCAGAAGACCTGCCTGTCACAAACGATTTACACAATGGTTACGAACGATGGCCTTGTGTAAGAACAGGCGGATACGGCATTTATTCTTTGTATAAAGTCACCTGCCCCGCGTTTGTTCTTCTGATGGCCTGTCGGTATTTCTGCCGCCAGGTTTTTTTATACCCTTTTTGGCCTTTTGCCGGTTAAAGGGTAAGGCTTTATTACTCGATCAGAAGGAGGAAAAGACAAAATGAGTAAGAAACAGAAAAAAATCATTGTACTGGCAAGCATGTTCGCACTGACCTTTGGTATCGTGCCCAACGTCAGCGCCATGCACATCATGGAAGGTTATCTTCCCGGAGGGTTCTGCATCGCATGGGGTGTCATCTGCGTACCATTCCTGATCGCAGGATTCATGTCCATCAAGAAAACCCTGAATGAACACAGAAACCTGATCACCCTGCTGGCAATGTCAGGAGCGTTCGTGTTCGTTATCTCATCTCTGAAGATCCCGTCAGTGACAGGAAGCTGTTCCCATATGACAGGAACCGGACTGGGAGCCATCCTTTTCGGTCCCAGCGCAGTTTCTATTCTGGGTATTATCGTGCTGCTCTTCCAGGCAATCCTGCTGGCACACGGCGGACTCACCACACTGGGCGCCAATACTTTTTCCATGGCCATCGCAGGACCTTTTGTATCCTACGGAATTTTCTTCGTATGTAAAAAATGCAGGGTAAACAAGCATATTTCCATTTTCCTTGCAGCAACTCTGGGTGATTTATTTACATACTGCGTTACTGCTGTTCAGATGGCCCTGGCTCATCATGCAGATACCACGATCATGGGCGCCATGGGAAAATTCCTGCTGGTGTTCGCACCCACACAGTTACCTCTGGCAATTATCGAAGGCATCATCACAGTTCTTATTATCATGGGTCTTGAAACCTATGCGAAACCGGAACTTCGTACCATCGGTTTTTTAAAGGAGGCAAAGTAATATGAAAAAAACAGTGATCGGATTATTAGTTGTGATTCTCTTAATTGCGTTTGTTCCGCTTTTTGCATTAAAAGATGCAGAATTCGGCGGCTCTGATGATGCCGGCAGCCAGGTAGTTGAGGAAGTGGATTCCGGCTTCCAGCCCATCGCGGAACCGCTCCTTGAAAAAATGCTTGGCCGCGAGCTTCCGGGCGAAGTGGAAAGTCTTCTGTTCTGCGTACAGTCTTCCATCGGAGTGGGCATTCTGGCCTTCTTTATGGGACGTTTTGTAGAAAGAAAGAAGCTGGGAAAAGGCGAATGATACTTTTCATCCGGCGAAAGGAGTAACTTATGATAACCATTGATAAGCTTTGCTATACTTCCAAGCTTAGATATGAAAATGCCGGTGAAAAGTTTGCGTTTGCGATGATTACACTTCTTTTTTGTGTAATGAGTCGTTCCATCGTGGTCGCATGCATTGTTTTAGCAGTTACAGGGATTCTCACCGTTTATAAGGGGGGAATCCCTTTTTCCCGCTATCTGCACTTTATGACTGTGCCGCTGGCTTTCCTGATTCTGAGCACCATTGCCATTGTTCTGAATGTAAAGCACGAACCGCTGGACCTGTTTGCCATCCCAATCGGGAGCTTATATCTCACAGGAAGTCTGGATGCCCTGCTCTACGCTCTGCAGTTGATCCTGACGGCACTTTCCGCAGTCTCCTGCCTGTATTTTCTGTCCATGACAACACCTATGCCGGACATCTTAAATGTACTGGGAAAGCTCCACTGTCCCAAACTGATGATCGAGCTTATGCTGCTCATCTACCGGTTCATCTTCGTGCTGCTGGACACTGCGTATTATATTTCCACATCACAGAACAGCCGCCTTGGAAACAGGGATTACAGGACAAGCTTAAAGTCCTTCGGCTCCCTTGGCTCTGTTTTGATGATTCGGGCAGTAAAGCGCTCCAATGCCCTCTACAGTGCCATGGAAGCACGCTGCTATGACGGCACCATCCATGTTTTGAATGAAACCTATCCTCCTAAGAAAAAAGTGATTGTGTGGATTGTTTTATTTGAAATCTTTTTATTTTCCATCATGATCTGGAGGAGGTTCTTCACATGAACAATGACATTATACTGAAAGCAGAGAATTTATATTTTTCTTATGACGATGAAAATTCCCATTCGTTAAACGGTCTCAGTCTGGAAATCAAACGCGGACAAAAAGTTGCGTTTATGGGTTCCAACGGTTCCGGAAAATCCACTTTCTTTTTATGCTGCAACGGCATTCACCGCCCCTCCTCCGGTACCCTGTACTTTGACGGAGAACCGGTCACCTATGACAAGAAGGGACTCTTAAAACTGCGCAGCAAGGTAGGAATCGTATTCCAGGACCCTGACAACCAGCTCTTCTCAGCCAGTGTATACCAGGAAATCTCCTTTGGCATCCTGAATCTGGGTGTGTCCGAGGAGGATGCAAAAAAAGAGGTGGAGGAGGTTATTGATCATCTGGAGATCACACCTTTCCGCCACAAGCCTACCCACTCCCTAAGCGGAGGGCAGAAAAAACAGGTCTCGATTGCAGACATCCTTGTTATGCATCCGGATATTATCATTTTAGATGAACCGGCAGCGGCCCTGGACCCCAAACACACCACCATGGTCAACCACATCGTCAATCGTCTGACAGAGGCCGGGATCACCGTTCTCATGGCCACCCATGATGTGAATTATGCTTATGAGTGGGCAGATGAGATCATGCTTTTTCATGAGGGAAAGGTTCTCATGCACGGCACCCCCGCTGATGTATTCAGCAACAAGGCAGTCCTCGCCCGGACGAACCTGGAACCGCCTGCTGTTCTGGAGCTGTTTGACAGTCTGTGTATGAAGGGCATTTTAAAACCCACACTGCCTGTCCCCAAAAATCTGAAGACTCTGGAAAAATACATCGCAGATGTCAATATGAATACTACACATTACGGAGGAATATTACCAGTGAACACAGAGACAAAGAAAGCAATCCTGGCAGTCAGCTTCGGCACCAGCCATGAGGACACCAGAAAGGTCACCATTGACGCCATTGAAGATTCCATGAGACAGGCATTTCCCGAATACCCTGTCTACCGGGCATGGACCAGCAAAATGATCATACGGAAGCTGAAAAACCGTGACAACATTATTGTCCCCACAGTAAAGGAGGCCATGGAGCAGATGGCAGCCGACGGCATCACGGATGTGCTGGTACAGCCCACCCATGTGATCAACGGCATTGAAAATGACCGAATGAAGGAGGACGCCCTCTCCTTCCGGGATTCCTTCCACTCCATTTCTTTCGGAGATCCGCTGCTCACCACAGAGGATGACAGCCATAAAGTGATCGCTGCCATCGCCCGGGAATTTTCCCATATTACAAAGGATCAGGCACTGGTATTCATGGGACACGGCACCACACATTTTGCCAACTCCATCTATGCGGCTCTTGATTACACGTTCAAGGATAAAGGCTACCACAATTTCTTCCTTGGGACCGTGGAAGCCTATCCTTCCATGGAAAGCCTGAAAAAAATGGTGAAGGCTTACCGGCCAAAGGAAGTAGTTCTGGCTCCCTTTATGATCGTGGCAGGGGACCACGCGAAAAATGATATGGCAGGAGATGACCCGGAATCCTGGTACAGCCAGTTTAAAGACGAGGGATATGAAGTGAAGACCGTGTTAAAAGGTCTCGGTGAATATGAAGGCATACGCAGTCTCTTTATTGACCACATCCGTGCGATTGACAGATAAATATGTCTCCGACAGCCATTCAGGCATCGGAGCTGTTGCCAAAAAGGCCATGAAGCAGAAAGCTGCTCTTCTGCTCCATGGCCTTTTTATATTGTTATTCATATATCTCAACTTCGGAGATACAGTTGTCATTCCATCTGTCTCCTTCATATCCGCTTTTGATATAAAGGGATACATAGGAAGCTTCCACGGGTTCATCAAAGGACAGGCAGAACGCTTTCATCTCATCAGAGAACTCCACATCCTTTTTCTGGGAATCGCCCACGCTGATGGTCAGGGACGCGGGTCTGGCATTTGCCTCCCACATGTTTTCACTTCTCCAGTTGCCCAGGTAAAGCACCATGTACCGCACTTTGCGGGCTTTGTCAAAATCCAGCCGGATGCCGGTACCTTCGCCCAGTCCGTCTTCTCCCTCCTGCCAGGAGGAAGCAGTGTCACCATCCACAGCGCTGGCTGCACTGTAATCATATTTTTCGGAGGACTGCTGGGAATTCTGGTCAGCGGATGCAATGGAAACCTTCTGGAATTTTGAAAAGTCAATGCTGTCTGCATCCACCTGTTTAAAATATTCCTGTTTCTTTTCCTCTTTCTTCTCTTCCTTTTTTTCTTCCTTAGGCTTTTCTTCCTTCTCCGGCTCTTTGTCCTTATCTTTCTTGTCAGCATCTGCAGCACCGCTGTCCTTCTTGCCGGCATCTTTATCTGCCTCTTCGCCGCTGTCTGTGTCCTTGTTGGCTGCATCCTGCTTATTCTCTGTATTCTGCGCCTGCGCACCGGACGTTTTGTCTTCCGGCTCTATCTTGGCATAGTATGCCTTCTTCTCCTCATCCATCTGCTGCATGGTGCGCACCCCCCACAGAATGCCGATCAGAAGACATACGATCAAAATACAACCGGATATGAGCCAGATGGGACTCTTATTCTCAGGCTCTCCCCGATGTTTTTCTTTTTTTGGCTTGTTCGCAGCAGATTTCTGTGCCTGACTGACCAGATTTTCAAAAGGAAGTTCCTCTGTGTCTGCAGAGTCTGAATCCATAATATCTGCATCACTGTATTCTGCGTCAGAATCCTCTGTGCTTACGGGGTCCGCTGCTTTGTAATCTGTCTCCTCATGATCCGTATTTTCGGAATCTGCTGCGCTGCCATCTATATTATGGTCTGCTATTACAGCATCCGCTGCTTTAACATCTGCATCATAATCAGCTTTTGGCGTATCTGCCGCTTTAGAATCTGCATCATAGTCTGCTTGTACCACGTCTGCCGCTTTAGCACCTGCGTCATAATCTGCTTTTACCGCATCTGCCGCTTTCGCATCCACATTCCCGGAACCATTCCCCTCCCTCTGATTCTCGGAAACATAGACTTTATCAGTCTTTTCATACCCTGCTGCCGCGGCTGCTGCAACGCTGTGAGCGGAATCCTCTGTATCCTTATCCGCTGCTGCGGCAGCCTCCATCTTCATGGCCTTCAGCTCTTCGTCGCTTTTATAAAACTCCCAGATGTCGTCCTCATCCATGTATTCCTCGAACACCGCTTTTCCGCACTTTGAGCAGAATAAATCATCGTTGTCCAGCTCATGGCCGCATCTTTCACACTTCATATTATACTTCCCCTTTCTGCCATTTCACTCTGATGTGTTTTGCAGTGCTCTTTTCTGTGTATCGCAGTTTATGCTGCATAACACAGAGTGAACAGAAATTTTATTTCCAGTAGTCCCTCTCATTATCAATCATATAGAGAAGCGCATTGCAGATACAGATCGGAAGAGCA
>ERZ507591.16-NODE-16-length-67034-cov-6.41419_pt1 | contig 67034 bp, 79 predicted proteins | sample MGYA00513434_ERZ507591 | MGnify/ENA metagenome assembly ERZ507591 | reverse complement strand
TTCCGATCTAATGCTCGTTGCTGCTCTCTCGTTAAAGCATGTCTCACGCCTCTTGTCTTATCTGTTTTCTTGCTGACTTCCTTCATGACTCCGTCTGACGGATTTTTCCGAATGATTTCATCTCGAACCGCCAATTGGAATGTCGGATGAAGCAGGGTATGAACTGAGTCCAGCGTCCCTAACGATAACTTTTCCTTTTTAAGCAAGTAGCAGTAAAACTGGAGTACGTCTGAATACTTAGTGCCTGCGATTTTCTTCTTACCGAAAGTATGTCTGACAAAGCGATTATACATGTAATCGTAATTGCTGCGTGTAGTCGCTCGCAAATCATACTTCGTAGATATATATCGATCATAGGTATCATTTATGGTGGCCTTACCTGCAACATACAGATCCAAACCATCCAATTGATCCTTCATCAGCTGCTTCTCTTTTTCTCGAAGCGTTGCCAAATCCTGTGCGTATATGGACTTACGCCTGCCCAACGGATCAGTATAGGTGTACATATACCGCTTGTCTGATGCCCTCTGTACTTCTCCTTTCCTGAGTGCTCTTCCCCGCTCATCTTTCCGTGTCTTTGCCATGTCTGTTACCTCCTTCAATAATGAAGAAGGGACTCACAGCACTTATTTTTGCTTGGACAAATACTCTTCCAAACCTCGCAGGGCAACCTCTGTCTTTGTCATCTTGTGTTCAGCAGCATACCTGATCAACTCATCATAGGTTTTGTCTGATAACCGAACTGTAATGGATTGACGCTTTGCGTTGTCCAGCTTCGGTCTACCCATTTTCGTCATACCGCTACCTCCACATGTATTTTATTATACTTATTGTAAGACAGAAAGTCAAGCCCTAAAGCGCATAAAGCCCCTTTATGTAAAAAAGCCATGAAGCATCACCCACTTCAAAATTCTCGGAATGACTCCAAAAACTTTTCAAAAATTTCGCAATTAACTAAAGCAATGCCATCAATCTTATAGACAGCTTTTGCTTCTTTTGCGAGTTCCTGAAACTTTGTCAGCCCAAGGCTGTACTTCTCTGCTCCTTCTTTGTAGCGCACAAACTTTTTTGCATACTGCTTCGTCTGCTCTACATCTTTCCTTTTGTAGCCCATAAGCAGCCTCCTTACTATAAAAAATAATTTATTTCAAAATAACCGCCTCCTTCTCCGTCTGTGGCTGCAGATCCATAGATATCTCATCTCCCCGCCTGCATTGTGGCCGGGCCGCGAATTACGGAAGTATCATTATCCCCGGCCGGATCATTGCGTTATACGGGTGCCGCCCGTATATCAGTGCTCATGGTTTTGCTCGCCACACAAACGGATAGCCGCTTCTCGGTTCGGGAACGTAGAGTTGGAGGCTATGAAGTTGTCAAGGTGCCATGGCATGGGGATGCCTTTACCTACAAAAAGCCTCATCATCTCTCAAATCTCGAACAGAATTTATAAAAATATGAAAACGGCCTCAGAAAAACCTGAGACCGTCTTCACCTAAATGACAAATTTTGAAATATTGAGTGCGATATGTATCAATAGATACTGTCTTAAATCTTCATCTATCCGGCCGTCAATTTTACTATGTTTATCAATTAACGGTGCATACAGCAAAAATAGTTGCTCCAGAGCCTCATAACTGCCGGAAACTGCCGCCTGAAGCATCTTTTCAAATTCTATGTGATTCAAAATTTATCACCATCCTTTGTCAATGCTATGCGCAGCTTCTTCAATGCCTGATAACGCTGGTCGTAAACATGCTGGGGAGAACAATTTAATAGCCGGGCAATTTCCTCCGGTTTTCGCTCCTCCACAAACAGCATTGTCAGTATCTCCTGTCGTTTTATTGGCAGTTTTGCAAACGCCTCTGCCAACCGTTCCTCTTCAAAATCAAAAGCAGATCCTGATATTTCACAATATGAGGTTTGTTTAAAAACAGATAAAGCGCTCTCTGGTAATTCCTCAATTGAAACTGTATCTACCTTGGGTTTCTCCCGTTCCAAATATTTGAGTCTGGCCCGGTAAACTGTAGTTTCCAGCCAAACTGTAAATCTGGCCCGCAGCTCGTCACGTTCAGACTTCTGCTGGTGGTTCATCTTTGTACCTCCTTACGGGGCACACCACCAGGGCAAAAGTTAAGGCACGCCGTGATGGCGTGCCTTAATTTTCTCGACTTGTTACCTTTTTGCAGCTGTCAATGGTTTAATCCAATGGGACCACCTCCTTGTTTTCAGATAACAAAAAACGACCATACTGCACTTTCGTGTAGCATAGCCGTTCTATAAAGCGTAAACTTTTTTCTGTTTGGTTATATGCGTATCATTCATCTGTTTGACTGAATTTTTCAATGGTATTCAAAAATTCAGCCAGACCTTCGCAAGCGTATACACGCTGCTTTACCGGATACTTCTCAATACGTTCCGCAATCTCTCGCAAATAGACCTTCTCAGGTTCCGAATAATACTCTCTGAGCAATTGATCTACTGTTACTGAAAGAGCATTTGCAATCCGTACAATCATATCCAGACTTGGAATCCCTCTCGCATTTTCTATTTGGCCGATATGGCTATTCCCGCAATCACAGATCTCCGCCAAATCTTCCTGGCGCAATCCGCGCATTTGTCGGTACTTCCGAATATTCTTGCCTAAAATAACATAGTCCATGGTTTTACATTCTCCTTACATTTCTATTTTATATAATCTGACAATGGAATTGAAGAACTTGATATTCCAATATACGCACTATAAGTGGAATATCAACTCATTTACATGGACTTTTTTAATTTTTAAGCGTTAAAAAGCCATCGTTGAACCTATTATATGCACTGTCGGTCTATGAAAACATATCCAGGTTGTCCAACATCTGTGCAATGTCTGCCTCCAGAGTATCTGTCTTACTCTCCTCTGAAAAAGCCATCTGGGGTTCGTCACGGCGAACCGCTGCAAGTCTTTCCTCAACAATGCGCCGTATGATTTCCTCAATTCCATCTCGATTATAGCCAGGTGTTAGCTTGACTTCTATTTTACAATGTGCATCCTGTAAATTCGGGTTAGAATCAAGATAATCATTCAAGGCTGCAACAACAACCGCACTTTTCCTGTTTCCCAGCCTTTCAAGCAACTCTCCAGCCCTTACCTGTTCCTCTGAATCTGCGCTAAATTGAAGCGAGAAGCGGTATTTTCCATCCTTTTTCATTATATTGTCCCTCCGTCCCTTATCCAAGTGGACGAAGAGAAAGCGTTTTCCTGCCCAACATTTCATATCCCAGAGCATTCGCATTCGGAGATTCCACAAAATCCGCCTTTGCTACCAGAGGCGAATTAATCAGGAAAGGCCTTAAAAGAATACTTCCCCCTCCGATAAAAACTGCCGGATTAGAACGCAAATCCACTTGCAATTCTCTAAGCTGGTTCAGAATATCCTGTGCATGTAACTTCGTCGCTTCACGAATTGTCTCCTTGACATCCTCCGGCAGAATGGTATTCTCGCACTGAAGCACTGCACTAATATGCTCATCTTCGATACGCATATCATGAAGCGCACCAACCTTTCGTATGATTTCATTGTTCATAGTAATAATACCAGTTTCCAGGCTCCGGCAAAACTGCAAATCTGGTTTTCCATTCTTCAAGAGCAGCACATCGGTGGTATAACCACCAATATCAACGATAAACATACGAACCGTATGAACCACCAGACTGCTCTGGGGAATAACAGCGGCATATGCCTGCGGGAACACCATAACACGGTCTATCTTAATGCTGTATGGCCTGTCACCATAAACAAATTTGATAATTCCGTCTCTTTTGAAATAATTGGCGAATCTGTCTTTTAAAGCGCCAAAATGCTCAGGTGGTAGTCCAACAGCCAGCTGAATCTGTTCGACCGGCGTATAATTGCCTCTGTTCTCCAGTTCTTTGGCGATTGCAAATAATGTCAAGATGAAATATCGGTCATCCTGGGTTTTATCCCTCATATAACTCAGACGGCGTCCGCTCAAGGTCCAATATTTTCCTCCATACTCCACAATCTCATCTGTCATGGGCGGCTTCACCGTGTGCTCAGAAAGCCCGGAAATAAAGGAATGGTTTGTGGTCTTTACAGCGTAGTTGCCGTGGTCGATTGCGATTAACATATGTATACCTCCTGCAAAAATTATTCTTATATTTATCATTACACGATTCGCCATGCGTATTTACAACTTTTATACGCATTCGATTGAAAAAACGCACGAAAAAGGGTGAAGCATTTTTGCTCCACCCCAGTTTTAATGCTTCTTTTGAAAACAATATTCCCAGATATAATCATCCAGTCCCTTATAGCGTGGATCCCACAGGTACGTACCGAACTGAAATCCCATATTGCCAAGAAGACTGAGAAGATTGTTGTAACCGTTTTGTACATGGTAATTGGTCGCAAAATCCATATCAAAAGCAGTCTTAATCTCTGCAACCCCTTCTGCACGTAAATCGCTAAGGGTTGTTTCAAGCTGTGTCAGAGAATTAACACCAGGAACCGCCAGCACTGTCAGACCAGTCAGTGCATGAATCACGTCAGCTTTCATAGGACCTTCTGTCAGCACCAGCATAGGCCTAACCGGGCCTGCAAGATGTGTCCATCCTTCTGCAGGGCAACCATCCGGCCGCTCTGTACTGGATACCCATCGAAATTTTCTCTTTTTCACCTTATCTCTGCGTATCTGAAGCCCCTGAATTCTTCCTTTCCGATCTCTCATTGGAATTAAGATACCGCGTTCTTCATGAATGAAAGTCCATGTACCGCTTTCATTCCTGTAAAAACCAGGAACCCCAGCTAAGTACATCCCTTCGGACTGAAGTTTGCCGGCAATCGCTGTCATACCGACCACAGGTGTTGTCCTGTATCCAAGCCGAATAATGTCATCCTCCATCAACCCTCTGCCAAGCAGGTTCTCTTTATGGTCTGCCGCCAGCGTCAGCTTATCGAGCAGCGCACTGTATGTGGCATGTCGGGTATCAACATCCGTTATTGGGCATTCAGGCTTTGCCTGCGGCTGTATCCTCTTTTGGGGTTTAGGCCGGTTATCAGGCATTCCCAGTTTCTCCACCAGAGCTTTTCGCACTTTGTCACGCGGAACCCCGGTATATAATGAGTACAGATCAAATATACCACCAGATATTCCGCACCGCGGGCAGCGATACACTTCTTTTTTCAAATTGATGTTCAAATGCTTTTTCCGTGGGTTTTCGTCACAGCAGGGACACTGCACATAATAGGAGCTTCTTCCAGACGGCGGCATCGGGATTCCCAGCAGCGAAACAACGTCGCTCATATGAAATATTTCCATGCTGCCTCCTTTCCTTTTTCAAACTTGCGGGGAACAGCACGCTGTCCCCCGCCTCTTCTCATTGCTGTTTTCCCTATAACCCACAGTTTTCCTTAAACGACGCAACCCCTGAAGGATCGTATTCCGCCAGCTTTTCCAGATCGAAGGCCACCGCCGCATATCTGCCATATCCGGATTTCACGGTGTAAGGCAGCACTTTTCCCAGTTTGTTCTCCCTGATAAACCTTAACAGATCTTTACTGATATCTCCGTTAATGAATGCTTCGTTATCCTCCAGATCATATGCCGGTAGATTGATCGTCATGTCTGCAAAGGGTTCCGGACCATCTTCTCCATAATTAATCATACCGATGTGCAACCGCCCGTCATAAGCATATTGGTTGACATGCAGTGAGACCATTTCATCTCCAAGCTCCCATTTGAAACGAAGTTTTTTCGTTCTTTTACACATTTTTTTGTCCTCCTTTTCGTCTTGTTCACGGCCAGAGGATGACTGCATGAATCCCCTGGTCTTTAGCACCTGTTATGCAATTGTCTGTTGAATAGAAAATTCACAAATCAGTTTCGCAGCAGCTTTAATTTCCTCGCCGCCAGTGAATTTTGTTGCCACCCATTTAATTGCACCGGGATCCAGCGATAATACCTCTCCAAGTGTTTTTCCGCTGAATTTTGAGATTGGGCAAGGCACATTCATTGCCTGTGCCAGCTTTTCTTCTGGAGTCAGTTCCTTTTGTACCGGTTCAATTACGGTATATTCCTCTTGTGCCGGTTCCGATTTTGGTTCTGTCATCTCTTGTTTCTCTGCTGATACTGTTTGAGCCTGATCGGCGGAGATTCCCAGTTCATCCACAGCAGAAGACTCAAAATCTTCACCTGCCATGGAAAACTGAAGTCCAAAGCCTGCATTTCGTAGAGCAATTCCAACAGCAGCCGTCTGTGCCCATTCCCGTGGTGAAACTGAAGGTTTCTCCTCACAATATCCTCTGGATGCCGTCGCTTCTGCCAGATAACAGTCCGCCGCATCCTTATAGTTTGGATACACGCGGGCTGTTGCCACAAAGCAATCCTTTGCAGGATTCACCTGTACAGCAATGCGTCCTTCTGGATATTTCAGACGGAACCACGCCATCTGTATCATGACCGGAAGGCGCTTACGCACCTCTCCGGTTCCCAAGTCCGTATAATCCACAGCAAATGGTGTGGGATCAAATCCATCCACCTGATGAATTGTTTCGATCTTAGCGAGCATTGCCGCCTTCTCATTCGAGTTATTCTGACTCATAATTGTAGCCTCCTTATAAATTGATATATGTGTTCCGATACTGCATCCAAACTGGCAGAATTGTATGGATATATTGACTGATACTTATTTTGTACTGCTCCTGCGTCCCTGCCTTAAAGCTGGAAAACCGCTTTCTGCCGTCCTGTACAACATGCTCAAAAGAGCTCAGTGCTGTTTCACGTCGTTTCTGGCCTTCTGCATCGGCTTTTAATCCAAATCGTCTTTCATTTAAGGTGAAGCGCACATACGCATCTACCATCTGAAAGTGATAGCCCATGACCTTTGTATCCAGTGTAATTGGCGCAGACTTGCAAAAAGATTGAAATGTCTCCAAGACGCAAATGCGATAATTGAGTTCCTGCATAATCAGCAAGTCCTCCGGGGGAAGGCTGTTCTCAGCAATCTGGGATCTGATGGTATTTTGTTTCTCAAGATATTGATCTAATATTGTAGCCATAGCTGCTCCTTTCTTCAAGCAAGCGCCTGCAGCCGCTTAGCAAGGCAGGTGCCGCGTTTTTCTGTGTCAGTTCTTTTAATGGAAATACAAAGCGCCCTTTTTTCCCCGACAATGGTTACACGCTCTTTTCCTCGTGTAATTGCCGTATAGATAAGAGGCCTCGTCAGCATGATGGAATGGGCGCATTGCAGATTGATGATGACGGACTGGTACTCCGCTCCCTGTGATTTATGGATAGTAGAGGCATAACCTAAATCCAACATATCCAATTCACTGGAATCGTACTCTTTCATGCGCCCGTCACCAAAGTCCACATGAACCGTAGTGTCATCGCCAATGCGAATAATTTTTCTGACATACCCGATATCACCGTTATTGACATCATCATGGTTTTTGATCTGCATGACCTTGTCCCCACACCGAAATTTCCGGTTTCCGAAAACAACTTCCGGTTTCTGCGTATCCGGAGGGTTCACCTTCTCACGCAAACACTCATTCAGTGCATTGACTCCGGTTTCCGTCTTCTGCCGGTATGGCGTAAGCAGCGCCACATTATCGACCCCGTATTCTTTCGTTTCCTGCAGATAAAGATCGACAATGAGTTCAGCAGAATCAGAAAGCCTGGGAGAATTGATAAACTGAAAGTCATTCCCATACTCCAGGCCCACATTCCCATGGCGGATCAGCTTCGCATTTGTCGCAATGCGGCTTCCCGCATTCTGGCGAAATACCTTGTCCAACCGTACAACTGGGATACATCCGCTGGCAATCATCTCACTGAGCACTGCGCCAGGTCCCACTGAAGGCAGCTGATCTGCATCGCCAATCAGCACCATCTGGGCGCCATATTTCACTGCATCAAACAGATATTCAGCCAGATAAACATCCAGCATGGAAATCTCATCTACCACAATCAGATCTGCAGTAAGCGCTTCGGGTCCATCATAGTCTCCGTCCTCATCCGCCATCAGCCCAAGGGCTTTATGAACAGTTGAAGCCGAAACACCAGTTGCCTGCTCCATCCTCCTTGCTGCCCTACCCGTAGGGGCACAACAGCAGATTTCACTTTTGGGATTGTTTTTTTGATAAATATCTAAAATGGCACGTTGTATCAAAGTCTTTCCTGTTCCAGGTCCACCAGTGATAATGGAAAGCCCCTGCGTCAGAGCCATCTTTACCGCTTCGCGCTGCTCCAGTGCAAACTTCATTTTCAGCTTCTGCTCCTCTGCATCTATGGCAGCATCCAAATCCCCATAGCTGTGCATCTTCCGGTACTTCATTTGCTGATGAATGGCGGAGGCAAGCTGTTCTTCCACATGTGCGGTCTTTGCCCTATACACATTGCCCTGGTACGACACCAACTGTCCGCCGAAAACCAGCCTGGCGGCACGGTTCGCCACCATTTCTGCTGTTAACGCAGGCGTATCCAGAATTTTTAGGCAGGCTTTCACAAACTCATGTTTCTCCATGCAGAGATGACCTTTGGCTTCCGCATCCTCCAGCGTATACAAGAGTCCTTCATCCACACGCTCTGTCGATAGCCGGTCAAACCCCATGCTCATAGCGATATGGTCTGCCGTCTTGAAACCAATCCCGGCCATGTCGCAGAGCTGATAGGGATGATTTTTTACAATATCCATCGTCTTTTCCCCATACTCCTTATACAGGCGTACCGCTCGGTTCGGCGTAATGCCATGTGGTGACAGAAACGCCACCACATCCCGGGCGCCACGATTGACCAGATAGGAATCATAGATTTTTTTCAGTTTTATCTCACTGATACCCGGTATGGCAAGGAGCCTTTCCGGTTCTTTATCCAGTATCTCCAGTGACTGCTGACCAAAAGCTGCGTAAATTTTCTCCGCTATTTTTGGACCAATCCCTTTAATCTGCCCGGAAGAAAGATAGGCAATAATGCCTTCCTTCGTCGGTATTATCACTTCGTTATAACTCTCCACTTCAAACTGGATGCCAAATTTGGGATTTTTACTCCAATGCCCAAACATGTCGTAGCGCAGGTTGCTCGATATAGGTAAGCAATATCCCACTGCCTTCACCTGTGTAACCGTGTTCCCTGTGCTATCTTTGATCTTTTCGCATGGGTTGTAGAGCGCAATCATATAACTGCTGGCATCAACAGCCGTAATACTTTGTGGATATATGAGCCTATCAAATTCACATAGCAAAATTTTTACTCCTTTCTCTGAGTCGTGTTATAGATACAAAAAACTCCCGAATCGTATCCAAAGATACAACGGGAGTTTTTTGTGAAGCTGCAGCCAGTTGTCCTTTCATCGGAACATCGCCGCATTTTCAAGATATGACAAAGGAGCAGAGATACCCATCAAGAAATTCTCCCTGTCCAGGCGAACTTTCCGCTTATCGCAGCCACGCTTTGTCAGTTCCTTTTGTACTTGCAGGTATACACCCTCATCAAAAGCAATCATCGGCATCTTCAGGCAGATTGCATGGGCAATTTCCCCACGCATCCCACTGCTGATCCGGTTACCGCATATCAGCAGGATATCGCTGCCTTTCAGCAGTTCCAGACCGAACTGAAGGGCAAGCGCTCTATCAGATGGAATATTGTCGCAAAGGATCATCGGGAGGTACGCATGTGGCGCACTTGCGTTCATGCTCATCTTTTTCATGGCATAGAACATATACGCCCTTGTCGCCTGCATGTTCTGTGCAATCCCTTCATTCGTGTCTGCACTGAGCGGCGAGCAGATATACGCCCTCTTTTTGCACCTGTCATATGGCAGGAACTGATAAACCAACTCCTGCTCCCAACCTTCATGATAAATATTTTCCATTATGGTCTCCTTTCTAAATTGGCTGGACCGACACCTTTACCTTGCGGCTTTCCGATGCTTTTAGAACATCAGTATAAATTGCCGGGTATTTTTCCTTCAAGGCTTTGGAATCGGGCCTGCGGGTTGTTTTTGTCACGAAATCAATCAAAAGCTTATCGCTGGTCGTTTCCAAGACGCCATGCTCATGCTCCTTCATGACTTCGGCAATTCGCACACTATGTGCTTCAATCTCCTTTTCATATGTTTTGATTTCTCTGTTGCATTCAGAGATCTTCCCTTGAAGCATTGCGATTCTGCGCAAGGGCGATTCATACTTGCGGGAAAACTCTATTGTTGGAAGTCCCGCCTGACTTGCACCATAAATCCTTGCCAGTGACTCCAAAGCAAGCTTTGGTGCAACATCCGCCATTGTCGGGGGTTTATCATTCTCAAGGCTCCAGATCCATTCGTCCAGGCGTTCAAAAATCATATCCTCCTTCGCCTTATCACGAATAATCTCAGGCATTGCCAGATCATTGTCCGGATTATTTCCCCAAACGGCAGAAAAAGCGCCAATGTTCACATCCGCTACCGCAAGATAAAACCTCAGCTGCATTTCATAGTAGAGCGGAATCGCTCCATCTGCCCACTCATCCGCTTTGTGATAAGTACAGCTTTTACACTCCAAAATTCCCGGTTCGTTATCGGACGCCCGTGTAAAGCGCCGGTCGAAATTGGCAAGAGCATAAGAATGATCTGCGTGCTGATATAGATTCGTGTCTTCCATAACGGTGTTGCCTGTCTTTGCACCATACCAATAGGCAGCAATCGGCTCCAAAAGATGACCCATCTGCAATTGATTGGCATTGGCTTTTTTTGCAGGCTTCATTTGCCCTTTTTTGATTTTCCACAGCTCCAGCGGAGTCGTCCATGGTGATACACCAAAAATAGCTGCAACATCGCTACCGCCCACTGTATAGGGAATATCCCCTTTGGGGCCGTGCATACGGCATTCCAGCCATCTGTCATTCGTCATACCTGCGGTATCACAAAGAATAATTGGTTTTGCCATCAGTAACTCACCGCCTTTGCAAGGTCATAATCACTCCACCTGAATGAAAGCGCACGAGCCATATTTTCTTCTATGACCAACATCTTACTTTCCGGCGTATTCTCAGTCCTCAAAATAAACGGGATCTCCTGCATGGCAAGAAATACGTCATGGGCTGTCGCCGGACCGCCTCCGTATGCCATCTCGTACATGGCGATAGCTTCGACTGCAGCCTTTTTGGGCAGACTCAGTTTTTTACATACCCTGGTCATTGCGTTTACCGGATAATCCAAATGGATCTCCAGCAGTTTCTGCAGTTTGGCAATGCTATCCCCAAATTGGGCAAACAGCTGATCCAACGCCGTATCAAAGTCGGAAACCTTGGACTGATGCCTGTGGTCAACTGCGATGCAGCCCCCGATATGGATAGAACATTTTCCACTCATCAGGAGAGCCGAAACCTTTGCCGAAGCCACTCCGGTATCCGAACTCATAAAACGAACTCCCGGCATCAGTTTGGAAGACATCGTCCCCTTCCCCAGTGAGGACAAAAGTTTCGCATATGTTCCAATCAAATCTTCTTTCTGATTCGGCATTGTCCATGACGCGCTTACCATCGCATGGTCACAGTATCCAGACTCAAATACATTTCCGTTGAATTGTGCATCCAACTTTCCCTTCAATGTAGCGAGAAGTTCATCTACTGGCAGCACCGAATAATCAACTGCATCGCCAGAATGAACTGCTGCTACCTTCTCATCACGAATCAGCAAAAGTGCATCTGCTGAATAAAGGCGCAGGCAGGCATTTAATACCTCCGCCAGCACTTCACGGCTCAGTTTTGGAATCGCCGTGCCACCAATTTTTGCCCTGTCCAAAAGACTTTTGTAGGCTGTCATGCGCATAGGGAAGAGTTCTCCGTTAACACGCATTGCCAGACCGAGATTGTCCGCTGTGTCATCCACAGCGTCCTGTGTGGTTCCTGCCGCAAAAGCCGACAGATCAACACTCAGAGCAGAGCCTTTGCCCAACGGCTGAATCTCAAGGTCGCTGACCTTACTTTTGATCCAACGGCTGTTCATAGACTGTTCCTGGTGATAATCAAGCATTTTACGATAGGAACTGAATGTGGTGTAAAAACCATCCTGACATTGTTTTTGCATATTTCATGCTCCTTTCTTTTCTGACGGGATTGCCGCCTTGATATATAACAAAAGCCAGCAATCTCGAAAGACTGCTGGCTTATGCCCAAGATAAATTGGCCGGAAAACAAAAAAAGTGCCATCTGCATAATTGCAAATGACACTTTGATAAACTCTGTTAAACTGTGTTCGACCGTAGCCAAACTTGATACTGATATGGATATTATAACAGATTTGTTCGCCATAGTCAATCCACTGGGAAAAGAGCACATATGCTGTTTTTCAGAATGCCAGCAAGTTCGCTACTTCATCCACTGTGTCAAGGACTTGATGAAATTCAAGCTCCCCAATATACTTATTTTCGACAATATACTTATCCCACAAAAGATACATCTGCGGCTCTTCACGTATATCCTTGATAATCGCTTTCCAATCGCGGATATCCTCCACGGACTCTCTCTTTTGAGCGGTATGTATGACTGCCATGCGTAAAATGTCCACATTGATTTCTTCTTTTCGACTCCGGAAAAGAGTATGTAAATCATAAAAGTCTCTTGCCCGGGTTGTTCCGATATTTCTACGGATAATCGTTTCATATTTTTCAGCAAGAACCGTTTCCAAAGTATATGCCATTATAGAAACTGTTTTTTCATCGAAAATCAACGGGAAATCATATTGTATCGCCGCCGGTGTTATAATGTCTCCGGTTGTGACATCAATTTTCATAGGACTGTCAATTTTTCCGTATTTTGCCCGCAAATGTACACGAAAATTATTATAGGCATCCTCCTCTCGAATCGGTTCGATTTTTTCATATTCAAATGAAATGCCGTCGTTGACATCCGTTGAAATAATTTGCTTTACAGCTGCAACGATTTCATCTTCTTCCATCTGAATACCACGCACCGTTGTGTCCATATCCATTGTAGTGCGTTCACCAATACCGATCATTGATGATATCAAAAGCCCGCCCTTCAAAATAAAATTGTTCCGAAAGGATGAGACTGCCAAACGCTCGATGATTCTTTCAAATAAAAACATCTGCAGTACCTCCTGTGCACGAAGATTTTTCTTCGCTGCCATGCTGCGAATGGCTCCTTTTAGTTGCTCCGGTGTCTTCATTATAAAACCTCCATATATGTTCTAATCCTATCTTCAATTCCAAATATCTTGCCATATTTCAGCAGTTTTCTGTTATTCGGATTTGTCTTGAAATAGTCCTTAATTGCCTGCGTAAAAAGCTGCAGCTCAATTTGATCCTTATCCCGAATCACATCACAAATACAGCGCTCTCGGTCATAAAGCTTTACCATCCCGCCTTGAGGGGATTTTGTTTCTGTTATTCCAAGATCGTAAACTTCTGTCTGCACATAATGACAACGCAAATTCGGATTATCGCGCCTTAATCTACTGATGTTCGTTCCGCGAGGCAGTGTTATATCCAAGATGTTCGGCGTCCTGTCCGACATCCCCCAAAAGAACAGTGCGGTGCCATATGAATATATTATCTTTGCGCTTTGCGCCTGAAGAAGCGCAAACTCGTCAGTAAATTCATCGGTCAAAGTATATAGCCCTTTCCGCACTGGATCTAATTTTCCCATATCAACATACTTCTTCAGCATCGGTCTGCTGATTCCAGCCGCTTCAATATCCGAAGTCTTAACAAACCCATTGCTATTTTCGGCAATCGTTTGAATTTTAGCCCAAATCGTATCCGTGTCAATACACCTCCTTGACTTCTATTTACATTCGTGCTTCATATTATACACAGTTGAAGTGCAAATGTAAATAGAAGTCTTGGAAATTAGTATGTCCTAAATGAAAACAATTATACAAAAAGGGATGCCGCCGAAACGACATCCCTAAGAAAAAATCAGAACCTACTCGTACTTCACTGTCTTAAACCTACCGATTGAGGTAAACAGTTCAATAAAAGTTTCGTTAATTTCCGCCATATAAAGATGCTCATACAAGAACCTTATTACTTCAGGATTTAATATTTCCATGACAGTACGCTCTTGTTTATCAATAAGAAAATATTGTCTGGTCTCGCCATTGATAAAAAATTTTTGCTGGGTGCCACCCCATCGGTCTATCATATAATTGAATGAATTTATATCGGCATTCTTGCCCCAATCATATACCCAACATTCTTCACCATTTCTGATAATTTTTCTGTACGTTTCCGGATTATAATAAGCAGACATATTTCTCCTCCTATCTACAAATATATTTGTATTATAGCAAAAAAACCATCCTTCTTCTACATATAGTTAAAGCAACTGAGGGATGCCTACAAAAGACATCCCCCAGACGCAGATACTATGCTGCGCTTCTGTTCAAAGACCACATTCCCCTGCCATCATGAAAGAAGTATGTAGGATTGATCTGAAGCGTTTGGCGGATTTTTTCTTTCCACCACTTATTTGCCTGTGCTTTTCTGTGCGGCTCTATTTTCTCATAGAGAAACGTGAGCGTCACCGGCTCGCTGCACTGTTCTAAAACGGCAGCAACCACATCACGCCATGTCGCTCCCGGCATATCCCGGATATCGACCTCCGCTTTCTTTGCCATAATAATCGGAACCAGAAGCGGTGAATCCTTTCGGACAATCATCACATATTCATGCAGAATCGGAATGAATTTTCCGCTATACTGGATCTTGTCTGAAAAGCAGTTATGCTGGGCCTTGATAATGATATTCTCCAAGGAACCCGGCTTGATGATTTCAGAAAGCATACTGTAAAGCACACCTTTTTTCTTAATGTCTCCCATCAAAACCGCCATCCTGCCTCCTTTTTCAAGGGCGGAAAACTGCTTCATCATGGCATAATTCATTTTATCAACAAAGCTTTCCCAGTCCGGTATGCGCGACAGATCATACTGTCTCGGGTCATAACCGTAGTTCTTTTGGACATCAGAAGCTTTATACATGACATCCGAAAACGTGACGATATCCCAATATGGAGGATGCCAGAAGATGAACTCCGGACGCTCCGGGATTTCACAGTTCATGATATCAAATCCGCTGTGCAGATCATACAGATGACTGCCAATGCCCAATTTGTCCGCCGCTGCTTTGGTCGTCCCGCTGCCACACATGTAGTCACAGATTTCTCCCGGGCGAAAGAACCCTAAAAGATCCTCAATCAGTCTGGGAGAGCAGTTCCCCCGATAACGGTTATTGCCGCCTTCGCCACGCTCCGGATAGGAGACAATGCTGGTCAACGGCCTTGATTCGCTTTTATAAGGCATAATGCCACCTCCTCTCTAACACTGAAGCATTTCTGCTTCCGCTCGTGCAATTTCTAACTCTACCACAGTTCGATCCGCAGACCAGACTTTCATGTGCTGTCTAATAAAAGATTCTACATCTTCCATCAAGACCCTGTTATAGGCTTTGGTCAACTTTTGATCCAGTTCAGAAGCAGTACATGGATGTCTGTTAAGAGTCTTAATAGCCTTTTGGAATCGTTCCATTTCATTTGTGGCAAACGTATGCTCTGCATGACGGTAATTCCAGTCATAGAGCATATAGCAAGCCAGCCATCTCCGCTTTAAAACTGCAGATATTTTATCTTTCGTGATACTGAGATTTTCCAGGACAATACTCATTTGCCCTGCTTTCGCATTTGTTTGGTTATGCAACACTTTCATCGCCTCCTCACAGCACCTCATCATGCCAGCTATTTTTTGCCTTATGAAACAACTCCAGGAGCTGGCTCACAGTCATGTCAATATTGGAAACATTTTCTGTAACCTCAAACCCATCCGCACTTAATTCAAACCAGCAATGGTCCGCTTCCTCGTCAAACCTGTCAAAACGTTTTTCAGGAAGCCCCACCTGCCGGGGAATAAAATATTCCCCACAGTCCAGACAGGAGATGATTTCTGCAATCTGCGCTTCGGTTATCACGCCCATTATCACGCAGGAATTTTGCATTTTATAGTTGTCAGCATCCCTGTAAAGATAGCTGATTCTTGTATTTATGGTTCCCATGGCTTTGCCTCCATTTCTGCATACAGACAGCATTCTTTACATGCCGCACTTCCATTTCCGACACACAGCGGGTATGGATTGTCCTGTTCCGGCGTATAACAGTCCGGATGCGCATTTTCTTTCAGATACTCATCCACAAACGCATGAGCCACCTCGGAAACCGTTTCCCAGTAAGCCTCCCAATAAGAATCATTTTTCCCCAATGCACTGTGAAGCCTTTCCGGAAAACGTGGATCCTGAACCATGCGGTTGTATTGCTCATCGGTCAGCTGATCCAGTTCATCCCAGTCTGACACCTGTGATACAAAATCCTCAAGCTGGCAGGATGCCTTGTAAATCCATCCCATTTCTCTGACAAACCGGTTGGAGACACAAAGCTGCTGGGATATGATTGCGATATGATAATGGTTTTCGCAGTATTCACCGTCAATGTAACATTCATAGAGGGAGTCTGCGGAATGTTCCACAAACTTCTCCTTATCCGTCCATTGGGGAATACAACCGCTTTCCTGTTCTTCCTTCAGCTTCTGTACCAATAAGCGCTTTGCATCATTAAAATCTGTATAGACTTCTGAAGAGTTCCCCTGTTCGCCATCTACCGCCCAATCTTCCAAAAGAATATAAATTCTTGGATGCTGGCGGCACTCTTCCAGATCGTCAAGCGGCTCCACCATAGATGGAGCCATGATGACAAAATCCAGAATGATGTCGTCAATGGTCTTTTTCTGGCTATACAGTTCAGAAAAAACCTCTTCCAGCTTTTTTACTTCACAGGGCAATACAGGAACCTCAAAGGAGCAGTACAGATCCGGCGTTTCATTTTCCGTTTCCTTATCCTCCCCGACACGGATTTCCGTAATTGTCCCATACAGACCCACATACTCGCTTTCCGGCGTTCCCACAATGGGAGCGCCGATTACATAGGTTGTGCCTTCGTATTCAAACTCAGCACCGATTCGATTGATAATCATTCTTGATACCTCCTTCATTCTGATACTTTTATGGCAAACAGACAGCGTGGATCATAGCGCATTTCGATGGCTGCCTTTCTACAGGCTTCCTCCTCGTTTTCCGCTTTTATGACTGCGATAAATGGAGTCGGCTCCATATCGTGCCACCTTCTTTCGTTTTCTGTGCCGCACATGTCAACTTCTGCCAGTTCATCATCTGTCAAACCGACAATATCAAACATTTGTGAATCACGGACCCATGATGAATCCATGCAAACGACATACGTGTTCATCTGAATCCTCCTTAAATGTGATAGTCTACGGCAACCAATACTGTATCCTCACCCGTGCCATCAATGTAACCGTCAATGTAGCTGCGCCATTCTACCGGGACATAGCTGCCTGATTCTGAATCAAGCACACTGTCCTCTTTGCTAAACCACTGGTCTGCATCCACAATATCATGCGTGCCTATCGGGTACTTCCAGTTGCTTGGAATCCCATACTCCTCAAGGTATTCTTCCAATGTAGAGCCTTTTCGGCAGACGTATCTGCCCCAGCGTATAACTCCGTCCGGAACGATTTCTCCATAAAAGTCGGAATCGGTCTTTCCTGCCAGAAACATTTGCTCAAGCTTATAAAAGCGCTCTTTTGCTTTCTGATTTCTCCAGCCCCGCATCTCTTCCCATGCGATATCTTTTTTTCTGGCGGCACAAACCCACACATATCCATCCGGTGTTTCTTCTTTTCTATCTGAATTGCACCAGCTTCTTTCACCAATGGAATACTCCGTGCAGGTATCTTTTACCAGAAACATCTCCGGCCAGCGCCCGCCAATGGAATACCAGTCCCACATGGCGTTTGGATTATAGTAATATCCATAGCCCTGATGCTTTTCATCAAAAGAATAACCGCATCTTTCTTCTGCATATTCCTCAAAACTCCTATAGAGCTTTTTGCGGGGATACTTAGGCAGAGCCATCATTCGTTTTGCTTTCTTAGTACGCTTTTCATGATGAAGCGGTCCTGCATCCCTTTGAAACACCTTTCCGTCACGGACAACAAATCTGCCCCAGATCGGATAGCCGTACTGCTCCACAATTGTGCCTTGGGGAAGCTTTATGCAGTCAACCACGCTCTCGTATTCTTCACGCAGTCTTTCTGTCCGGTTATCAAATTCCAGATATTCCGGATCCTCCAGCCACGCACAATAAGGATACATCAGCTCAGAAACGCCGTCATTCACTGTACGGGAGAATGATGACTGAAGATTTTGGCATCTCACAATCGCAAGGTCCAGCATAAAATTCTTTGTTTCAATTTGCTTCTGAATCTCTAATTCCTTCAGAGCCTCTGCTATTTGGTTGTCCAATTCCTTGTCTTCCTGTATCTGAGAGATTTCTAAAGCTGCTAATGTTAAAAAGTGCATAATTCCCTTCCTTTCTGAATAACAGGCGGGCAGCTGTAGAAATCCAGCTGCCCGTCGTATTTTTATAATTTGATGTTGTTATACCCTCACATGCTGCTTAATAGCAGCGGTCAGTTTTGTGGGCAGTTGGTTCGGGCCTTGCATCCTCATGATGAGGGTATATCAGGCCGTCAAATAATGAATATTGCATTCCGTTGCTCGGACAATGGAGAGATATTCCGGCACCAGTCTTTTCGTTTCTTCCCGTGTCGATGTCCCATAATAATCCGTGTAATTCAGCGTGATACAGTCTGCCGGAAGAATCGTCGCATGACGCTCAGTGTCATAGACACATTCAGAGGGCATAAACTCAGCCATGACCAGGTTTCTACCTTTATCGTCGAACAGACTGACACTCTCATGGCAGTCCCTGTTGAACAGATCTAACTGGCACCTTTTGGCGCTCATGGTGACTCCACCGCTGAAATGCAGAGTGATGTTGTACAACTCCTCATGCATGTTGATGATATTGATGTCCAGTATTGCCGCTTCAAACGGAATCCCAAGGCTAAGTTCAAACGCTATCGCACGGAGGCAGTCATAATTCAAAGCCACTTTCTTCGAGAACAGGATTACCTTCTCAATCTCGCCGTGGCACCGAGCCTCTAACTTATCGGTCAGATATTCCCTGATATCTTCCGAAGACGGGTAATCAAAGCGGAAATGATAGTGGAAACGACCTGGGCGATTCACCAGATAATCGCTTAGATTGTACAGGCTGTTGCATGTGATAATGAACAGCTTTTTTCCGTCAGATGTTCCGTCAAACAGGCTCAAAAGCCCAGACTGCGGATCTGCTTCATTTTCTCCTGGCCGGATACTGCCAAAGGTCTTGTCGAACTCGTCAAACAAGATGACAGCCTCCTGGTCGATGGACTCAATATAGGAAGCGATACCCGGGATGAACTGGTCAACAATAATGACAGGATACCCGGTCTTAACCGCCTTTGAGGAAAGGACTCTGGCAAAAAGCGACTTGCCAATACCTTTGTCTCCACTTAGGATGACACCAAGATTCCGTTCAAACATTGCAAATGCCGCAATGACTTTGTCTGCCTTTTCCGGATGGACTCCGTAGACCTTCTCCTTCACCACCAAGTCCGTCCGTGCTTCCAGAAAAAAGCCGGACATCTTTGAGAAACGGACCGTGTAAGTCTTTGCAGGGAGCCTGTCGTAGGCCTTGAGTGAATCATCATAAATCTCATATTTCGCACCAATACTTATAGCTTTCATATTATTGTTAACGCTCCTTCTTTATTTTTATTTCTTTCTATTGTTATGAATTACGCAGGGCAAAGCGGATTTCATCCTTTGTCCTGCCTTTTGTTATACCCTCACGTACCGCTTAACAACAGCGGTCAGTTTTGTGGGCAGTTGGTTTAAGTCTGAGATATCCAGGAATGAGTCCCCATAGATTCTCTCAATATTCTGCTTATCATCACCAATAGCGGCTGCAACAAACAAGATACCTTTGCGTTGATACTCCTGCTTGATGCCGCGAAGATCCTCCTCAGCTGCAGAACCACCATAACCGCTGTCAGCAGGCTGTCCGTCTGAAACCAGTATGAGGATTTTTACTGCTTCCGGCCGCTTAGACAGCTGCTCCGCTACAAAACGGAGTGCGGCTCCGTCACGGTTGCTTCCTCTGGCCGCAATATCCATCATGCGGTATTTATCATCATGATCAAAGCCATCAAATTCCGCATAGGAATATAGTGCTACTGTATTTCCGACATCGGTATAATCGGTGGAATGACCATAGACCATTACCGGGATGTCCAGGCTCTGGCAGAAATCATACAGAATAATAGCTGAGGCTCTGGCATAAGTACAGCGATCACAGGAACACATAGACCCTGACTCATCCAGAAGCAGGCCGACTGCCAGCTCCGGAATCTCATTGGGCAGGTTGTTCTTATAAAACACCTTACCGTCATTCCTGCACAGTGCGTGCACATCCAAACGGCGGCCCATGATAAGACCGGTCAGCTTGCCGCCTCTTCGATTTTCCTTGAGCTGCTTCTGCAAACTCTTCTGCAGCTGGCGGGAAATATTGATCAAAGGTCCCGCAATAGCATTATACTGTTCTATAAGCTCCTCATCCACAGAGGCAATCCGATTGATTCGGATAGGTACCCCTTCATGGATATTCCCATAAGAAATATTCTGAGCCACATCATTCAACTCCTGAATCCTTTCATTCTCCAATTGCTCGCAGACCGCTTTTTCCGCCATCTTGTCCAGAAGACGTTCGATATCGGATGCAGCACGATCATACTGCTCCCGCTCATAATCGTCGTTTCTTTCTATTGACCCACCAACAGGTTCTGAAAGTGATTCTGACTGGTGGTAGGGGATGCGTCCCTGCTCAGTATCCGCAGTTTCCTGTTTCTCAGCACCGGAACTGCCACCATCTATAGGGGCAGTTTCTTTATCTGAAGAATTATTGCTTCCCCCAGACCCAGATGGCTTTTCTTCCGTTTCAGAGTCAGTCTGGAAGCCCTCTGTTTCTCTTGAGTCATCCTCGCTCTCGGCGTCTGCATGAGTCTGTGCCCGTTTGCCGGCCGTCGCAGATTCTTCTGACCCGTCGGATGCTTCCGGCACCGGCGTGCTGCTTCCTTCACCAATTTCGGAACCGCCGGCAATTGCGCCCAACACTTCCGACAAGGTTTCTGCAAGGCTGGCGGAACCTCCGGAGGTTATAGCCTCTTCCTGACGTTTTTTGCATTCTTCACAAAATGATTCGATATAGTCCCAGCACCTTACCAGTACCATATTGACGACATTCAGCCGGTCTTTTCCGGACCTGCTCATTAAGGCGCTGTCAATATCGGTAATTAAACCGAACACCGCCTGAATTCTTTCATCGCTGAGCGGTTCGTCCCCATACTTGATTTCGCCAAATTTTGCATAAGACAGCATGATCTGAAGAATGCTTTCAAAAATATGACTTTCTTCATCCTCCTGCTCGATCAGCTGCGTCACGGTCAGTATTTGCTCGAAATGCCGCTCCCGCAGCTTTTCAAGCCCGTATCCCAGTGTACCTGGGAAATTGTTCAGCACCCGGTTTTCAATATACCCATCCTCAATTACATTGGAGATATAATGGGCAATCATCTGCACCATCTCCAGATTTCTTGGATCGGTTCTCACATAATTCCAGAATGCTTTCTCGTTCCGTGCATCCGCCGTTGTCTTCAGGTCTGGCGGATAGGGATACCAGCGACCGCTTCCTAAATAATTGGCATGTGTCTGTGCTGCAAGAAAATCTGTATAAAGGACATGTCCCAGCTCATGAGCGAACATACCGCATACGATCTGGTAGCGGTTTTCCCTCCCCTTTACCTTCGTGACCATAGGATACCCGGCATTGATACGCACAAACATATTGTCCGTTGATGCCACATGCTTTTCTCTCGGTTTCCAGTAAAGATTCACACGGACCCGTCGGTTATAGTGATACCGCCTTGTCTGTGCTGCCGCCAGATCTTCAAAATGTCCCGCCAAAAGACGGGACGAGAAGAATTGTCGGTCTGAAATTTTACTGCGCTGCTCATTGAGCCGCTGTTTTACTAACTTGTGATTCACCCTCGCCATACAGGGTTGACCTCCTTTCTAAATACATTTATGCGGTTGCTCTCTTTCGCTTCTTTGTAAAAATCGGTTCCAAAACTGCACTGATCAGCGCCTCACGGTCTACTTCATCTGTGGTCGCCTTGCTGATGATCGTATACAGCGCCGACTCATATACATCGCCGGTAATCTCACTGCTCACAATCCAGTCAATCAGGCTGCGCATACCATAGGAGCCGTCCGTAATACTGTTCTTTCGGCAATACTCCGACAGGTCGTTGACCACCTGCACCATCTGGGAGATCTGGTACTCATCGGTTGCGCCCGTGACGGCCATGGCGCGCTGCACCATAACTTCAGGCGTCGGAAGTTCCACATCTCGTACCAGACTCATTCTGTCGATAACAGACTGGTTCATACTGCGGCATCCCTCATATCCGATATTAGTCGTCACTACGACCACCGCATCCGGATGACGCTCTATCACCTCTCCGGTAGGAAGAGTGATTGTCCCGGTCTGCTCCAGCAGAGAATTCAGTCCTGGCAAAACGCCGGGCTGGACAATTGTCGTAGGCTCCTGGATCTCAATGACATACCCATACTTCAGAGCCTTGATAAAATCAGTCTCAATATAAGTATAGGTTTGACCACTGCTCTTGGAATTTTCATCTCGTCTGGACAGGGCACACACCTTCTCCGTTACACGATCCAGCACAATGCTCATACAGTCCTGGGATGTTGCGGCTGCATTTTCTACACCAGTCAGAGCCTGATATACCCCCGCCGGATCATAATCCATATCATCCAAATCGGGCAGATTCATCATTTTGGATACGTTGGCATAGTTGATTCCACCCATACTCGCCAAAATCGCTTTTTCATGATCAAGCTGTGCATCCCCGGTAGAACCCGAATCGGTATCCGGAAAAATCTGACCGATGAAGTCAAATATTTCTGTGCCTGCCGAGCAGGTGTATGCCATATACGGAAGCCCCAGCCCTGCTGCAATCGCTTTTGCGCTTCTGGTCTTTCCGGTTCCCGACGGTCCACGGAGGAGGAAATTCCTCATCTGCGTCGGTTTCCCGGTGGTTGCCTGAGCATGTTTGCAGATATCAACGACCTCCTGTGGAATGATGTACCATTCCGGAAGCACCGGTATCAGCTGTTTTTCCTGACTGCTCATCGTCCTTGGATGCAGTTCATACTTGCCGACAAAATCCGTGTGTTCCACAATGACATCTGCGCTCTTCACAATAACCCTCGCTGTTTTTGCAAAGATCGTAAATTCCCCAGCAATCACATGGGTAGGCTCAAAAGCGCCGGAATCCAGCTGCACCTGAGATACACGCATCAGATTTCCGGCCTTGTCCACACTCACCTTGACGGCTGCTGAACAGGAGGCATCTTTGATGCGTCTGTAGGCGTTATCACATAGCATTGCCATGTACTCCGTAGCCGAGGATAAATCCGAAAATCCATGACTAAACTGATCGCGGTATAATTCAAAATTATCACTGAATTCCTCATCATTCATAAGTACCGGAAACAGTGCCATCATAACGGCAGCTCCGTCACGCCCTGATGCGTTTAGCACATAGTTTTCAAAAACTTCCGTGTTCTTGTCATACACACTTGCCATTAGCGAACCAGAGTTGCTGTCATATACTACCAGATGATACTCATCAGGTCCCATGGACGATTTGTATTCAGCAACTGTCCTGTGGTCGATGACTCCGACAGCTCCTTCGGCGCTGCCATCCATGCAGCGGCAAACTGCATGTACCGCCTTTATGACTGTTGAACACAAAGTTGCATTTGTCCCATCTCCATATTTCGATGATACTGACACCTTTTTGTTCGTCAACGTATCAAACGGTTCCGGTAAGGGACGGCTGTAATTAAAGATGTTGTTCATGTATGCACTCATACGTTATTTCCTTTCTGCATTTGACTGCGTAAGATTGATTTTGATTCCCTCAGATACACACTGGACATCCGTAAGCCCGGCTCTTATCAGTTCCTGGCAGATATCTGCCCAACTCTCCCGGACCGGAAGTTCTTCCGCGAGCAAAATCAATTCTGAGAGATTTTCCCCAATTGCTTCATTACATCTGGCATTCAGCTCGAAAATATGAGCATCTGCCCACTCAAAGGCCAGCAACTCGTAATTTTGTACCTCTGGTTCTTCTTCAGGTTCCGGGGCATTATCCTCCGGCTCCAAAACCGCATCCTCCTCAGCCGGCGGATTGTACTCAATTCCAACCACCTGCAGGTTTTGGATCACGACTCTGGCACGGCGGTATCCGCCGGCACGGTTCAGCAGGATGAATACCTCCTGGTTTTCCCGGATGAGCCTTTCGGCATTCGGCGCCTCCCAGATCCATCTTGCTTCCGGATACTCAGATAGCACAAGTTCTGTAACCCGTCTGAGTATGACGGAATATGCAAGCACCTGTACATCTTTCTCGGTCGCTTCTTTTACCGGCTCCGGCAAAAGAGGAAGTGGTACAATTACTTCAATCTTTCTGGAGGAAAGAAAAAGCAGTCTTATCACCGCTGCAAAAATACCGAGAATAATCAATAACAGGATGGGCCATAGCCGACATATAAAAGTAAGCAAAGCCAGCATACCCAACAGTACCAGCACCTCATATGCCATGTGCCTTTTTTGATCTTTCTTATTCATCACTCTGTTCCTTTCTGACTTCGTTCCTTTGGAATAAAGATATAGAGGCAGTTTACATCGCTGCAGTCAACAGCATCATGCAAAATTACTGCCGCCGCCTGCGATGAGTCAAATTTTTCTCCTGGTATTTCTCCAATACCTGCGGCTGCATGACCAAGAATGGTTCTTCTTTTGAGACCATTCGTCGCTGTCAAAACGCGGCAAAACTCCTCCCCGTCTCGGTAAACCGAAATAGCATACTGTCTGTTCAGGGAAATGCTCATCAGGATGCTATGAAGTTCTTCTTCATTCAGACATCCTTTTGTCTTGCCCTTCATTGCAGCCTTAAATTTTGTGTGTTTCTCCTCCTCAGAGAGAAGGCAAAAGGTTTCATTTGTCATAAGACACCTCCTTTGAAACGCAAAAAAGCGCACATGAGCATACAGTGTCTGTAACTCATGTGCGCCTTAATACGCCCGATTCAATTGTTGCTCCAATCAATTCTCATCAAAGAATGATCCGCCGCCAAATGCTTCATATCCGGTAAAATTTCCGGATGCTTCAGCGCCTGTCGCAGGAGCTGAAGCAGCATTTTGCGGAGCAGTATTCTGGGGAGCCGCATTCTGCTGTCCTGCAGCTGCCTGGTTTTCCTTGGACTTGCCTCCACCGGAAGCATACTCAATGTCATCCAGAATAATAACCATCATTTTTCTGGTTTCTTTGGTATCCTTATCTTCCCAGGAATCTTCGTCCAGCCTGCCAATCAGATTCACAAAGGAACCCTCTTTCAGCTGCATCTTCTTGATGCGCTCACATACGCCGTTAAACGCTTTGACCGGAAGGTTGATCCAGCGGCTGTCGTTTTCAGCATGAGGGTCATAGACCTTCTTGCCGATTCGGAACCTCACAGAATCACCATTCTCAGAAAAGCGAAGAGCTGGCGTGTTGTCATAACCTTTGGATACGACGACTTGTGTTGCAAAAACTTTTAGCATGGAAATCTCCTTTCTCGCAGGGGTTACCTGCTATAAAAATTATTTATTTCAAACCTGCTTTACAGGTAGAAACCAAAAGGAACAAAAAAAGTGCCAACCAGCACAATTGTGCTAATTGACACTTTGAAAACTCGGATACTCGTGATTTCTCTTTGGAAATCTTGAAACTGATATAAGCATTATAGCATATGCAGCTTCAATAGTCAATCCATCTGAAAAATCACTTAAAAATAGCTTTTTCAATCTCCGTTTTTGCGAAATCCAAAGCAATGACTGCCTTCAGCAAGTCAAATCGGTAGGTGCCGTCTTCATTTTCGTTTTCCTTGACCAACTCCTGTATTTCGTTCAAGAGCCGATTCAACATCTCCTTATCTGCTTCCATTTTAATTACCTCTCTTTTCTATTCCCAGTGCATAGTAGCTGCATATCATATAATTGCCCTCATGCTCATATACCGGGGTTTTGTCTGATAAGTATATAATAACAGTATCGCCAATAGAGAGCACCTTCATTCTTTGCCGAATAGGAATTTTCACTACGTTTCCCTCCAGTTGAACCCAGATTCCCTTGGTTCTTTTTCGGAACCCGACCGTTTCAATTTTCTCGCAGGTTCCCTGGATGCACATATAGTTTCCGGCAAAACTATTATAGCATAGTCGAATCCCGTTTATAAGCAGAAACCCGGACAACAGCAGGCAGGGTAAGCTAAAATAGAAATCCCGAAAACCAAGCAAGATGATAACAAACAACAGCAGGAAAACAGCACCCCCTACAATTCTTATGGCAATCTGCTTTTGTAAAGGTGCTGGCAACTCATAAAATCTCTCCTTCATCTGCTTCACCTCACAATACGATTAGTTTCTTTTTCTTCAGCAGGCCGAGCAATATCCTTATGGTTTCATCCCTGCATTCTGCGCATTCCATGATCTGCTCCAGACAATTATCTGCGATGGTATTCTTTGTATAGATCGCCTCCACCAACGCCTGCCGGTTTTCAGCATGGAGATATCGGGGTTCAGGTTTGATCTTATGCTCTCTAAGAAAGATAAGTTCTGCTACCGTCAGCCGAAGTCCGGCATTCCGAAGCCAGGTTAATGCTTCCTTTTCTGCGCGGCTCAAAAAAATCTCTGGTTTTGCATTGACTGCCGGGCAGCAAACACACTGTGTGAGGATTCTGTATCTTGCCACATCAGTATTTTCTGCTCCCGTTTCTGCCAGACCCATTCTTGCCAAATGCTTCAGCGTCCGCTTCTCCGATTCTGTTTTAACTTCGGAAAATCCAAACCTCCCGTTCAGCCACAACACCGCCTGTTCTCCGGATAAGCTATATTCCTGACCACATCTCGCCACCTGGAGAAGATGTTCCGTGGAGTTTTCTTTTACAATCCCTTTGGACAAATAAATCATGTTCATCACCTTTTTGACCTTTCAATTACATTACACGATTGGATAAGGTGATTTACAACATTTTATTACGCTGTTTATATCAAGTACATAAGGGCAACACAAGCTCCGGCAATTAAGAGAACGCAGACCACCACCAATATAATCTTTTTAACCAGTGCCTTGTCAATCTCCTCACGCCCTCCCCCTTCATCAAAGGGACGGACATCATCATAATAGCCGTCATAATCATCTTCTCTCACTGGCTCAGATGCTCCACCAGCTTTCGCAGGAATATCTGGTCTTTTTGTTTTTCCTGCATATCTTTTTTTCTTTACATGCTTCTTGCTGCTCTTTTTCTTCTCCCGCTGCGCTTCGGTAACCGGCGCTTCCTCCGGTACCGCAGAAGATAACGATTCCCCGCATTCCGTACAAAAAGATGCTGCCGGATTTGCAAGTTCTTTGCCGCAATATGGACAGTATTTCATAGTATCGAACTCCTTTCCTGAAAATAAAAAAACAAGCAGATTCCTGAGAACCCACTTGTAGACGATATAAGTATAACAGATTTTCTTTTCCATGTCATCGGCATTTCCTATGCCACTTTTGTGCCATTTTATCTGCCATACCACGCCAATGAAGTTCTTCCCTACGCAATCTCACTACATGGCCATTATCAAATCATAAACCGCATTGATCGCGGACAATCATAAAAAAAGCATATTTCTATCTAAACAAGATAATAAATATCTACCCTATCCAACATTATATCTTGTTTCAGTATAAAATCAATAGACGCGATAGAAAATATCTAAATAAGACAGAGAAAATGGAGATTTATGAATGGGTAGAAGCATGTTTACAATAAAAGGAAATATATGCTCTGATAAAGTAAGATTGGGCCGCGCACTGCAAAAGCCCCCGATTACACAAGAAGAGCTTGCCCAAAGGATTCAGTTTATGGGCATGGAGGATATGACGCCTCTGATCATATCGCGTATAGAGAAGAACCAGCGACATGTCTGCGATGCAGAGTTGCATATGTTGGCAAAAGCCTTGCATGTTTCAATGGAATGGCTGGTTAGTGATACAGAAGAGATAAAGTTAAAATAAAATCTATCAGCAGCGAAAAAAAAACGATGCAATCAACAGACTGCATCGCTTTTTTCATTCTTTACTTTACGAGGTCAAACAGCAAAGGGGCGTGATTAGCTTCCGGGTCCCCGGTCAGGAACGCTTTACCCGCCTACGGGCCTCTACTCTTGGAAAAGGATACGGTCAGGCCGATATAGAGGCGGCTATCGCTGGCTCTCATAAGTGCACCGGACAGAACCGCCGCAAGGTCAGTCTGGCTGTCGACATTCAATCAAAGCTCCAAGGCATCAAAAGACCGGGATATGAACGGTGGGCCAAGGTATTCAATCTAAAACAAATGGCGTGGCCACAGTTGCCTTGCTTGCCATTTAGCAGAACCCCGGAAATGGCTCTGTAAACACGAAAAACGAAGGCCCTTTTATTTGACCTCCGTTTCTCTGGCTTTTTTTAATCCTTCTGCCGTGGCTTTCATAACAACGAGCTCTTTCTCGTCCATTGAGTTCAGCATAACATCAATAGGTCTGTGACAACTGTCCTCGCCCCGGTGTCCTTCCATATAGAAAAACTAGTCTACGGAAATGTCGAACATAGTAACGAGCTGGAAGAATAAATTTAAGCTTGGATGCTGTCCCCTGTTTTCGATGCTCATAATCGTGCGGCCTGTTTTTTCCACTAATTTCGCAAGGTAAGCCTGTGTCCAGCCCCGTTCTGCACAGAAATATTTTTACTCCACCTGAACTCCATTTTTATGTGATATACTATTTTGGAGGTGATTTAATTGTCAAAACACATATTAGTAATTGAGGATGAACAATCTATTCAAAACATAATTCGTGCGTTTTTAGAAGATGCAGGGTACAAGGTAACTCTTGCTGAAGATGGCATTATAGGCATGAGTGCTTTTCATAAAAACCATTTCGACTTGGTTTTGCTTGACATTATGATGCCAAAGCTGGACGGATATACCGTTTGTGAGATGATCCGCAACGAGGGAAATACCCCGGTTATTATATTGACTGCTCTGGATGACGAGGAAAGTCAGATGAAGGGGTTTGATTTACTGGCTGATGACTACATCACAAAGCCATTTTCAATGCCTCTTGTTCTGCGCCGAATTGAAGCTGTTTTACGCCGCACCCAAAGTATTGATGGGAATGAAGATGTTCTGACTTTCCGTGAAGTTCAACTGGATACTAAAAATTATAAAGTCTGTGTAGCAGGAAGAGAAGTCTCCTTGACCGCTCGGGAGTTTGAGATCCTTCGATTATTTATGGAGCATACCGGTAGAGTCTTTACCAGAGAACAACTGTTAGATTTGATTTGGGACTATGATTATACTGGAGATGACAAAATCATAAACACTCATATTAAAAATATCCGAAAAAAATTGGGCGTTGATTGTATTGAAACGATCAGAGGGGTGGGATATAGAATTGATAAGGAAAATTAGAAGTAGCTTGTGGCTGAAAATTTTCTTATTGCTGATGGTTGCATTTTTCTCTGCCAGCTTTCTTTTATACAGTATTCTTGAAATATCAGTACCTAAAGGATATGAAGAAGCAGCGAACAATAAATTAGCAGAAGATGTTTCTACACTTCGGCAGGAATTGGAGCAATGTACTTTAGAGGATGTTTCAAATTTTATTGATTCATTTTGCGCACAAAATAACGCCCTTGTAGTTTTGGAACATGGGGATATACGAAAATCATTCGGCAATTCTGAAACGCAAAACAAACCGGGGATTGACGAGGATACCTCTCTTATTTCAACTACAACAAGTTTTGAGCAGAAGCTATTGGGCGACAATAATATTTACACGCTTACAATCTCTGCGACAAGACAAACTCAGTATTACATTACACAGACATTTGATAAGATATTCCCGGTTATCTGCGGCGTTATTATCGCTATTTCTGCTTTTATGGCGGGCCTTATATCGCATTTTCTGGCGTCGCCCATTATAAAAATCAGCAAAATGTCAAACCAGATGACAACCTTAGATTTAACGGGCAGATGTAACTTAAATAGAATAGACGAGGTTGGCATACTGGCTACTAATTTAGATACAATGGCTTACCGACTGGATAGCGCATTAAAAGAACTAACGGTTGCCAACGAAAAACTGCAAGAGGATATACAAAAGGAGCATTTACAAGAAAAAATGAGAATGGACTTTTTCCGTGTTGTTTCACATGAACTAAAGACCCCTCTCACCATACTAAAGGGTGAGTTGGAAGGCATGATCTATCAAGTCGGAGAATACACAGACCGGGATCTGCATCTTCGTAAATCTATGCGTACTGTGAAAGAAATGGAGCTTCTTGTAAAAGAAATTATTTCGGCATCCCGCATGGCAGGAAATGATTTTGTTTTGACTGTTGAGGATGTTGAATTGAGCAGGCTTGTCTTGGAGTGCTGCCGAAAATGGCAAGGTGTAGCTGAAGATAAAGGACAAAACTTTTATATGGATATATCCAGAAATATTTTTTGCAGGGGCGATGTTGAGCTGTTGCGAAAAGCAATATCTAATATTATTGGAAATGCTGTTATTCACGCCCCCAATCTGGCGGATATAACAGTCTCCTTAAAAGAGAATGTCTTACAAATTCAAAATAGCGGAGTGACTATTCCGACCTCAGATTTGGAGCATCTCTTTGAACCGTTCTACCGTGTGGAGGATTCTCGCAATCGAGAGACTGGCGGTACTGGCTTAGGACTTTATATTGTCAAAAGTATTTTGGAGCGTCATAAGTTTAGCGCCAGTATAAATAATATAGAAAATGGCGTGTGCTTTACTATCGTATTTTCATAATCGCTTAGATTAAGCCGGACTATCAAAAATAGTCCGGCTTAATCTATATCTAAAATTCTCGTCACCTCCATCTCTACTCCACCTTGCTGATGTAATCTTATTAAAACATCATAATTACGGAGGTAATGATATGCTATTGAAAGTACAAAACATTAAAAAATACTATAAAACCGGAGCTACAAAAACACAGGCCCTTAACGGCATTAGCTTCAATGTTGAGAAGGGCGATTTTATTTGTATCATGGGAGCTTCTGGTTCTGGTAAAACGACATTATTAAATTGCCTGTCTACTATTGATGTTCCAACTGAGGGAAAAGTAATTCTGAATGACATGGACATTACAAAACTTGCAGAAAAAGATCTGGCCGCCTTTCGTCGAAACAACTTGGGCTTCATCTTTCAAGATGCAAACCTGTTGGACACTCTTTCCATTGAGGAAAATATTGCGCTCCCGCTGACAATAAAAGAAATTGATCCAGAAATCATTGTGAAGCGGACACGGGAAATTGCAAAGCAGCTTGGGATTGCAGATACGCTACCAAAATTTCCTTATCAAGTTTCTGGCGGACAAAAACAGCGGTGTGCGGCGGCCAGAGCCATTATAACTGACCCGAAACTAATTTTTGCGGACGAACCAACGGGAGCGTTGGATTCGGAGTCTACAAAAAATCTTATGGAGATTTTATGTAAGCTAAACACAATGTTTTCGGCTACTATACTGTTAGTTACACACGATCCGTTAACTGCAAGTTATGCCCAGCGCATTCTCTTTTTGCGTGATGGACAGATTTACCGTGAAATGGAAAGAGGAGCTGTTCCCCCTTTGGGCTTCTATCACAGGATTTTCAGCGTTCTCTCTGAAATGGAGGTTCAGCCGCAATGTTAAAGAAACTGTCTTTTAGAAATGCAAAACGACAAGCAAAGAACTACCTCTTATACTTTATCACATTGGTACTTGCGGCGGCCATGCTTTACTCGTTCAATTCTTTTATCTTTTCTGAAACCTTTGACCAGTTATCGTCCTTAGTTTCAGAGGTTGAGAAAAATGGGATGTTGAGTACCGTTATAATTTATTCAGCGCTGATTGTCATAGTCATTGGATGGCTTGTCTCTTATATGACGGGCTTCATGTTGCAGAAACGAAGTAAAGAATTTGCCACATATATGTTACTTGGCATTGAGCGAAAAGACATCGCTTTTATGTATATGGGCGAAAATGCTCTCATTGGTGCTGTGGCACTTTTCCCGGGTATCGCAGTCGGTTGTCTTATATCCGGGGGCTTGCAAGCCGCGTTCGGTGTTCTGCTCGGGATACCCTTTTCTTTGCAAAGCGGAATATCAGTACAATCTATTGGCTTAACTGTACTCTATTTCGGTATAATCTTCCTCTTTGCACTTGTAGGCGGACAACGAAAACTTCGCAAAATGCGGCTTATTAGTTTGCTATATGCCGAGCGGCAAAATGAAATCCCCTATACAAGCAGCACCACACATAGAAGATTGCTACTTGGCTTGTCAATTATTTTGGGCGTTGGCAGCTTCTTGATGTTTGCTATTCAGCCATTCAATGATTATCGGGATATGATGGTTGGTTTTCTTCTAATTGCAATAACATTTTTCTGCTTCTTCATCGGGTATTTCTCGACATTAGTTTATCGTCTGGAAAAGAAAGTTAATTGGAAGTACAAAAGAAATCGTACTGTCGTGTATCGGGGGTTTACTTCTCAATTTAGAAAGTCGGCTCTTTCCTTTGGGATAATTGCTTCCATATTTTCGATAGGGATGGTGTTGCTCAGCACAGGTGTTTCTTACAATCTGGCGGTAAATGAGCTGACCCACCAAACAATGTTTGATTTGGCGATCCTTCACATGAATGAAGAATATGATTTTTCCGACTATGAAAAATATCTGTCTGAAACTGAGGATCTATCTGAAAGCATGACTTACTGCTTATACATGGAACAAAAGCAGGATTTTACATCCCAAAGAAACAAAGCTCTTTCGGATTACTTCGCTGAACGAAGAATTGAAGCAATCCCGGAGGACTACTTATATACTGAAAACAGATTCGATTCCTATATGAAATACAGCGATTATTGTACGCTGCGCAAACTACTTGGTTTACCAGAAGTCGAGATAGGCGACAATGATTACTTAATTCAATGTATGCCGTATTTGCAACAAGATTTTCAAAACTATACCGAGCAAATAGGGCAACTTCAAATTAGTGGTAAGAAATTATCGTGTTCGGGAATATATACAGAGCCATTTAGTCAATATGATGGTTATGGAAATGGACAGGAGTTTTTAATTATTGTTCCGGATGATGTCACAAATGAAATGATTCCCCTATATAGCCTGTATGTAGCGATGCTAAACGAAACGGTTGATCTGGAATATTTGACTGACTTTTGCAACCAGTTTGAAAATCTGGAAATGCTGGATGTGAATTATGTTGAGGGGATAAGTTCAGAAACCGGAAGTGAAATGTCTCGCTTATCGTCGTACTCAAATGATTATCTGGAAGGAAAATGTGTCTTGTTTGCACAGCGAATCGAGATCATGCTGATCCTTTCTCTAATCTATGTAGGTATGATTCTATTCATTGCCGGAACAGTCATTTTTTCTGTCCGCTTGTTAGGCGAAATACGAGGACAATCAAAAAACTATCATATCCTTCAGATTTTAGGATCGGATAGACGAGCAATGCTTCGACTTCTGAGAAGCGAAATTGCGCTGACTTTTGTGCTTCAGCTATTGCCGCTCCTGCCTTTAAGCATTGGAATTGTGTATATCACAGGTAAGGCCATCCTTCAAGGGTATTTTATGGTTCCGATTTTTGAAAGCATTACACTTCCTATTGCTCAGATATTCAGCGTCACAATTATGACCTTCTTAGTTATCTATGCACTTTATGGCGTATTCTCGTACTTAATTGCAAAACGGGATATGTTTGCTATTTTGAAATAGCATTCGTAAAAGGTTCATATTATTATCTGCCGCACGACGGCAAAAGAAAAAAAGCCATCGTACAGCAGACACATTTCCATGCGCCTAAGAAGCGGCGGCTTTGATTTTGAACCGCCGTTTCTTTTCGTTTATCCAAGACCTATGGCGATACGGATACGATAACCGTTTACTTTACGCTCTGCTTTTGGCATCAGTCCCATTCTTCATAAAGCCGTACAGTATTCGGATGTATGCCTATAATCTTTGCTACTTCCGAAGTAGTATATGTGTTCATCTGTAGCCACCTCCGTTCTGTTAAGCATACCATATAAAAAGTAGGGTGTTATAATGTAGGGTTTATTATAACAAAATTTCTTTGCATTCACAAATGTGCCAACACCGACAAATGGTTCAACTCACAAGTTTACCGGCTCTGTATCTTTGCAGCCGGCTCGGATTCAGCCCATTGAAACAGGCACCTCAAGGCGCAAAAAAACGATGCAATCAGCAGACTGCATCGCTTTTTTATTCTTAATTTTAGAACATCGGATCCGAAGTGTATTCTGCTTCTCCCTGATTCTCCTGATACTGTGCCCTGTCTGTCGTTATGGGAAAACAAGTATTTTGGTTTCAAAACTTTTTTTGGGGAAACAGCATAAAGAATTGTTTTCGGAAAACGGCGCGGCTTTTGGGGCTATGCCGTTTCTCCGTTATGGATATGTGCCAAATCTGCTTGAAGTATACAAAACTTCAAGTATAATGATATACAAGAGGTGATAAGATGTTTAGAATAGGTGAATTTTCAAAGCTGACACAAGTATCTATTCGTATGCTTCGATATTATGATGAAGTGGGACTGTTGAAACCAGCAGAAGTCGATAAATGGACGGGACACCGAATGTACTCTGTAACTCAAATCCCCCGTCTGAACAGAATATTGTATTTGCGTGACAGTGGCTTTCTTGTTTCTGAAATTGCGCTTGCGCTTGAAATGAATGATCGTTTACTTCTTGAAACCCTTGAAAAAAAGCGATTAGAAATCGAGCAGACAATACAAAACGAGCAGGAGAAAATACGGAAAATTGCGATAGCAAAAAGCGAGATACAAGAAAACAAAGGGGAACTTCATTACAATATTTCCATTAAGGCGATACCAGAGTATCAAGTGTTATCTTTGCGTAGAGTTGTTCCGACATATTACTCCGAGGGTGATTTATGGAATGAACTTTCTGCTTTTGCCAAAGAGCAGAAAATAGAAATGTCCAATCATACATTTTCCGTTTATCACGACACAGAATATAAGGAACAAAATGTAGATATTGAGTTATGCGTTCCTGTAAATAAGTTATGCAAAGATATTGCTCCATTCTGTTTCCGCACGATTGAGCCTGTACCTGTTATGGCCTGTACGATGGTGTATGGTGATTTTTCAAATATCAAAGGAGCGTATATTGCTTTTGCTGAATGGCTGCAAAAAAACAGTGAATATCGAATGTCCAATCCTATGCGCCAAATTGTACATAGAGGGGCATGGAATGAAAGTAATCCGGCAAAGTACCTGACTGAAATACAAATACCTTTGGAATTAAAGTAGTAATGTCCTGCAGAAATGCAGGGCATTTTTATTTTCCCTCTTGTATCTCACATGATGTGAGGTATTATACTGAACCCACAACGTGAAACAGGAGGTTCAGTATGAACGATTATCAATTAAAACCTATTGGAAAGGTGAAGAATGATGACAATGGAGCATTTATCGAACTGGAGCCGGAATATATCCCCGGACTGCAAGCATTGGAGGGATTTAGTCATATCAATGTAGTATGGTGGTTCAGTGATTGTGATAATCAATCAGACAGAAACATATTGCAAACCGATCAACCCTATAAAAATGCACCATCAGTAATGGGTGTTTTCGCCACAAGGTCGCCCGCCCGTCCTAACCCTATTGCATTAACAACATCAGAAATTATCAGTATTGATCTTAACAGGGGAATTATTCGGCTTACTTTTATTGACGCGAACGACACTCCCGTATTGGATATAAAGCCATATACGCCGAGTTTTGACAGAGTGGAGACCCCCGGCGTTCCCGTATGGTGCAGTGAATGGCCGAGAAGCACAGAAGCGTCCGGCTGCTTTAATTGGGAACAAGTATTCAATTTCTAAGGGGGCTTTATGAAACTACAAGATTATATTCAGAACAAACCGATACTTGATACAGAAAGGCTCCTATTACGTCCTTTGCAGTATGATGATATTGATGGTTTGAAAGAATGGTTGGGTGACAAATCGTTGTATCAATATTGGGGGAAACGTCCCGGAAAAAGTGACTTAAACCCGGAATTGTTATTTCAAAAAAAGGAACGACCTACAAAGAGCTTTCATTGGGGAATTGTTTATAAAAAGGACAATAAAGTAATTGGTGAAATGTGGGTATATCTCATTGAAAATGATCGTATGGCAAAGGTGGCGTTCCGGCTTTCTCCGATTTATCAAGGAAATGGTCTTATGGCAGAAGCATTAACTGAAGTAGTGATTTTTTGTTTTGAAAAAACAGAATTGCAACGATTATGGGCTGATGTCCATGTTCTAAATATCGCGTCATATAAAACACTGGAAAAAGCAGGGTTTAAGCGTGAGGGACATATCCGCGACGGTAAAATGGTGAATACCTATTGCGATTACTATTTATATGGTATGACGAGAACCGATTATTATGAAACACAATAAGAAGAGGTAAAAAGGAAAACGGCGGCTTTGATTGTTATTCAAAGCTGCCGCCTTCACATTGCTTGCTACTATAAATTCAATCGTAGGCCACAGCTTTATGTGATATTACGCAAATACTTTCTTGTGCTTGCCATGCTCTACGATAAAAAACAGTAGCAGCCATACAAGGCAATGTGCCGACAGCGCGACAAGATTTAATCCAATGCCTTGCGTTTCTCCGCTTAACAAGTCCATTAATCCGTAAAAAGTCGCACTTGATGGGAGCAAATAGGACAGAGCATGTAATATGCTGTCTGCCGGGATAAGTAAATAAAACAGAATGGGTGGAGCGAGGAAGAAAATCATAACAATTTTGATATAAACAATTCCCACCATAAGCCCGTTTGAAAAGCGACCTATAAACAACCCGACCAACGCAGCCACAAAAGCAGATAGAACAATTAACAGCAGTAGCGGCAAGGCTTGACTGACAGTGATTTTCATACAGACGAGGGCAGTTAAGAGCGTGGATAGAACACTTCCCACAAACCCCAAAGTGATTTTTTGAACGATATACTCTTTTTTTGTCATAGGTAAAACTTCGTTGATAATCGCAATGCCATCTTCTTTTTCTCCAATAATGCTCATGGCATTAAACGTACAGCCCATGAACATAGCAGTAACCATTGTTATCACAATGAGCAGGGATTTAAGTGCGTCGCTGTTATCCGCATTCGGGGTAATGGTTACTTTTGATAAAGCCGCCATTTCCCGTTCAGCATAGATCTGTGGGAGCGTGTTACCAATCACTGTGTTTACTTGCAGTTCATCGCCCGACAGCAGCGTTTTAATTCTGTTCCCGTCTTGCATCACGCCAATCGCCTGTGTCGCAGGGTCATTCACAGCATTTTTCAAAGAAGCCATATCGGGCAGAATTGTAACGCTTCCGTTTGTTTGCAGCCACTCTACTGTACTGTCGGAAAGGTCGTTTTCCAAAATGCAGAAAGTCGTTTCGCCAAGAGCTGAAAAACTTACCCCCGAAAGTAGGTTGATTGCCAATCCTACAAGGATAGGCAGCAAAAAAGATAGAATACACATTTTGTCCCGGCGAATGTTTTTAAGCTGATACCTTAACCCTTTCACGCTATCCCTCCTTTGCCATTTCACGAATAAGCACCCGGCGCACAAGCAGGAATAACAGTACGATTGTCAATCCGTAGATCGTGTAATAAATGCCGTTTGCAGATGATACGCCCCAATACGCATTTTTCATTGCCATAAACAGATGATACACAGGGTGATATTTTATCCATTCCCAAGCAATTCCGGTCTGCCCTGCAAGGAAAACAGGCGTTGTAATGAAAACCGCTAATACGAGATACAGCAAGGAAAATTGTTTGAAGTTGGGCAATAACACCGCGCAGAAAAAGCCAACCAAAGCCATAAGCAGGGATAAAATGCCCGCTTGCAGTAAAACGTAAGGTAATACCACCAAGCTCTCTGAAACACCTAAATTTATAACAGTCAAGAGTGCTGAAAATACAAGGTCGGACAGCAGAAACAGGCAGAGCTTTGAAAGGATAAAAGCACTTTTACTTACAGGCAGTACCCCATGAACGCGGATAATACCCATCTGCTTTTCCTTGAACAGCATAGAAGCAAGTCCTAAAAAGCCAACCGCCGCCAATTCAAAAAACAGAAATTCGCAAGTGATTTCCCTGCGGCTTTTCATTTCCTTGTTGTCCGTGCCGATCACTTCTGCGGTGGTGGGATTTGCGGTTGACAACAAAGATAAGGCGTAGGCGGCACGATACCTATCGGTGCTGTGTATGCTTGATGAAACCATAATGATTTCCGGCGTTCCGCTTGAAGCGTCAATACCAACAGCGTAACCGTCCCCGCTTTTCTTTTTCAGTTCCTCCAAGCTCTCGACTTCGGTTATTTCGGAAGATACCGCATCTTGCGTATGAAGCGGATCGTAAAGATACACCGGGTAAATGTCCTGCTCTAATCCCACATAGATAAAATTGATGTAGCAAGAGTACAGAATAAGAGAGCCAAGCGCAAGTAACAGGAATTTGCTTGATAACATCAGCTTGAAGTCCTTTTTCAGCAAAGAAAGAAAACCTCTCCACATTACGCCAACCCCCTCCCTGTGTATTGGATAAACATATCTTCAAGCGTCGGCTCTTTTGAGTGAATACTGATAATCTCGTCATACGGGAACGGAATACCCGCCTTTAGTTCCGGCGTTTCAACGATTGTCACCCTGCGTTTTCCTTGATACAGCGTTTCAATTTCGACCTGATGATTGCTGTTTTTTTCTTTCAGTTTCTTCGGCGTGTCGATTGCCTTGATTTCACCGTCTGCAATAAAGGCTACCCGGTCACAAAGTAAATCTGCGTCCGTCATATTATGGGTAGTTAGGAAAACTGTTGTGCCTTTCTTTCGTTCTTCCTCAATGATATTACGGAATAGCACTGCACCTTGCGGGTCAAGGCCGCTGGTCGGCTCGTCCAAGAACAGCAGCTCTGGGCTGTTCAACAACGCTCTTGCCATACTAACGCGCTGCCTCATTCCTTTGGAGTATGAGGACACGGGTTTATTTATAAAGTCCTTTTTGAACTCCAACATAGTAAGCAGCTCGTTTACATCACGCCGTCTTTCGGAGGGGTAGAACGAAGCAAAATAGTTAAGATTGTCGAGTGCGCTCAAATTGGTATAGAGGTACGGGAACTCAAACAGCACACCAATTTTTTCTTGAAAATTCTTTTGCTGATTTTCCAAAGGCTCACCAAACAAGCAGGTGCTTCCACCATATCCACGCAAGATACCCGTTAGAATTTTTTGCGTGGTAGACTTACCTGAGCCATTAGGTCCCAAAAACCCGAATATCTCCCCATCAGCTACGGAAAAGGTCAGCCCGTGCAAGGTTTGTTTTTGCTTTTGATAAGAAAAAGTCAAGTTTTCAACCGTTATCATTCCTCACCACCCCATTTATCTTTCTGCTCTTTTTGACGTTTGCTCCACCATTTCATAAACTTGACTTTGAACGGGATAGAGAGAGCCACCACAACAACGATAATTAACCACCAATACCATTCCAATCCTAAAAACATATGCTTTTACCTCCTTGTCTTTTGATATGGTCAGTTTAAGAAAATGCGGTGAAATTGAAGTGCGGCGGCTGTGAAATCGAAGTGAAATAAAAATGCCTTGCTCCGTTTATAAAAGCAAGGCGTTTCAAAATTAATTTTATTCAATTGTGGGAAAATCAAAAGAAAATTCAACGCCATTCGGCAGGTTTTGGACGCTGTAAGTGGTGTGGTACATGGAGAGAATTTGAGCAATGATAGAAAGCCCAAGACCAGAGCCGCTATGTGTATCTTTCTGTGAGGTTTCCCCACGATAAAACTTTTGCCAAACCTTTGAAATGTCCTGCGGCGGTATCTGTTCCCCTTGATTGAAGATCGAAAATTGTAGTTTGCTTTCCCGGTAGATAACAGCTAAATGAATTTCACCGTCATCACTAACGTGGTTTTTTGCGTTCACTATCAAATTGTTAAGGACTTGTTCTATACGGTACTTATCCGCACGAATAAAAGCTTTGCCCTCTGGCAGCTCAAAAGTAAAGCGGTAATTTGCATTTGGCGTGTCTATCAGCAAACGCCCGGCGACCGTTTCAACCAATTCTATAAAGTCAAAGCGTTCTTCTGCTAGTTTTACGGCCCCCGCTTCCAATGCAGATAAATCAAGCAAAGACACTATCATAGTGTTCATACGGTCTGTTGCAGATAAAATAACGTCCATATAGTGCTGTTTTTTTTGCTCGTCCATTTCGTCCTTAAGCCCCTCGACATAGGCTCGTACAATTCCAAGCGGCGTTTTCATTTCATGGGATAAGCTGTCAACCAATTCTTTTCTCTGTGTCAGTAGTAAATGCTCCTGTGTCACATCTTTTTCAAGCTGTTTGTTTGCGGCTTCCAATTTTTCAAGAGCTTCTTGCAGATTAGAAAACATAGTATTCAGGTTCCCAGAAAGCTCCCCAAATTCATCATCTGTGTGAATATTGCAATGCGCCGATAAATCGAGCATTGCCATTTGTCCCGCCGTGTGGTTGATTTCCTCAAGTGGCTTTGAAATGAAACGCCCAAGCATAATGTCTACGCCCACAATAACCGCTACCAATAGTGCAAACCAAATCACAAAAGTTATATTTCGATTGGTCGGTAATTCTGATGTGAACACATAAAACAAAACGATAATACCGCCCGCCAGTTTTGAAAGCAGGAGAACTTTTTTTCTAACCGTATTGAGGGCAAACCATTCATTCATTTTCTTCATAATCACACCTCAAACTTATAGCCGGAACGTATCAACGTGACGATATATCGTCCCTCTGCACCAAGTTTTTGTCGCAGGGTTTTAATATGGGTGTCCACGGTTCGAGTGTTCCCCTCAAAATCATAGCCCCAAATTCGATTTAATAGCTGTTCACGGGAAAATACTTGATTTCTGTTCTGCATGAAAAAACGCAACAATTCAAATTCCTTATAGGTTAAATCAATGTCGTCACCCGCGACTATAACACTGTGTGAAGTTGGTACCAAAGTCAAGTTGCCAACCGTTAAGGTTGTCTGTGTATTTTCTGTCGAGGAACGGCGCAGCAAAGCGTTGACCTTTGCTAACAGCACCTTTGGGCTAAATGGCTTTGTCATGTAATCGTCTGCACCTATGTCATATCCCTTTAGCTTGTCCTCCTCCCCCTCCTTGGCGGTAAGAAAGATAATAGGGAGATTATACATTTCTCTCGCTATCTTACAGACAGAAAAGCCGTCCAAGTGCGGCATCATAATATCTAAAATCGCCAAATCCACGGGATTGTTTTTCAAAATCGTAACAGCGTCTATGCCGTCATCTGCCGTAATGCAGGAATGGCCACCACGCTTCATATACTCTACAATAATATCCTGCATATTTTTTTCATCTTCTGCAATCAAAATAATAGCCATACAAGTTCACTCTTTCCTTTTAAAAATTCTTTTTGCCGCCCATCAGCGGGTTTTCCCGCGTCTTTTGGTATCAGCCACATATAGCTGATACGCTCAACGCCTGGTATTCTGTTATCTTCGCAAAGTTTCTGTATACGGCGTTCTGAAATGCCCCATTTTATCGCGGCTTCTGGGGCAGTTATATAATCCATACACAAATCGCCCTTTCTATTCCATCAATTATATACAGACAGGCGAATAAAATCAAGAAACTGATATGAATAATATGCTCTATTGCTATCAACACTATGATAAAGAAACTTGTGCCTCAAGGCACAAAAAGCGGTGCAATCATCAGACTGCACCGCTTTTCCATCCTCTACTTTAGAACATCGGATCCGAAGCAGCTGTTCGCTGACTGCTCGGATGATATTGGTTTGCATACCATGCACTAAGGATCTCACAAATTTATTGGTTTTAAGTCTGGACCCTTGATAGCTGACATCGTGTCCTCTCTAATCCTAATACGGTTTCGCTCCCACAAAGAGGGAATAATAGCCATTCCATATTACTTGTTACTCCCATCTGAAAAAGCGAAAGGACACACCGATACAAATGACAGCAAGTACCGCCATGACAATAAGAGGAACAAAAATATTCTCAATTGGAAGTCCTAACGAAGCAGCTTTCAAAATCTTTATCCCCTGTGTCAAAGGCAGAATATCCGCTATCTTTTGCAATGCACTCGGCATTACCTCATACGGCAGGGTTGCTCCAGAAAAAATAAGCATTGGGAAATAGAGCAGGCTTGCAATCACGCTCGCTGTCTGAGAGCTAGGAGATATTCCCCCAACCATCATACCGATGCTGAATATGGAGAGCATTACCAATATATATCCGCCAAGGAAAGCAGGCAGAGAACCAAGCAGGTGGAAGCCAAAAAAGAGTGTGGATACTATATAGAGCAATACAAGCGATACAACGGAATAAATTGTGTAAATCATCACCTGTACTGCTAAAATCATTGCAGGACTAACGGGTGTTACTTTAAAGCGTTTCAATATTTTTCTGCTTCGGTAATCGGATACCACAAGAGGCAACCCCATAACGCCGCCTGCACAAATCGCAATCGTTGACAAAGCTCCAAAGGACTGATCGAGAAATGTGTACTCTGCACCTTCAAAAGCTGGTTTGTCGCCGTAAATAACGCCAAGTATAATCAAAACCACGAGTGGAATACAGATTGCAAATATGACCATGTTCATATCCCTCAGTGACAGTTTCATTTCGTTTTTCAGCATTGTTTTAAATGTTCTCATTTTCGCTTACCCCCTCGTCAGAATACCATAAGTACGCATCTTCAAATTTGTCATAAGGACTGCCTGCAATGGCTTCTTCTACTGTTCCATAAAAGACGGCTTTCCCCTTTTTTAGTATGCAGATTGTGTCGCATAATGCTTCTACCTCATCCATAAAATGCGAGGTCAGAAAAATGGTCAGTCCTTTTTCTTTGAGGTCAGATAAGATTTTCCATACCTCTCGTCTGGCTTTTGCGTCAAGCCCCGTGGTCAGCTCGTCCAGAAAAACAACTTTAGGCTGCGGTATCAAAGCCAGAACAATAAACAGCTTTTGCCGCTGTCCTCCTGAAAGCTCCTTTACCATACTTTTTGCTTTATCAAAGATGCCAAACTGTTTCAGAAGTACCCCATAGTCTGCAGCATTCTTGTAGAGTGATTGTGTTACTTCGCACAATTCAGAAACAGTCACTTTGTCTTGATAATTCGCTTCCTGGAATTGAACACCGACATTTTCAAAAAGCTGTTTTCTTTGCAGGAGTGGGGTCATTCCTAAAATGGAAACCGTACCTGCATCGGGTTTTCTTGTGCCTAACATACATTCGATTGTGGTGCTTTTTCCTGCACCGTTTGCCCCAAGCAGCCCGAAAACTGAACCTTGCGTTACTGACAAATCCAGGCCCTGCACAGCGTTTAATCTGCCATAAGATTTCGAGAGCTGCTTTACACGGATGATTTCTTCCATCAACCTGTCCTCCTTTTTCGTTTTTACTACATTATTTTAGCAGTTCAAAAAAGGTTGGTGTAAGGGTGGAGGGTTAGGAAAATATACTTTTCATGTCATTAAGAATGCCTATCATTTTCTTGGCATTTTCCGCTGCCTTTTGCAATGAGATAATCAGTCTGTCGCATACGGATATTATATCCGTATCGTCTTTTGGGGTGTTAAGTACCCGTTTTATATTGGTATGAGGGTCGTCTGAGAGCGCATGGAGCATACGCAGGATTGCTTCCAATGAATAATTGGCACACCGAAGTGATCTTATTATTTTTAATCGCTTTATGTCTTCGTCTGTGTAATAGCGATAGCCATTCTGCTTACGCTTTATTCGCATCAGCCCGTTTAGTTCCCAATTTCGGAGTGTATCCATGGAAATATTCAGATATTCCGAAACTTCTTTACGTTTCAAGCAAAGCGGCGGTGTTTCGGATATTGCTCTTCCCTCTAAAATCTGCCGTGTTATAGCAATAGCTTCTTCCGCATTTCTTTCTTCCTTTTGTATCTGACTCAGATATTCATTTGCCAAAACAAGTGCTTGATCAAAGTCTTTCTTTGCTGAAACCTTAACCGTTTCCACAATCTTTTTTCTCAGTCCGTTTTGAAGGACCTCTATTTGAAATGCGGTACGGGCAAGCCGAAACTGTTCGATATGAAAATCGGTAAATACACGATAACCGTTTGCTTTACGCTCTGCCTTTGGTATCAATTCCCATTCTTCATAAAGCCGTACAGTATTCGGATGTATGCCTATAATCTTTGCTACTTCCGAAGTAGTATATGTATTCATTTGTAACCACCTCCGTTCTGTTAAGCATACCATATACAAAAAGTATGGTGTTAAAGTGGAGGGTTTATTATAACAAAATTTCTTTGTATTCGCAAATATGCCAACGCCGACAAATGGTTCAACTCACAAGTCCACTGACTCTGTATCTTTGCATCTGGCTCGGATTCAGCCCATTGAAACAGGCCCTCAAGGCGCAAAAAAGCGATGCAATCATCAGACTGCATCGCTTTTTCATTCTCTACTTTAGAACATTGGATCAGAAGCGTATTCTGCTTCTCCCTGATTCTCCTGATACTGTGTGTTCTCCTGTGCCTGTGCTGTTCGCTGGCTGCCCGGATGATATTGGTTTGCATACCATGCACCCAGCCATGCCGAATAGTGCAGCCTTGTCGTAAGCAGCAGTTCACTGAATGTTTCAAATGTCATACTGACTGCCACATGATTTTCCGGCTTACTTCCGAACTTGGGAACGATTAAACCTTTCTGATCTGTTTCACCAGGTCCGCTGTCCGCTACAAACAGGAAATCCGATTTGCTTCCTGCCAATAGCTGTGCTGTTCTGGACAGGCTTTTTCCATCTGCCCGAGAACGCCCGTATTTTGCAAGCTTTTCGGCAGAAGTACCACCCAGGCACTGATAAAGCGGTGTTTTATCCCCACTTGTCTTCTTATTTTTCAGCAGATAACGAAGTTCCCCGCCTTCCAGCTTGCGGCATAATTCCAGAAACTCGTCCACCGCAATGTAAATATGGATGTTGTTTGTCTGCCGTTGTCCAATCGGACGGCTCAGATCGTAGGTCGCAAAAGCAAGATGAATTCTCCCAATCTCAAAAGCGTCATTCAGGCTCTCCACAAAGCAGTTGCGAGCATCCTTTCGGATAATCTGATGCTGGTTACGATCCTCATTCATTTGCTCTACCGCCTTCCTTTATGGGCGCCATCTGCAGCAGTGCAGTGATTTCCCGGACATTCTTTTCAAACTGCGGCAGAAATTCCTGATCAGTTTCATAATGCAGATATAAGCCGACAAAAGCTGCTGTCCATGACAGCTCCATGATACGCTCACTGGCCGTCTTTTCCGCTTCACGGAAAAACTGCCCGAATTCCATGATTGCCTGCTGCCACTGGACAAAAAACTCATCCTCCAGTGACATTCCAAACTCCCCAAGCCATTCCCGCACCGTATGGGTTTCAGCATTGTCACCGCACCCGGGATTGGTAAAAATATACTGTATCTGGCTTGCTGAAATTTTCTCTGAAGGATTTGAATCCTTTTCAAACATCAAGCATCTTCCTATCGGAAACAGAGCGCATACCGCCGGTTTTGCCTTATGGACAGAGCATTTTCTGTCTTTCATCAACGGACATCTTCTTATGGATCCACGAGGCTTCAATCTGACTATCGGCATACGGGAATCGCAGCCGATATAAGTCTCACAATAGGTTTCAAACAGCTCTTTAGTCGTTATCTCAAGCTCCTTTGCCATGTTATAGATATCTCGCGGCGTCAAAAGGATATCCTCCCGATTGATGCAGCATTTGCCGCACATGGTGCAATGAAACGGAAACGGCTCATCCACACCGATTTTCATTGCCTCAAAATTGTCTACGATATTTTTTAATCTTTCATCCATGGTATTTCCTCCTAAAAATAATTAAGGCGCCGGATTCCGACGCCTTGTTGATGTGTCATACTGACTTGAAAATTTAGTTATCTTTGTCATCCGCCATTTTGCGCAGAACCTCCAGCAGCTTATCGTTATTGCTTTTAAACTGTGGAAGGAAAGACTTATCCAGATCGTAATCCGAGTACTTGTAGAAAAGGAACATCATTACGGCCCTTGTCCGGTTATGCTCAGGAATCTTCTTCAATAATTTTTCTATCTCCTGTGCTGAACCAATATCCGTGTTCAAAAATTCAAAATCCTGTTTACTACAGCGCTTTTGAATCCATTTTTTCACAGACATCTGCGGACCCGAATAGTGATGTGGCTGCTCCATACTGAGATACTGTTCATACCCGCCAAGTTCATATGGCCCGACGGCAATGGGATATGTACGGCACGCCCGCGGATGAACAGAATGAATCGTACACCGATTATCTTTCAGAAAAATGCACGCATCATCCGCTCCAACCGTTTTCAGCATAAATACCGTATACCCGTTTTCACTAAGTAAGACAGGCTCTGCGTAGGCAGCAAGCACATCTTCCACACAGCTCACATTTTCACCTTTGTCCCTCAGATGTTTGGCAAGCCGAAAAGCATCCAGGCTCTCCAGCGGCACGCTTTCCCTGACATGCCGGCAGCAAGCGCCGCACATCCTGCATTTGAATGGAAATCGGTCTGACAGATTGACAGGAACCATTTTTGTCATAAATTCTTTCATACGTCCTCCTCGCTTACCAGATATCCCTGCACGGAATAAACTCCACAACGGTATCTTCGGCAATCGGAGTATCCGGCTCTCCATCAAACTCATTATTGTATTTCGTACAGATATTCGGTTTCCAGCCTTTGCGTGGATCCACATCCACATACAGTCGGCCTTCCGATTCATAAACCGGTCTGTCCCAGCTGTCGCGCCCTTTATAGTTCAATATCAGTTTCTTCATGATTGTATCCTTTCTGCGCCCTACAGGCGCCCAAAATCAGCTTTTTCCTTTTCAAACGCAATCTCCTCAAATCCGAACCGGTCGCAGAAGAAAAACCTGCTTTCCTTTTCGGAACGGATGACCTCGACTACATCCGACATGGTCATGGACCGTCCACGGAAGCCTTCCGGATGCGATACGTTAAAACGTACATATACCGCTTCCAGTTCGGCAAGTTCTTGATCCATTTTGTTTTTGGCATTCCGAGACACAGCGATGTCCAGATCCCCGCTGAATACTGCTTCGTAAATCTTAGCCGGGACATGTCCGCCACTTGCCGCCCGGATGCTTCTCAGATCGCTGAATATCAAGTATCTGTTTTCCGGTTCCGGGATGATTTGATACAATGTGATTTTCATGATGGTATCCCCCTTTCTAGGCAGAGCTCATCTGTCTTCAAGAGCTGCAGACAGTATGGGAGCATACAATCTCCTTCCCCTGGGAAGATATTGTTCGCATCCGGTATGATGACCCGCAAAACCTTGCGCCCGGTCTCTTCATACTCATCCAAGCGCACATCGCAGTCTTCATAAATTCCGGAAACCATATCTCCAGACCGGAAACGTTCTCCAGACTGAACTCTTAGCCCCAAAGTATTGAGGATTCGTCCAATCTCCTCCGTCGGCAAAAAAAGTACCATTTGGAAATCCAAGTGCCCATAACGTTCCAGCCCGTGGGTGTGGGCATTGCACATATAAGGCAAAAAGTCTGTTTCTATCTCACCACATTCATCGCAAGCGCCATTGGCCACCAAGTGGATAACCCAGTCAATTTTCTGATCCATGATGCTCCTCCTCTCTGCGGTAGAACTCAATCATGCCCTGCATGGCGGAGCGTAAATCCCGGTTGAAACTATCCCACTCATTTATGAGAATCTCCATAGATTCTCTGTCACACATTTTGGCATCGTCCAGACAAAGCAGCTCATAGTCCACCTTATCCGCCTCGTCATAAGGAAGCGCCAGAACGCCTTCCTTTACGAGAACGAAAAACGTGCCAAGATGCAGCCCATCAGAGATTGGATAGTTCCAACAGAGTTCGTTGTGATACCTCTCCCTGTAATCCGCGCAGAAATCCATCAGCGTGGAATGCGTTGGACCGTTTTCGTGGAGATAAGCAATCAATTCACTTTTGCTCCTAAGATTATCCAAACAAATATCATACGGGCTGATCTCAACAATCCGTTTATAGACTGCCGGCCGTTTTTCTCGGACGTTGACCAGCCAAAGAGCCGATTCCGTGGTACTCTCATGGCACCATGACAGTCTTAAAGCTTTTTCCAACAAAGCACGGGACAAACGCTCTCCGATTGCGGCTGATTTGTCTGAATCCTGAGGAATTGCTTCTTGTTGCATTTCCTCATCCCCATTAACAAACCGGATAAGCTTGTCTATTTCGGCAATGGTAAAACGATCAGTGGTCGCCTGAAAGCCCCAGTAATGATCATCCTCATAACCCGCTGTGCCATGAATGGTTCTGTCTAAAATTTTGCCTGCACATTCTGCGATCAGTCTGGACACTTCTTTCCAGTCTAATTTGAGTGTGCGGCAGTATATGTAATTACTCATTTGATTCCCTTTCTGCCATATATGGCTTGTAATAAACTGTGTCTTCCTTGTCAGACTGGTAAGCTCCAATGCAGACCTCGTGGCAGGGGCCGCGTTCAGGATTGTATTCTGCAAAACAGATTGGCCCATCAATCTCCGGCTTTTCTGTATCCCAGTAAACATTGATTGCAGGAAAATTCTCATCGTCGATTGCAACTGCCCTAAGACTGCTTCCATCCGGCAGAGGCAGTACGATGGTCGGATATTTCGGCAGGGAAGCATACTGTTCGTCCGACAGCGAAAACCTTTTCTTGTAAGACCGGGTATATCGCTTCTGTGCTCTGTCCAGTTCATCCCGCAATGTAGCAAAAATCTGCTGTACCTGCTCTTGCGTAAAAGCATATACGGCAGGATTGGAACAATTTCCAAGCAGTCTTACCATTTTGATAATCTTGTTGACCCGGGCTTCTGCCACACGGCGGAAGCGGTCTGGCCTTGACTCTCTCATGCTGTGACACCTCCGTTCTGTACGCATTCGATTTCAAATGCGTATCCTGAAAAGAAATTTTGATTGCTGTCCAAATAGTCCTGTGCCGCCTTCTCGGTCTTGAACTTCCGAATCATCAGAGACTGCGGCTTTTGAACCCTTGCAAACCAGATCTTTCGGCTGCTCCGCTTCACAAAATACCCCTGTGCTGCCCGCAGCACATAAAACTCCGGCAGTGTGCCGAAATCAAAGGGCGTTCCCTTGCGCCGCATGGGCGGGTGGGTAACATGGCGGTCATCCCAGAAAGATACTGTAATGCTGTGGCCTGAAAGCTCCTTGATCTTATCCAGCAATTCCTCTGTCGTAGACACACAGTGCCTTTGCCAATAGTCACGGTCATAATCAACCACTGTCACGGTATTCCCGTGTTTTCTGTAGTCCTCCACGGTATGTGCCGATTTCATCCCTGCCAGGATCCAGCGCCCAAACTCGCCTTCTTCAAAAGACCGATTTCGGCTTTTTCGTGTCCCGCCCCTGTTATTCCTATTGGCTTCCTCATGGACGGCTGCTATCTCCTGCATTTCTTCTGCAGTAAACAGCACCCTCCCGGTATGAGGGTAGTTCAGAACCGACCAATGCTTTTCCGGAATCTCACGGCCCCGACTATCAAAGTCAAAGCAGTTTGACGAGCCATGATTTACAACGGGGATATATTTCTCCCCAACAAGGATGAATGCCTTGTCATAAAAAATTTCACTGCTCATGCCGTCACCTCCTGCCGGATAAGATGCAGGCGGTAGTTGGTATTACAGGTCTCAAAACGGATCTCATCAGGAGAAATCCTCTCCATCCGAAGAACCTTACTTGTCCTGCGCATCCCGCCATTTTCTGCAATAAAAGCTGCAGCTCCAACAGACAGTGGACAGATAAGCCTGCCAGTGATTTCAAGATTCTTTTTTTGTGGATTCATATTCTTTGTCTCCTTTCCGTTCCTCAGACTGATTTCGGAACTCACATCCCGCTGCGCTGAAGCCACAATTGGCACAATCCCAGATGTCATTCTCATCAGGATAATGCGTAACCTCGACGCACTCATTTAGAGATTCCAGAAAGGTTCCGTTACAGTCGATCTTCCAGTCCTGCGTGACGTGAGCTGTCACCTCAAAGCTTTCTGCTCCGCACGCAGGACAGCGATATTTTGGATTCATCTTCTTTTCCTTTCTATGAAAAAGTGAAAAGCGGAGCAGAAAATCTGCCCCGCCACTGTTATTCCGGCGAATTTACGCCAGCATTGCCTCAAATTCTTCCTCCGTCAGTGTTCTGATACCGAGCTGCTGCGCTTTCGCAAGCTTGCTGCCGGCCTTTTCACCAACAATCAGATAATCGGTCTTTTTCGTTACCGAGCTTGCCGGTTTTGCCCCCAGCTGCATCAGCTTCATCTGGATGCCGTCACGGGTGTAATTCTCCAGTTTGCCGGTTGCCACTACGGTCTTGCCGTAGAAGGGATTCGCTGTATTTGTATTCATATCAAAATTCTCCTTTTCAAATTCAATTTTTTCAAGCAGCGGGCGCCAGAGTTTTTCTTCCTCTGTATCCGCATACCATGTATAAATGTTGTTGTGCATCGTCTCGCCGAAATCAGGAAGCTGTGTGAAGTCGAAGCCATCCTGAATCGCCTGCTCAAACGCTTCCCACGATCCATGGAAATAGCTGTCCAAATCACGCCCGGCATGTCTTCCCACCATGGGAATACCCAAACCTGCAATAAATTTTGCCAACGTGCAATGGCGGCTTTTCTCAATGGATGCCTGCAGACGCTCAAAGGATTTCTCCCCAAAGCCTTCCGTCTGGATAATCTCATCACGGTGTTGATCCAGCGCATAAAGATCTGCAAACGTCCGAATCCAGCCATGACTTACAAACTGCTCCAGAGTTTTTTCCGACAGTCCCTCGATATTCATCCTCGTTTTCTCACAAAAGTGGACAAATTTTCGTACCAGTTTGGCAGAACAATGCGGATTTTCACAGAACAGCTGGCGAATACCGCCGCTGCTTTTCCGGAAACTCAGCATCTTGCCACAGCAGGGACAATTGAGCGGAACACAGCAGGTTCCGGTCTTATTGAGGTTCTCTGCAATCTGCGGAATGATCATGTTCGCCTTATACACGCGGATCTTATCACCACGCCCTAAGGCAAGGTCCAGATAATTCTCATAGTTATGCAGATACGCCCGGCTGACTTGAGTGCCGTCAATAGACACCGGCTCAAAGATGCCTGTCAGACTGACCATCCCAGTGCGAGTGACTGCCACATCCAGACCAATGAATGTGGTTTCATACAGTTCATCTTCCCACTTCAATGCAATCAAACGGTTTTCATGATGACCTGTGGCTCCCAGACCTTTTCCATAGGCAACATCATCATATTCCATGATAATTCCGTCTACCGGATAAGGGAACTTCTTCGGATCCATAGCAGAAATTGCATCACGAACCATTGTTTCATCGTGAATCGCATCCAGATAGATATAGGGCACAACAGAAAACCCGTTATGTGCCAAAAACTGCTGCTGAGCAAGCTTACTCTCCGGCTCCAGATAATCGCTCACAAGCTCAAATGCCCAAAACTCAAGCAATCGCTTTTTAGCTTCACCGGCGTCGAGCTTACGCGTGCTGCCGGATGCGAGATTTCTCGGGTGAGTATAGGGTTCCTCCAGACCGGAATTGATTTTCTCAAAGTTTGCCCAAGAGATGACGCCTTCACCTCGGACTTCAAACGAATCTTTCGTAGGAATGGTAAGCGGCACATTAAGAAAAGTGCGCACAGTATGTGTAACATCCTCACCAATGATTCCTTCACGCCCACGGGTGATCGCCTGAACCAGCTCGCCGTTCTCATAACGGAGTACCAGCGTCAGACCGTCCATTTTCCAGCTTATCAGCACCGGCTGCCTGGCAGCAAACTTCACCAGATCCTCAACAGATTTTGTTTTATCCGCTGAAAGCATAGGTTTACTGTGGCGTACCTCGGCCAGGCTTTCCAATATTTCTCCAGACACCTTTTGGGTCGGGGAACCGGAAAGAACCAACCCGGTTCGGCTCTCAATATCTTTCAATTCGTCCATCAGGATATCGTAATCCCGGTCTGTCATAATGGGATTATCATCCCGATAATAGGCAATATCTGCCTTTGTGAGCTGCTCGATCAGCTCAAGCATACGCTCATGGTTTGTTTTATATTTCGCACTCATGTGCATTCTCCTTTCAGTCAATTCTGTACATCAATTCCCGAATCGCCTCATACCGGAACTGAAGATCTTTTTCCATCTCTTCCGTCCGTTCCATTGAGTCAAAATCAAGAATTTCCGCATACAACTCAGTTTCTGTTTTTGTGCTGTAGATTTCTTCTACCCTGCCTCCCTTTACAATGATAAACAGCTTATCCATTTCCGCTCACCTCCTTGGGCGTGCAGACCTGAAACTGGGAACACCGGCCGCATATCGGGCATGTAATCCCTAAAGCATTTCCGGCAGACTGTTCCAGCTGCTCCTGTGTAATTTGCCCGGGTATCCCACAGCATTCTGTTTGAACCCATACCAGTCTGGCAGATTCCAGAACCTCCGGCCGATACTTCCGGTTGAACGGGATATAGGCCACCCAGAGCGGATCATCAAAAATTCTGGCCATATGAAGTTCCAGTGCAGTCATCTCCATCTCTTTTGGGGAACTCTTGCAATAATTATGCTCCTGCTCCCACTCCAGCAGATTTTTCTGCAGCTGCTGCTCTCCGCTTTTCAGAATCAGACCCGTGGCCAGCTGCATCCAATCTTTTTCCTCTAGGTCTCCCAGATCTGTCTTAACGCCTTTTCGGTAGCCGTAAACATTCCTTCTATACTCCTGTCTGATCAGGAAAGCACGTCCGGTTCCGTAATGGACTCGCAGATCAGCAAAGGTCAAATGGTCCAAGGATTTTTTTGTACTATCCACTTGTCGCCGCCCCTTTCTCTGTGCTATTGACAGCGCATTCCCTTTTTATGAAAGGAACAGACGCCAACGGAGTGTACCATCGGGACAATTCTTTCATTGCTAAGGTGTCGCCATGAATGACCACCGCTGGAATTCCATACAGACTGAGCTGGATATATGCCATCCACACACAGCGGATGTCAATATCCTGGGCAACAAAAAAACTCTTGTGCCGAAAATCGAAATCTTTCTGCTTCATGGCCCATACTGCACCAATCACCATCGTACCCGAACCGCAAGTAGGCTCGTTGATCATGATGGGATCTTCCGCTTCAGGACGCTCATCCACTGGATTCACAAGCTGTGCCATCATCCGGCAAATATTATCGGGGGTGAAATACTGTCCGTTCCACTCGTTATTTAAGCGAAGCTCATGATAGATACTGCCAAGAATGTCGCAGGGATCCTCCTCATGCTCATGAATAGCAAGAGCAAGCAACGCGAGCATATGTGCATAGCAGTTGAGGGTTTTAGGATCCATAGCAGATGCTATTTCCTCATACCGCTTCTCGCGTTCTTCTGCGTTTGACGGATCTATCTCTGCAGAGATACAGGTTGCTGAAATCTCCAAAAAAGTAGTGAAGACATGATTCAGCCCTTGTGACTGCCCCAGACCCCTGATTTCATCAACCAGCTCGCCTCTGTATGTTTTTTTCTTACCCATAGACGCCACTTCCTTCCGTACTGCCGCCTTCATTGACCCGCTCAAAATGAAACGGAATCCCGGCTTGATATGGATAAAGTGTAAAGTCATGGTCACTCCATATACGCATTGCATGGCCGCCCTTGAACTTTGAAATCAGGACCCGCTTACTCTTGTCGAACAGCATGTCCATCTGTGCCGGACTATACCGGCTTACATACTCAAGCAATTCAAAAATATATGACTTCTCCGTTTCCTTTACTGACATAACAATCCGGTATCGGTCAAATATTCCGTTATCGTGTTCGGCGATATATTTTCCGCTTTTCAACATGCGATCACCTCACCACTTTCGTTCTGACAAACAATGTTTCCATGTAAAATCGGAGCTTCAAACGCCAATCGTCTGCCATCGTCTTCAAATTCCATCGAAGTGATACAGATATTGGGAGGAGTATCGCTTTCAGAATACAAACCGATATCGGTTATTTTCATATCCTGCAACTGCTCCAGTCTGCCATTGGCATAGACCTCTCCAAAATACACCCCTTTGTATCGGGCACTGAAACCGTCGTCAGCCCGCCCAATATCACTTTCATCCCAATTAAGGGATGCGGTTTCTCCATTTGCCAATTCCACCTCAATATAATCAATTATCAGATCCTTGACGGTAGTTCTGGCATCCAAATAAAGAACCATAGGCATTTCCTTTCTGCATTCCTGCGTGGTTTTATCTATATACACGGGTATGCCGAAAGGCTCCCCGGAACAAAGATTGGGGGAGCCGTAAAAGCTCCGATCTATATAAAAAAAGCACCCAAAGAACCGAAATTCTCTGAGTACCTTTATTGCCCGAGGGCCTGATATGAAATTGTAGCAGATGGGCGGAGGGCTTGTGCCTCCGGACTCCCCATTCTGTGCTTCTTGGAAAAGAAGCAGAAGAAACAAAAAAAGTGCCTGAAAGTATATACTCTCAGACACTGTGCAACCGGAAAAACTCTAATCGCTCGAAAGCAATTACTGATACTGATGTAGGTAGTATAACATATCAATTTCAGATTTTCAAGTGGTGATATATGCTCTAAGTGACTTCTTAATCATGGTCTTTCTCATGGTTACTGAAAACACTTAGAGCATTTTTCATGCAGGGAGGACGCGAATATGAGAAACGAGAAAATCACCCCATTGTACGAGCGTTTAAGCCACGACGACGAGCTGCAAGACGAGAGTATGAGCATACAGCACTATAACAAAATCTGAGAAAATCATAATTCTTACTGGGATTATGATTTTCTTTTTATCTTTATGAAATCTTCAAAATTGCCTGTTATCCTTTATATGAAATCAAAAGAAAGGACTTAAACATTATGGATATGATTTTGGAAACTACTAACCTATGTAAAAACTTCAAAGGACAGATGGCGGTCAACAATGTATCTCTGCACATCAAAAAGAACTCCGTCTACGGTCTGCTGGGGCCTAACGGCGCTGGTAAATCCACGACCCTCAAAATGATTACAGGAATTTTGAAGCCGAGTTCCGGCACTATTATGTTTGACGGTCAGCCGTGGAAACGGGACACTCTCAAACAGATTGGAGCGTTGATTGAAATGCCGCCGTTATATGAAAATCTGACTGCATACGAAAATCTGAAGGTCAGAACAACGCTTCTCGGTTTGGCTGACACCCGAATTAAAGAGGTGTTGGAAATTGTTAGACTTACTGATACCGGGAAAAAACGGGCAGGTCAGTTTTCGCTTGGTATGAAGCAACGGCTTGGAATTGCGATTGCTCTGTTGAATAATCCGAATCTGCTTATTTTGGATGAACCAACCAACGGACTTGATCCGGTTGGTATTGAAGAACTCCGGGAACTGATTTGCTCATTCCCTGCTAAGGGCATTACAGTAATCCTATCCAGTCATATTTTGTCCGAGGTACAGCAGACCGCAGACCATATCGGCATTATTGCCGGTGGTGTTCTGGGATATGAAAGCGAACTTCACCCTGGCGAAGATCTGGAACGGCTCTTTATGGATGTCGTAAAGAATAACCGCAAGGAGGGGTAAACAATGAAGTATCTCAAATCAGAATATCTTAAATTTAAGCGTACCATTTCTAGCAAGCTGCTCTGGATTGCACCGCTTTTGACAGCTCTCTTTGCATGGATCGTCGGAGGCTTTACTGGGTTTCAGTACATGACTTTTTACTGGTGGTATGCGTTTCTTCTTCCGGGAACGGTTGCAATTCTCTGCGCCCTTGCCCATCAGAAAGAAGAACGGGCAGGAAAATACTATTCCGTGTTTTCCATGCCGTTGGACCTTACAAAGTTTGAAGCGGCAAAGGCTATTGTCCTAGCTGAGAAGCTGGTGGTTGCTGCTTTGTTCCTGGCGGCATTTGTTTCTATCGGCAATCTGATTTCTCCCGCAACAGCAGTCTACTCCGCAGGCTGGAACATCTTGGGAAGCCTTGGAATTGCCCTTGCGTCAATCTGGCAAATCCCACTGTGCCTGTATCTTGCCCGCAAGGTGGGGATGGTACTGCCGATTGTGATTAACTCTGTACTTGGCATTTTTGCACCGATGATGTTGGGTAGCACGACGCTTGGCTGGTTATGTCCGTACTGCTGGGCGGCAAAGCTGGCGGAGCCGCTTATGGGAATTGAAATAAACGGAACATTCTCTGGAAGTGTCGCATTTTCCAGCGCCGTCCTCGTTGTACTGGCTTTGTCGCTACTCCTGTTTGGTGTCCTTGCTTACTTGGACGCAAGGAGTTTTTCAAAACGGGAGGTGAAATAGATGGGGGTACTTTCCGCAATTCGCTCTGAATTGCTAAAGGTCAAGCACACATCATTTTGGAAGATCCATGCGGCTATGCCGTTGATCGGTGCACTTCTCTTTGCCCTTTACTTCTTACTCTATGGCAGTGTGGATGGAGGAAGAAAGCTCAAGCTGATTTTGGAGCTTACCGTTGTGGTGTTTCCGCTGCTAATTGGCGTGATTGTTGGCTTGAATGTGTTGCAGGAAGAACGGGCTTCCCATTTCCAAACGCTTCTTGCAGTCCCCAATAGGGGCAGAATGTTTCTGGCAAAGCTAATTGTGCTATATGGAGCCGGAGCTGCTGCGTTAGGATGCCTGTATGCACTCTTTCTGCTTGCCCTTGGATTGACAGGCCAGTTGGGGGCAATCAATATCAGCTTACTGATACAGGCGTTTATAGGAATGGCTTTGGGAAAACTCATTATCTATGTGTTACATCTGTTCCTGAGCCTGAAATTTGGTCTTGGCGTTTCTCTGTTTTGGGGCGTTTTTGAGAGCTTGCAGATTATCATGTACAGCAACATTGAACTAAAAGGAGCCGCCCGGTATATTCCTTTTGCATGGTCTGTTAATTGGGTACATGATATTCTCAACCATACATTTTGGCAAAATGGGATTGAATGGCTACTGACACTTATTTTAACTGCCTGCGCTCTGCTGGCAGCAATCAAATGGTTTAGCCATTGGGAAGGACGGAAAAATTATGAATAAGAAACTTGGATTTGCGGGGCTGCTTGTCCTGCTGATATTGTGCGGCTTGCTTGTAGGCTGCGCCCCCTTGCATGAAAAGATTGAAGAATATTCCAGCGACAAAGAAGCCTGTTCTTTGAACCCGGAGAATGTGACGCAGTTTTTCTATCAATCGGAAAGCTACACCATACTGGAAGAAACAGTTTCTAATTCCAGCTTGGGTGATTGGATCGGTTATATCCGCCAGCTTGCCGCCGTGGATGAAAATGGTGCAGTTTTGGTTCAGGAAAATATTGAGAAAGCAACCTTTCAGACTTTGACAGACTTAGCGGACAGTTCCCCGGACGCCGCATATATTATTCCGTTTCTCAATGTATATGCCGCTCCAGATGACGCCGCATACTTGATTGTAGACGCAAACGGCGGCTATCATAAAGCTGTTCCTACGGATAGCGTTCCCGAAGATGTTCCTGTTTTTGATTTTAGAGCTATAAAGCAGGCTGTCGGTAAGGATTTTGAAATCAGCCCAGACAATGCCACGCAATTGCTTTGCAACGGGATTATCTATCAAGTCACTTCGGAGATTGTTTCCAATGGTGAACTGGGCAACTATCTGGCCATTCTCGCCCAGAATGTTACATTCGACGCATATACAAAAAAGCCGTTGACAAGGGATGAACTGGGTAAAGTGGACTGGTCTGGAACCGGGAATACAAAGCGTGAAAACTGGTTTTATACAGATGTTTACGAAGTGTCCGGCACTGATACTGCTGAAGCTGTAGCCGTAAAGGTAAACAACAAGTATTATCTGGCAACGGCACAATAACTGCTCCTCGCATTTGCACAGGTATGATATACTGATACTATGGATTTTGCCGAAAGGAGGCGATGTTATGGCAATGATCCTTGCTGTTGACGATGAAACTCCTATTTTGGAACTTATCAAAAATGGCTTACAGAAAGATGGACATATCGTTTCAGCTTATGCGGCGGCTGAACAGGTTCCGTTGGATAAGCTGGGACGATATGATTTGATTATCCTGGATATTATGATGCCGGGAATGGATGGCTTCGCATTTTGTGAAAAGATACGCTCTTTGGTAGACTGTCCCATTCTGTTCCTGACGGCAAAGACGATGGAGAACGATATTACCTTTGGTCTTGGCCTTGGCGCTGACGATTACCTGACAAAGCCTTTCCGTATTGCAGAGCTGCGGGCCAGAGTGAATGCCCACCTGCGCCGGGAAAGCCGGGAGCGGCATACTTCCCTTATCTTTGATAAGATCAAGTTGGATTTGTCTGCAAAAGAACTTCGGGTAGACGATGTGCCCGTTCCTTTGACGAAAAGTGAGTATCTGATTTGTGTGTATCTTGCCCGGAACAAAGGGCAGGTGTTTTCAAAGGAACAGATTTACGAAGCTGTTTTCAGTCTGGATGGAGAAAGCGATAACTCCACCATCTCAACCCATATTAAGAATATTCGGGCGAAACTGAGCAAACTGGACATACAGCCGATTACAACGGTTTGGGGGATTGGGTACAGATGGGAATAAAGAAAACAACCACACTAAAATCTGCGTTTTGGAAATTCCTGATTATGCTGCTTGTTGGTCTGGCTGCGGCGGTAACTGTCCCTTTCGGCGCACTTTTACTTAGTACGACCTTTGATATTACTACCTACGCCGACTACTCGGAACGAAGCGTTCGGGACATTGCCCCCATCGTGGCAACGACGCCGGAAATAACGGAGATCAAGCTGCCTGCCGGGTGCAGGTATCTCATTCTTGATAAAAGCTATCAAATTGTCGAAACCACACTTGAAGGCAACGACCTGAATCAAGCTATGGAGTATGCCAGAACAGGAACAACGGATAAAAGCCGTAATAGGCAGTATTTGCTTGTTACCCGTGAGAATGAATTTGTCATTCTTCAATACTACATCGGCTCACAATTTACGGATGAATGGATGAATGAACATCTGCCTTCGCCGGAGATCCTTTTATATGCTTTGATTGGTCTGAACTGCATTACTATATGTGTTTACCTTACAACAAGGTTCTCCAAACACCTCCGCACACAACTTTCACCATTGTTTACTGCAACAGCGGAAGTTGCACAGCAAAACCTTGAATTTGAAGTAGGCCATTCAAAAATCAAAGAATTTGAAGATGTGCTGCTGTCCTTTTCAAACATGAAAGATAGCTTGAAAACTTCACTGGAACAGCAATGGAAAGCTGAACAGGTGCAGAAAGAACAGATTGCGGCTCTTGCTCACGATCTGAAAACGCCGCTGACGGTCATCCAGGGAAATGCCGACCTTATCACTGAGACAAATCTGGATGCGGAGCAGCGGCAATACGCTGATTATATCATAGGCAGTTCCGAGAAAATGCAGGCTTATATTAAAGCCCTGATTGATATATCGAGGGCCGTGATGGGGTATCAATTCCGTAGTGCAGTAATTGATTTCCCAGCCTATCTAAATCAGCTTGAGCTGCAAATGGACGCTCTTTGCAAGACAAAGAAAGTCCATCTGGAAATTCAAGTGACGGATATTCCGAAGCAGATTACAGCGGATCAGGTTCTTTTGGAGCGGGCAATTATGAATGTGCTGAACAATGCGTTGGAACACTCTCCGCAAGACGGGACAGTCCATGTGAATGTCACCACGCATAACGGCTATGTGCAGGTATCCATAGCCGATGAAGGAAATGGGTTTTCGCCTGAAGCCTTGCACCATGCAAAGGAACAATTCTACATGGCAGACCAAAGTCGCAATGCAGAAATGCACTTTGGTATGGGCCTATATATTGCCAGCTCTATTGTGGAACAACATGGAGGTCAGCTCATTTTAGAAAACTCCCCAAAAACAGGCGGCGCTAAAGTTACAATGATTCTATAAACAAGAAAATGGGCGGTTTTTATCTGAACCGTCTGTTTTTTTGCAAATCTTTTAAATATAAATTAGCATAAGGGTAGAAAAAGTGTTGAGGTTGATTCTATGGGAAATTATCCGTGTTTGGAGGGACAGGCAGTAGCAAGCTGCTTGTCCCTTTCGCCATTTTAGGAGGTCAGCCCATGACAGTAATCAATTTGAAACGCTACTACTATCCCCTTGTAAAAACGGACATGTTTGTGGTGGTGACAATTTGATGCTACTGGATATTTTTGCGTTTTTACGCATCTTAGGTCAGTAGAGATTCCAAAAAACTCCACACTGCTTACAAGCCGCTTATTCGATTTCGCGTAATCTCTCTACAATGGATCTTTTTTGGAGAAGATAGATTGACGCCTTTGTAATAATCGCTGGCATGACGATAACAACAACAGCATACAAGAATGCAAACCATATCGGATAAATCCAGCTTAAATAATTCATACCAATACTGTTCAGGCTCCGAATAAGCATAAACCCTAAGAATCCGCCTGCTGACAAAGTGATAATGATGTTCCAAACAGCAATCATTCCGGCTTCATACTGAACCATGTTATTAAGCTGTCGCTTTGTCATACCAATAGACTGTAAAACCGACAATTCCTGCTTTCGGGTCATAATATTTGTCACCAGAGTATTAATAAGGCTAATTAGGCTGAACATCATAATAAAAATGCTAATGCCAATGATAGAGGTTAAAAGTGTGTTATACATTCCCGCCTTGCTATTGATGGAATCCCTCAAAGTACGCATTTGCAAATCATCCGAGTCGGCAATAATCGTATTCAACTGTTGCGTAATCTCTGTTTCTTTAGAATCCCATTCAGTCGAGAGAAGTAACTCTGAATTGATATTGCAGCTTTCTGGCAACATCGTATGAACAAGATCGTCAGGTGCTAAAAACCATCCAGATACACCGAGAGCAGTAAAGCAAGCCGAGTCGCTATATGCTTTTTCACTTGTAATCTCTCCGCCAATGGTAAATACATCTTCACGGTATTCTGTACCGTCAAACCACTCAAATTTTATAGTATCGCCGGTTTGGAATTTCCAGCCGTATATTTCTTCCACAGCGTCATTCTTTAAGACAAAGATTTCCTTGTTTTTTACAATATCCGAATAACTCCTGTCCTTTGTTTCCATGTACTTTGATAGATGTGTAAATTCTTCTTCTGTAAATGGAACAATAAAATCATCATCGCGACGGCTATTATATTCAAATGTGCAGTACAGCTTCTCAAAAGGTATAATTTGTTTTACTCCGCCTACTTGAGAAATTTGCTGCATGAAAGTATCATTGAGCGGATTGTTGATCTGTACTCCTGCATATCCCTGCTCATTTACTTGTGCGGCATTTTCTGATAGATAAATCCTAACTTCACCATGCTCCATAATTCCGCTTCGCGCATACGCTTCCTGATTAAAGGAGGTCAAAAAGGTAGCGCCAACCATAAAAATAATACCACTGATCGCCAGAGAGAAAGATGTCATAAGGAATTTTTTTCTGTTGCGGGAAGTGTTCATTTTTGCCATTGAAAAAGGAGTAATCTTTCTGAAAAGGTGCTTCGGTGTCTTACAGTTTTGAAAAAACCCTTTTGTTTTATACGCTTCAATAGGTGACACTTTGCTTGCAATTTTAGCCGGTTTACTTATGGAATATAGAATGGCTACATACTCTAATAAGAGAATCAAGCTGCCCCAAATAGCAAAGTTTATCCATGACCAACCCTGGGAATTAAGCATCCATGCGAAAACTGAACCAATAGCTAACCCTAATGGAGCGCCTACGCAGAATAGTAACGTACCTTCTCGTTTGACGATTCTTTTAATCTGTTTCCCGGTTGTTCCGATTGTTCTTAACTGTCCAAAATATTGAATACGATTAATGATGGAGATATAGAAAATACTGTATATTACCACCACACCAGCAAACAGGACTACGAGACCAATACAAACGGCAATCAGCATATTTTTGGGATTAAAGGTCAAGGACTGGACAAAAGCGCTGTTTTCTCCAATGCTCGGACGGTCAATGCCGCAATCCGCTCCGATTGCATGAATGGTATCAAGAAATTCATCTGGAGTCATGCTTTTTGCTTCGTGTATCTGTGCAGCGGCAACAAACAAAGTGTCTTTCAGTTGACTTCCGGTTTCCGCATATTGTTCAGAGAAATAAATCGGGTACACATCAGAAGTAGATCCTGTGTCTGTAAGACCAGAAAGCACAAAGGATTCCTGTGTCCCGTCATAAAAAGAGAACGAAACTGTATCGCCAATTTCGAGGTTTTCTCCAATTCGTTCCAAGAAAGATACATCAACAGCAACCTCGTTTTCAGCCAACGGGTATTGTCCCTCGGAAATCTTTGCACTTTGAATTCTCCCCTCGGATTGTTCAATATACATTGGCCAAATTACATGGTTTTCTATTTCGGAACGTTTACCGTACTTTGTGACCCTCATTTCTGAAATCCGATTGTCCTGCCGAAGTGTATCACATTGCTGTTTTGTAATGTCATAAAAAAATACCTGCTGAACATTTTCCAACTGCCGATTATTTGCGGTCTGCATGGAGGCGATATAGAGCGCCAGCCCAGACATTAGTGCAATAGAAAGTGAAATCGTCAGGATAATCAAAATGTTTCTCATTTTTCCAGACTTCAAGCTGTTTTTCGCCAGCTTCTTAGTTATGCCGCTGGTGTCATTTTCAAAAGGCCATATCATTGTCCGTCACCCCCTTAGTCCACAATCCTGCCGTCCTCAATACGGATGATCCGATCTGCAAGACGGGCAATATCGTTGTTGTGGGTAATCATGACTACGGTTTGGTGGAATTCCGCGCTGGTGCGCTTGATAAGCCCCAGCACCTCGGCGCTGGTCTTGCTGTCAAGATTGCCCGTCGGCTCATCGGCCAATACGATTGCCGGCTTGGTAATCAGGGCACGGGCAATCGCCACACGCTGCTGCTGGCCGCCGGAAAGATTGTTCGGCATATTTTTCAACTTATCTTCCAGCCCCAGCAGATGAACGATCTCGTTCAAAAACTGCTGGTCTACCGTGTCCCCGTCCAGCTCCACCGGCAAGACGATGTTCTCATACACATTCAAAATAGGAACAAGGTTATAGTTCTGGAAAATAAAACCGATGTTGCGGCGGCGGAAGATGGTAAGCTGCTCATCATTCTTCTTTGCCAGCTCTTCTCCCTGGACGATAACGGTTCCGCTGGTGGGGGTGTCCAGCCCGCCCATCATGTGAAGCAGAGTAGACTTTCCGCTGCCGGAGGTTCCGACAACGGCCACAAATTCACCTTCGTTCAGATCGAAGTTCACGCCGTCAAGGGCGTGGGTAATGTTCGGCTCTGTGCCATAATGTTTTTTCAAATCAATGGTCTGTAAAATGCTCATATTCAAAACTCCTTTCAATGCTTCCTGTCTGTTGATAAGGGTATTGTAAAACCCAAATATCCGCGAAATGTTACAGCAACCATAAAATATCATTGAAAATGGGGGCGAAATGTTACGATTCTCGGACATTTTAAAAAAATTTACGGCGGTCAGCCAGGAATGGCCGTCCACCGCGTTTTATTTTGCAGGAAGCATGATAGAAAATTCCGAACCTTGTCCCGGTTCTGAAACCACTTTGATGTAGCCGCCCTGCCGCGTCACGATATCTCGGGCCAGATACAGGCCAATGCCCACGCCCTGTTGATCGTGTACTTCTTCCTCCCGGTAGAAGCGCCGGAAGATGGCGGCCTGATTGCTTTCGGAAATACCCTTACCGGTATCTGCCACTTTGATTTCCACATACATTTCCCATTGAACCACCGAAACGGAAATTATTCCTTCTGCTGGGGTATACTTAACCGCATTGTCCAGCAGATTAAATAGCGCCTCCGCTGTCCACTTGCTGTCATGGGAGAGGATTATATCTTCTGAGCAATCCACCGACACAACGATTTGTTTTTTCTCGGCTGCATACACAATCCCACTCATGGCCTGCGCTATTGTATCAAATAAATGGCATGGTTTCTTTTCCAGACGAATGACACCGGTTTCCAATCGGGAGGATTTCACAAGTGCCTGAAAGAGAAAGTCCAGCTTATCCGTCTGGGCACGAATCCCACGAATAAAATCCGTGCGTTCCATTTCGGTCATAGATCTATCAAGCAAGGTATCTGTCGCCATTTTCAGATTGCTTACCGGCGTTTTCACCTGATGGGAAATATCCGACACCAGCATTTGAAGCTCCTGGCGTTCTTCGGATGCCTGTCGGCGGTTCTCCTGCATGATCTGATAGAGTCGGACCAACCTGTGGCCGATACGGGCAAGCTGTGTTTCGCTGTCCTCCGGGCGCTTCGGCACTTCGTTTCCGTTTATCATGTGGTCGAGGGTCTGGCACAAATCAGAAGTGAACAGTGTCAGCCGTTTTCCAAATGCCTGCATCAACATAAAGAGCCAGACAAGGGCGCAGAGCAGCAGCGCCCCACCTGCCAGCAGCACCGCCATTTGCTTTGTGATAAAGAATACCGTTACACTAATTGCCACCATAGACAGAAACAGCCCTGCCGCTATCCAACAAAATAGTCGCTTTACTGAAAGGTCTTTGAGCTTCATTTTGCCTCGCCTCCTGTCCATTGATAACCCATACCGTAAACGGTCTTGATGTAGGGGGTGCCTCCGGCTGCTTCGATCTTGCTGCGAATCCGACTGATAGAAGTTGTCAGTGTATGCTCATCCACAAATTTCTCATCTATATCCCATAGCTTTTCCAAGAGCTGCCCACGAGTCAGCACCTGTCGGGGATTTTTGCGGAACAGATTCAGCATCTTAAATTCCATCGGAGATAAAGCCAGGGGCTTGCCGTTTAAGGTTGCGGCCTGTTCAGAGAAGTTCAAATACAGCCGCCCATCGTCATAAATATCTTTTGCTGGTTTATGATGTTCCAGCATGGCAAACATGGCCTTGATTTTTCGCTGCAAGGCTCCTATAACAAAAGGCTTTGTGATATAGTCCACCGCACCGACTTCATAGCCCCGTATCTGGTCGCTCTCCAGATCGTTAGCGGTCAGGAAGATTACAATGGTGTCCGGTTGTTCCGGCTTAATGAGTTTGCATAAGTCATAACCATTGCCGTCAGGCAGGTTAATGTCTAGCAGCACTAAATCAAATTCTCGCTGGCGCAGGGCTTCTGCAGCGGTTCTGGCATTTAAGGCAGAGGTCACGCCGTACCCATCTGCGGTCAGGTTATAGGCTAACATCTTATTCAAAAAACTGTCATCCTCGACAATTAAAATCTGCTTCATCTCGTCACTTCCTTTGCTTTTTGCAGTTAGTATAACAGGAAAATGTCCGCAAAATGTTACAACGAACAAAAAATAGGGCAACTCCCAAGCATATCAACATGAAAAAGAATGTCAGGCCACTCCATAATTATCTTAGCTCACGCATCATGACTCCTGTAAAATTAAAAAAAGATATTAAAACACAGAAAAAGATAATTACCACATAGCTTCCTCTCTTTATTTATCATAACCCGGTCGAAATTTAAACATTCACTATGAAAATGAAACGTAATCTGCACTTGATATAGAGCAGATAGTTTTCATTACGAATTATCGGGGAAACGCACATTTTTTCGTAATAGCATCCCCCAATTCATTATTCTATTTTCTTCTGAATCCGTTACTCTTCCGGCTTTAATACGCCAAGCAATACAAACCTGGCATTGTTAAACTCGTAGCTGCAGGTAGATAACGTCAGAATCCTGTCTGTGACTGCCGGAGTAATTCCGCTGGTGAAGCACGAGCGTTCTTTTGTCTTATCCAGCCACTCTGTAAAATCCGGGTCTGAGGGGAAATCCAATTCCCAAGCTTTATCCTGGATACTGGCCACATACCCGGCGAAAATTTCTATCTCATAATTTTTATCCGGCGTCAGCAGCAAAGCTACAGAATGTGAATCATAAAACTCCTGCCTCTTATATTCCGTAAGCCCGGAAAACATGCTGCCATTTTTCATATGATGTCCATAAATGATGCTGTGCCGGTCTGAGAAATCCACTCTGTTTCTGCTGTCCAGAAAGATGCAGCCGGATCCGTTCCACTCACCGCTGAACAAATGTTTCAGGTAATACTGGTTATCGTTACCCTGCACAACCGGATAATTGATTTCTGTCCCTTCAATATAAATCCATCCTACAATATCCGGATTGATTTCCTGCAGGGAAGCAAAATCTACAGCCGGCCACTCCCGTCCCCCAGACTCAGTTTCATCATCCACTGGGGATGACGAAGGAGCCTCCGGTTCCTCCGGCAGCTTCACATAGTCCTCCAAATCAGCATAGGAGTCCTCGCCTTCAGAATACTCATGGTACTGCTTATATAACTGAATGGCGCCTATCACAATGCCGCTAGTAAATATTAAAATCAGCATGATGCAAATAATCTTTTTTTTCTTCATGTCCATTCGCCTCCTTATTTTCATTACACGATTCGGCAGGACAATCTACAACCTCTTAAATTAAAAAAGCCCACACAAAACATATGATTTGTACGAGCCTTTAAAGCTGTATTGCATTCAATTTTAAAATAAAGCTTTATTAGATTGTGTTTGATTATAAATAATTGTACTCAAAGTTTTTCATAACATTAGCCCCCTTAAAGCACTTTCTAGGATCTAAAACATCATTCTACAACATAACAGATTTCAATAAACCTTAATACATCTTGTCGT
>ERZ507591.12-NODE-12-length-81736-cov-6.27711_pt1 | contig 81736 bp, 70 predicted proteins | sample MGYA00513434_ERZ507591 | MGnify/ENA metagenome assembly ERZ507591 | reverse complement strand
GGAGTTCAGACGTGTGCTCTTCCGATCTCCAGTATTCATCCATCAGCCGGTAATACTCCCCGTTGGCCCTCAGGACGCAGAGCCTGGTCCCGTCATAGCTGTACTGAGCCACAGCACCTGTGATATTGCCAAGAAGCCGGTCTGTCAGGGTGTCCTTGTGGAACAAGTCAGTCAAATCCAGAAAATGACCGCTTCCCACCTTCTTTCTGCCTCCGTCGGCAAAATCCACTTTGCCCGGTGTCAGAAGCAGATGTTCAAATTCTTCCGTGTTCATGGGACGGTAATAGTAAAAGCCCTGTCCGTAGACACAGCCCACACTGCGCAGTGTTTTCACATGCTGTTCCCTGTTGACGCCCTCGGCGATCACCGGAAGATTCAGCCACTTGCTCATATGTAAGATGGCATCCAGGATTCCCAGACTTTTCAGCCCCTCCCCTTCCATAAAACGCATGTCCATTTTCAAAATGTCGATATTGGTGCTGCTCAGCATATTCAGGGAAGAATAGCCGTTTCCGAAATCGTCCATTAAAATCGTGAATCCGCTTTTTTTCAGCCGCTCCGTCTCCTTTATGATCCGCTCCGGCTGACCTGCGTATACACTCTCCGTGATTTCCAGTTCGATCAAACCTGTGGGAATCTGATACCGCTCCATCAAGTCTGTCAGCACGGAACACACATCCATATTAAAAATGTCCATGCGCGACAGATTGACCGATACCGGCACACACGCTCTGCCCCGGTCAAGCCACCGGCGGACCCAGGCTGCTGTCTCCTCCCAGACATACAGGTCCAGCTTTTCTATGAAATGGTTTTTCTCAAACAATGGTACAAACTCACCTGGCAGCAGCAGACCTTTTTCCGGGTGCTGCCAGCGCACCAGAACTTCTGCTCCCACCACTTTTCCGGTCTCCATATTGCATTTTGGCTGCATATAGATTTTAAATTCCTTGTTTTGTATCCCGGCTGCCATGCTGTTTGTGATTTCCTGCTCTCTCAGCAGATTTTCCCGCATTCCCTCCCGGTACACAGCCACATGGTGGTCATTTCCTTTGATAGAATTCAAAGCCATCAGGGCCCTGTCGCACATACTCCCCGCTGCCGGCTCCTCTGCGTCCATCCGATAGACGCCAACCGCGGGAACCGCCTGGGAGTTCAGGGGCTTATCGCTGAAGATCCGAAGTATCCGCTCCACCGTGACCTCTTCCTCGTATGCGGGAATACAGAGTGCAAAGACATCATCCCTCAGATTCCCCGCAATATGTGTTTCCTCACGGACCAGGCATTTTAACTGTTCTGCCACGTACTTTAAAAGCAGGTCGCCCTGCTCTCTGCCGTATAATTCATTTATCAGTTTAAACCGCTCAATGTCTATACAGATGATCTCAAAACGTGTCTGAGGAGTCTGCCGTATAGTCCTTTCGGCTGACGCACAGAAAGCTTCCCTGTTGTACAGATTTGTGACCGGGTCATATTCTCTGAGATGGATGACACTTTCCCTTAACTTTCTGTTCTCCTCCAGGAGTTCTCTATATTTACAATCTTCCAGCATTACCAATCCTCAATGATTCTTTCCCAATATTCGTAATTTTAATATAGTTTCATTTTATCACTGCTATGGGGAAAATGCTATATAATTATCACCCTGACGGCAATGACCGGGGAAAATAAAAGGCGGGCAGCATATGCGGATATGCCTGCCCGTCCTTTTATATATCTCCTTTCGCCTCTTTCTTAGCGCACTCTCCCTGCCCTGCCGTAAATAAATTTATGTATGTTTTTATCCACAGCAAGAGGGTTCAGTTTCAGAACCTGTTCCCTGATTCTCTCCTCCGCTTCTTTAACATCAACGGATGTCGCCAGTTTTAAGACCTCGCTGTCCCAGAAGTCCTCCGTTCTGCAAAAAGCAGTGGAATCCCAGCCGTAAGGCTTTCCTTCCGCGCTGAGCTTATGTCTTTTCCCACAGATCGTCAGGAAGAAATTCATCTGAAGCTCCACCAGCGCCCGGTCAAACCGTGATTTGTCTTCTTTTCCAAACCCGGCTGACTTCTTCAGTTCATGCAGCGGCATCACACCTTGTTCTTCTATGCAGGAATAAATGCGTTTTGCCTCATTGCTGATCCTGCCCTCCAGATACATATCCATAAAATCCATGCCTCCTCTGCGGCAGGCGAAAAAACAGGGATACCATTGTCTCGTGATATATCCGCTTTTTTTGAAAAAACACTTTGCATAGGCTATGTCATCTCTCTCATCCAGGACCCGCATGCGCCACTCCCATGGATCTGTCTCCCGGTCTCCTGTGTGCCATCTGACCGGCGTCTCATAGGGCGGTTCCTTGTCCCACTCCCAGTTTATGATGGAATAAATCCCCTCTGAACTGCCGCCGCCCATAGAAAAACCGGCTTCCAGCAGAACCTCCGTAAAATCTTCATAACTCCTTATATTTTTCATGTTTTACTCCATATTCTGCACTGTTCGATACGCTGCCCGTTGTCTCCTTCCTCCTCTGCATAGGAAAAACTCTTCAGCAGTTCGCAGGAAAATTCCCCGCATGCGCCGCAGTGCTCCAGTTTTTTCCCCTCTGCACATCCCTTGACGGGACAGGCACCCCAAAACGGGTTTTCAATGGCAGTGCATCCGCTGCACTCCTGTTTCAAATAAAACCTGCATTCCTTACACAGTAATCCGCATCTTGACTCTATCATCTTTCTTTTCCTTTCTGCTGTTAAGATACCTGTATTCTACAACAGGAAACATGACAACTGTGTGTCATCATCCGAAAGGAACTCCTATTTCCCCATAGAGAGTTTCCAATGCCTTGTCAGCATCGCACAGAATATCCGGGGTCACCAGTTTATCTTCTGTCTTCTCATCCGCTCTCATGAACTTCTTTGTTGAGATCTGGACATAGAGTTTTGAATTCGGCAGCTGGAAAATGGCGATCTCCCCATAACCGGAGGGAGCATTTCCGGGCGGCTGGCCTATGATCCTGCCCAGATGATTGTCTTTTATAAATTCTGAAAACAGCATGGCAGAGCTGAACGTATCCGCAGATGTAAGTACAAATACCTCTCCGTCAAATACCAGGTCGCTGTGTATGTCATTTTGGCAGACACCGTCTCCTCCGCCGACGGTAAACGGCCCCCGTCTCCAGCTATGCGTTCCTGTCTTATATGTGTCAACATCGAGATAGCGTATGAACTCATTTGCCACCATGGAATTTCCTCCGCCGTTTTCCCTTAAGTCCACCGCCACATTTCGGATATTTTCAGCTTTTACCTCCGTAAACATTTCCTGAAGGCATGTTCTGTATTCCTCGCTGTTCTTACATTCATTTAAGGTGAGGATGGCAAGACTTCCGGGGACATCAATACGATAGGAGACAAAAGGTTTTCCATCTGCGCCCTGATCTGAAACATCAGCCGCCTCGTATTCCTCGTATGGGATAAAATCTGCCGTTCCGTATACCGCTTCCTTCTCTTCGCCTGTATCATTCCGGAAGGTATAACGCACTTGGTCCGAATCTATATCCAGAAATTCCAGACCTTCCAACGTGATAAGGTCTGTGGCCATACGGCTTAATGCCCTGCTTTCTGTTTCATAACAGTACAAGTCTTCTTTTTCTCTGAATAATTCCTTCAGCCCAATGCCGTTTACCGCAGTTATCTGATATCCATCTTTCTCTTTTTGATGCATATCCTTCAGGTAGTGCCTCATTTTCTGTGTTACGCCGCCTGAAGTATGCGCGTCACCCAATACGGAAACGATATTCTGTACTTTCCGGTACAGCATGATTCCCGTGATCGTTTCCTCATCTTTCAGTTCCTGCACTGCCTTTTCACAGGCCTGCTGCACATCCTCCGGGACCCCGTCTATGAACATGGGATGGTCTTTTTTCAGATAATGCATAAGATAGTCTATATCTTTTTCGGCTTCCCTGTAACTGAGTGTCTGTCCCAGGATATCCACGTATTCCATCTCTGTGTTCATATAAGTGTTCCAGTACGGATTGCAGTACACACCCTGAATCGTAACGACGGCAAACAGCACAGTGTAAACTGTCACTAAAATTTTTGAAAGTATCCCGCCGCCGCTTTTCAGGAAAAACAATACCGCTGCCCCGATCATGAGTCCTGTCAGAAGAGCCATCATATATTCCGGTATGTGGGGAAAGTATGAATCTACTTTTAAAAGTACCGGTCCCAGCAGACAGAGCGCTGCACTGATCAACAGATATTTCTTTTTCATATACCCTCCATTAAGTAAATCGGATTTCCGTGTAAGATCATATAATAACACTATACCATACGAAAGTGTACCTGTCTATTTTTTACCGGATAAGCGGAAATTAAGCCCTCCCGGGTATGACCGGAAGGGCTCTTGAAACTGCCTGATATGTTAGACTAGAATACTGAAAAATTGATCATATCCGCCAGACTTTGAAGCTGTTCTTTTGACAAGGATACAGGTCCTTCGGCGGGTTCGTTTGTAAGGGTGTTGATATAATTTCCTTCTGTGTCCATATCAACATTTTCCTCCCGGACTTCCGACATATTGACCAGCACAAAATTTTGTGTTCCGTTATAAAAAATATAACTGTGTTTTGTTATATTGTTGATCATAAGCTCCACATCATCCCCATTGCTGTTGGTATACTCCCATTCCTCATAATCGGACAATTCCCCCATATTCAGAACAAGATCTCCAAATACTCCGTTTCTGTTTACAGACATGCCCCCTACATACCGATAGTCTGGCTGGTCCTCTTCCAATTTCACTATAATGTCTCCGTTAAAGTTTCCTTCCGGAAATGTTCTTGCATAATCCCAGATGAAATGTTCTTTATCCAGCAAAAAGTCATTGATGCCAACTTTACTTATAATCTCGTCATATCCTTCTATCGTCTCCGGCTCGCTTAACAGCTTCAGATTATATTTTCCGGTTATCTCATCAATCTTATCGGCTGTTCTTTGACTGAGTGCATTGTATGCACTGTATTTTTCCAGTTCCTGCGGCAGTCCGTTTTTGCTGACCTCCGCTATGGCCTGTAATTCTTCTTCTGAATTCATGTTTTCCAGGAAATAGCTGCTCCACTCCTGCGCTGCTTTATATTCATTGCTCCCGGCAAGGGCATGGGCTGCCATATTTACAGCTTCTTTTTCTTTGCCTGTCTGTTCTTCGCCCTCTGCATTTTCATAGACATATTCTTTTTCCGCCACAGGATGTATCTCATCATCCACCAGAATACTTTTCAGTCCGAAAAAATCAGATGCGCTGGCTGTGAGAGCCAGTCCTGCCAGCATTACGACTGCCGCAGCTAATAGGATCAGCTTTTTCTTACCCATATGTTTTCTCCCCCCGTTCTTTCCTGCTGTGTAGTTTCCCTTGTTTACTCTGTCCAGCAATTCCCTCTGTCGTGCTTCAAATGTATCGGAAAATTTGTGCTCCCCACTGTTTTCTTCCATATGCTCCATCTCCCATGCCTGTCCCAGCAGATATAATACGGATTCTACGCTGTCATCCCGGTCTGTTTTTTTCTTCCGGTCATCCTTCATCCATTTCACCTCCCAATGCCTTTCTCACCTTTTCCTTCGCGCGGCGCAGCCTGGAATAGACGTTTTCCTCACTCAGATTCAGGCGCAGCGCTATTTCATGAACGGGCATTCCTTCAAAATACCTCATACACACCACTTCCCAATACTGTGCGGGCAGGATTTTCCTGATCTCCCGTATCAGCTCCCTGTACTGCAGGCTTTTCATATAGGATTCTATGGGCCTGTACGCATCTGTCAGCCACTCCTGCTCCTCCACAGATATATTGCCCTGTTCCCGTCTGTTCTTCCTGTATATGTCTATGGCTGCATTTTTTACAAACCTTGTCAGCAGGGTCTTTATCTTCCGTTCCTCCATTTCCCTGCATTTTCCCAAATATGGTATGAACTTTTCACAGGCATCCCCCACAGCGTCCTCCGCCTGGTATTGGTCGTGCAGGATAGAGAAGGCCACGGCATACATGCCGTTTCTGTATTTCATAAATATGTATTCCAGAAGTTCAGCGTCTGACTGCTTTTCTCTTTTGTTTTCCACCCCATGTCCTCCCTTCTGTTTTTGCTTCAGAATGATCACTCTTAATAATAATAACGTATGGGAAGAGAAAAGTTGGTCACTTTTACAAAATTTTTATTCTATTTTAAAAACTAAGTTTATACTGCGGGATATTAATATTTTCACTTATCCATCCCAAGCTGACCGGCAGACCATCCTTTATTTCCATAGAAAAAGACTGCCGCCTTTACGATCATTCAATCGTCAAAGCGGCAGCCAAACGCACACACACCCTCCCCCAAGGGCTTCCGAATTTCCCAGCTCCAGTCTTCCCCCATGCTCTCCTATAATTCTGTCTGCAATGAACAGTCCCAGCCCCGAATGCTTTCCCCCGCTTCTGGCGCTGCTGCCGGTATAGAATTCTTCTTTCCCTTTCTGCAGCGCTTCTTTTGTAAAACCCGGCCCGCTGTCCTCCACTGTAATACGCAATCCCTCCTCACAGACCTCTGCGCGCAGGGAAACCCTGCCTCCGCATCCGGCATATTCAGCGCTGTTAGCGAGAATATTCAACAGTGCCCGTTCAAGCCGCTGCCTGTCTGCCCGAATGGTTCCCTCCGGCACTGCCGCCTCCCATATAAGAACTGCCTGTTTTTCTGATGTCAGACCCTGTGCCTTTTTCCTGATATCTTCCAGGAAGGCATCGGCCCGGACGGCCGTTTTTTGGGGCATCTCCATATCTCCGCCCCTGGTCATATCCAAAAGCTGCTCCACATAATCCTGCATCTGGCGGACGCTGACCTCAATGGCCTCCACACAGGTGCGGTCATCCCCCTGGAGATTCCCCTCCAGAAGCAGTTCGTTATATCCTCTCACGATCGTGATGGGGGTTTTCAAGTCATGGGCAAGGGCTGATATCCGCTCCTGTCTTGCCTTCTCCATTTTCCACTGGCTTTTCAGTGACTTTTTCAGGGCATCCTTCATTCGGTCCAGAGCCTCTCCAATACGGTCGATCTCCCGGACTCCGCAGTCTGGTACCTGAAATTCCAGATCTTCCTGCTCTATTTTTTCTATGGCGTATTGGATTCCGTTCATCTTATTCTCAAGCATTTTTCCGAAACGCACTGCCATGAACATCAGATACGCCAGAATTTCCAATAATATGATCCCATATATCATCTCCTCCGCTGCGGGCAGATATTTCCGCAGTTTCGGATTCGTAAACTGGGCCTTCATAGTATAGCGCAGCACCAGGACTTCGCCGTCACGCTCTACCACACGATAAAAATCACGGCCCAATCCTGTGTATCCCCTGTGACTTACCTCCCAGGCTTTCTCAGCATCTTTTTGGGGTATGGTCCCCTCTTTCCACTGTCCATTTTCCGTAAAAAGGGCATACGCCATAAGCGGCGGAATATCCTCTGCCCGAATCTTCTCCGCGTTTTTCAGATTTTCCTTCTCCTGCTCATACTCCGTATCCCCATGATTTGCCGGGTAAATAAGACCTCTCTGCATAGCCAGTGACATCATTACAAACCCAATGACAGCCAGAAGAACAGAGCCTGCCAGCCAGCTTATGAGATATTTGATAAAAAGCCCTTTTAAACTTCTTTCTCTTTCCATGTGTATCCAATCCCCCATACGGTCTGTATGGGTATCTTTCCGAAATCTTCTGCCTTCTGCCTGATATTTTTCACATGCATGGCGATCACTGAGCTGTCGCCCTCCGCGTCGTATCCAAACACACCCTCATATATCTGTTCCTTTGACAAGGTCTGTCCGTGATGCAATGCCAGGTATTCGCAGATCGCATATTCCCCTTTTGTAAGGGGCAGCACCTGCCCATCCTTTTCCATCTGTTTCGCTCCCAGATAAAAACGGAACCCGGACACTTCCACAGCATTCTTTTTTTCTCTCTGCTCTCTTCTCAGGTGCGCGTTCACCCTGGCGCGGATTTCCTCTGCCCCGAAAGGTTTTTTCAGATAGTCATCCCCGCCCAGGCCCAGCCCCAGAAGAACATCCGCCTCCCCGCTTTTGGCAGTCAGAAAAACAATGGGGCAGTCTGCCAGATCCCGGATTTCCCTGCACAGCGAAAAGCCGTCTATGCCGGGCATCATAACGTCCAGAAGTATTAAAGAATAATCTGATAATGAAAGCTTTCTGACCTCAAGAGGGTCGTTCACAGCCGTAACACGGTGTCCGTCCCTCTCCAGTATCTTCCGAATCAATTGAAGCAGCAGAATATCATCATCCACAGCCAAAATGGATGCCATATTTACGCCTCCTCCCTGCGTCCTTCAAATCTCTGAAACCAGACAAATGATATGACCAAGAATAACACAGATACCGTCAGATAGCAAATTCCCCCAAGGCGCATCTGGCCCCATAATCTCCGGTCAGCCCCTTGTCTCAGGGCAATCAGCAGGGTGGAAAACCGCATTCCGTAAGAAGGCCACCACACATACCAGATACCGTCTCCAAGGCCGGTGAGCATCACTGCGGAGATGACAGACTCTGCTACGCCTACACCAATCGTCACCCCTTCACCAAACCGAAGGCCTAAGAACAGATGCATGACATAGACCGGCAGATTGGATGCCCAGAGTACCAAAACCAAAAGGAAAAGAACTCCTAACCCCACTCCTTTTTCCCCTTTTAAAACAAGTGCAGCTCCAAAACCAAACATCGCAATCCCCACCGCAAGAAGACCCGGCAGATATAAAAGCATCAGTTCCGCCGCCAGGGCTTTTGTGCGGCCGGGTACTGCCAGCAGGTTCTGCATTTTTCCCGCTTTTGCCTCCCGTTCCGTGAGCATTGCCGTTACGATTCCGGCTATAGCAGGGTAAGCCATTGCCAGAAGTGTCACATACGTTGTCAAATGCTCCCAGACGCCTGCCTGCCGAAGCCCCATATATGCCAGATATAAAAAGATTCCCGCCAGCGGAATCAGAATATGGACAGGGAAAAAGAGCGAGTGCCGCATTCTGTATCCTTTACTTTTTATAAACCTGTAAAATTCTGTCATTTCACACTGCCTCCCGTCTCATCCACCATTTTATGCTCCCAAATGCGGCTGCTGCCAGCAAAATGATTACCATACCCATCCCCGGAATGAACACAGACGCGCTCAAAAGAGTGTCCCCCTGTTCCAGCAGAAGCCCGTTCGGACGGATTTGCAGTATCGGGCACATCAGCCGGTCTGCAATGGAGAAGGGAAAAAGGAAGAAGGAACCTTTTTCCACCACGGAAAAGCTGAAAAAAGCAGCCAGAAGCCCCAGCATGACAGTGGGAATCATCCCCAGCTTAGCGGACAACATCAGATAAAGGGGAATCTGCCATAAACTTACCGCCCACACAACCAGCATCCCCGCTCCGCCTGCAACAGCCGGAACAGAGGAAATAAAAACTATTCCCAGCAAGCTCATCAGTGCCCAGAAAATCACCTGGGAAAACAGCAGCCGCAGGGCCACTGCCGCACATTTCGCTGCCCACTGCCCGGCACCGAACACCGGGGAGGCCAGCATGGTCTGGTAGTGGAGCCTGATTTCACAGCGCATGTTCATGGCACATATAAGAGGCACCAGACAAGGATAAAATGTCCCATACCATATGTTATAGGTAAACTGCTGCGCATAAAGCCCCACCTGGCTTATGAGGTATCCCAGCACTACCGCAGCCACCGGCACCAGCCAGGTCATTTTTCCCATTGCGGAGTGCCGCATTTTCAGTAATTCTGCCTGAATCATCCGCTTCATCTCAATCCCTCCCGTTCCTTCTCACCACATCCATAAACAGCTCTTCCAGATCTTCTTCCCGGGCGACATCCCCCTCATATCCCAGCACACCGCCTGCTATGATACCGATGCGGTCTGCAGTCTGCTGCACTTCACTCAGGATATGGCTGGAGAGGATCACCGTTATCCCCTGCTCGGGGAACCACCGGATCAGGTTTCTGAGTTCCTGGATTCCGATGGGGTCCAGTCCGTTGGTGGGTTCATCCAGGATCAGAAGCCTGGGATTTCCCAGGAGCGCTGCGGCAATCCCCAGACGCTGTTTCATTCCATAGGAAAACTGTCCGGCTTTCTTTTTTCCCGTGTTTTTCAAATCCACCGTATCCAGGACCTGACGGATCCTCTCGTCCGGAAGTCCCAGCTGCAGAGTATGTACCCTCAGGTTTTCCTCTGCTGTGAGATTTTCATAAATAGGAGGATTTTCGATCAATGCGCCGATCTGGTTTAAATCTTTTCTGCACCACTCATGATCTCCAAAATAAATTTTTCCTCCTGTTGGTCTCAGCATTCCTGTGATCATTTTCAGCATCGTGGATTTTCCTGCGCCGTTTGGACCGAGAAGGCCGTAGATGCATCCCTCCTCTATGGCAAGGGAAACTTTGTTCACCGCCTTGTGCCCCTTGAATGATTTACTCAGATTCTCTGTTCTCAAAATATATTCTTTCATGTGCTTCCATCCTTTCTATTGAAAAATCGCCTGCAGATATCTGTTTGTTTTCAGGCGTTTTCTTATATTCAGGATAGAATGTAATTTTAAATTTTCTATAAATACACATAAAAAATCCGGGGTTTTTCTATTTATTCACCTGATGATGCTTAAAGGCATATCCCGATGCAAGGATAAATCCTGCAATACAGAGCACATCCACCACAAACAGCATGGCCGGCAGACCGATCACCCTTCCGGGTACGTTATATGCCAGATAATCTGTAAAACGAAATTCTGTTATTTTAGACGGCAGCAGTGCCAGAACATGCTTCCAGAGATATCCCCCTGAGCTTTCATAGAGAAAGCTTGGTATCAGGACCAGCAGAAAATCAGTGATAATGACACCATAGCTGTTCTTAAAAACAGCAGAGAGCAGCAGAGTAACAGCAGTCATGCACAGCACGGCCCCATAGCCCAGCAGCACAACCAGCAGTACAGCCTGCCACATGGTCAGGGAATAGCTGATTGGATTTGCAGTGTCATACGCCTGTATGGGCAAGTTTCCTCCCTGAGGGCCGAATATCATCAGGTAAATGCCTGCATAAGCCAGTACGATTCCCCAGTATACTGCCGTTGCATAGAGAACTGCGGAGAGTATTTTTGCCCTTACCAGCCTGTTTTTCCCATAGCGCATGGTAAGCAGCAGGGAATCTGCGCCGGTCTGGTATTCCCCTGCAAAAAGCGGGGCGATTCCAACACAGATAAGCGGCATGATCAGTATGATCCAGCCGGCGGAATTTATCATGCTTTTCCAGAATTGAAAGTTACCCAGCTTTAAATCTTTGACCTCCGCATCCTTTTCCAGCCAGTAATCTTTCTGGTTTTCCTTTATCATGCCCGTCTTTACAAAGCCATCCAGTTCTATGGCAAGCTGCTCACTCCGGCTCTTGTAGAAGTCTTTTCCCATGTTCCTCTGAAATACTTCTTTCATGTTCAATTCTCTGCTGCTGCCCTGATAATTTGTCATCAGAAGAGAAAAAAAATCCCGGTTTCTTCTGTAAAGTGTCCCGTACAGCTCCTCATTCAGAAAATCGGTCTCCTCCTTACGGGAATTCGTCTGGGGATCCTCCGTGCAGTCCAGATACTTCTGCATAAACTGCTCCACATTTTCCTGGGTAACCTGCACGGTGGGCAGCTCTTTCAGGGTCTTCACTGCCTCCATTCCGGAAACACTGTTTCCCTTTTCATCTACTGCATAGGTCTGCACAATAACAGAATAGACGCAAAACAGCAGGAACAGGCAGCAGCCCAGTACGGTAAGCTGGTTCAGTCTGCTTCCCCATATTTTTTTCCATTCATATCTCACCAGACGCTTCATCTACCATCTCCTCCTCTCATCCACCTCATCGTAAAATACACTCAGGTACAGATCCTCCAGATTCGGTTCTGCCCTCACTGCTGCTTCCATTGGCTTTGTCGGACTGACAGCGCGCAGGCGGATTTGTTTCCCCTGGTGATGAGAATTTACCACACAGATACTGGGGTCCAGATTTTCCAGTTCCCTCTCCGTGGTCTCGCACTCCCATACCTCTCCGCTGATGGTCTCCGTCAGTTCCGTCACGGTACCGTTCATGATAAATCTGCCTTTTTTCATAATCAGGATCTTATCCGCTATATATTCCACGTCCGAAACGATATGCGTAGACAAAATAACGATCCGGTCCTTTGAAAGACCGGAGATCATATTCCTGAAATATGCCCTTTCCTTAGGGTCCAGTCCCGCGGTGGGCTCATCCAGGATCAGTATCCTGGGATCATTGAGAAGGGCCTGCGCAATACCAAGCCTCTGCTTCATACCGCCGGAAAATGTACGGATTTTCCTGTCCGCATCCCCGGAAAGATGGGTCAGCTCCAGAAGTTCTTTTGTCCTTTTCTTTGCATAGGACGGCAAAAGTCCCTTCACTGCTGCAATATAGAGCATAAAATCCCGGGCCGTAAAACTGGGGGAATAACCAAATTCCTGGGGAAGGTACCCCAGTAAATCCCGGTAGTCCTCCCCCATCTCTATATTATTGCGCCCATCCAGCCTGACTTCCCCGGATGTAGGTGTCACAATGCCGCACAGCATCTGCATAAGTGTTGTCTTACCCGCACCGTTGGCTCCCAGAAAGCCGTATATGCCTTCCTCCAGCTCCATATTCACCCTGTCCACTGCAATTTTATTTTTAAACTGTTTTGTCAGCCGTTCCATAGTTAATTTCATGATAATTTCCTCCCATATATTTCAAAAGCCTGTTGATTTCCCGTATTGTGACCGCCATACCCAGAGCTGCTGTGATACCCCAGGCAAAAACCCGGTCTGTCTCATAGACCGGAATGGAAGTTGACCGCAGCATATTTATTACAACAACCAGGAAGCCTCCCCATGCCGTGCAGTACCAAAGCGCATTTTCATCCCTGCACCGTCCCAGCACTGCCATGCATCCTGCGCACATAACACTGAAAGGCGCCGCAAAATATAAAATGGCCTGCAAAAAAAGTCCCGCTGTTACACCGCTTGCGAGAACGGCGCCTGCCAGGCACACTGCCCCGTCCAGACCGCCGAAGAGCAGCAGGCGCACCAGGAGCTGTTCCCTCAAAGAATATCTGGCTGTCTGCAGGATTTCCCGCATGCCGGGCCTGCAGATATGGCACAGTTCATTGACATTTACCAGACATAATATGGGGGCTGTCACGGATATGAGCGGCCAGGCACTGCTGTCAAACCGCAGTTCTGTCTCCAGGATTCCCAGAAGCAGAAGCCCTGTGAGAAGCAGTTTCAGTGCCCAGACTCTTTTACTGATAAAGTGAACCTGTCCTGCAAAAAATTCCGCTTTTGTCACGCGCTTCCTCTCCGGGTGAAGGTCTGCTTCTTTGGCAGCCGAGAGCGTCCGCAAAAAGGCATCCTCCTCATAGTCCGGTATGGGTATCTCCCTGATTTTCTTACTCAGTTTTCTGTCCTTCATGTCTTCACTCCTCCCACCTGGTTTTAATATATTTTTCTGCCAGCTTCAGCCTGTAACGGACTGTGGATACAGGCATAGAGACAATCCCGGCGATTTCAGACAGCCGCAGATTCTGATAATAGCGAAGAAGTATCAGCTCTTTCTCCGGTTCCGGAAGTCCGCGGATGATTTCCTGCAGCGTAAGCCTGTCACTGATATTCTCAGTTCCGGAAGAAAAACCGCCTGCAGTCTGCTGCATATCTTCCTCCTCCAAAAGGACTTCCTTTCTCTTTTTGTAATGGTCTTTTATCAGATTGCCGGCTGTCACATAGAGATAATTTTTCAGCTTCCCGGTATGCTCATAGCTGTCCAGATTCTGCAGAAACCGCAGAAAGACATCCTGGGTCAAGTCCTGAGCCGTCTGCCTGTCCTCCACGCGGCAGTAACAGTACGCATAGATATCCCGGTAATATTCTTTTATGAGGATTTCCAAGGAATCCTGCCGGCCGCTTCGGATGTTCTTCAGAATTTTCTTTTCGGACATGGGATTTTCCTTTCTGCTGTATGGTATCTATAGTATATAACGATTGAAAGACAGAAAAAAACAAATCATTTTAAAAATATCGGGAACGGATGGGCCGAACAGAAAAGGCGCAGACCTGCTGAACCGTTATTTTATTTTAATTTTATATTTTATATATTTATATTTTGCAAAATTATATAATTTTAACGCTTTAAGTAATTGTAAATTTGCTTTATATCCGTTATAATATACACACAGACAGATTGCTTTCGTGTCATATTTTCCGGGAGGATACCATATGGCAAGGAAGAAATTTGAACAGTTAAATTTACAGGATGCATTTTTGTTTTCTGCTGCACTGGAAGATCCGGAGACATGCCGGCTGATATTGGAATTGTTTTTAGGATATCCGATTAACAATATAACCGTACATGCGGAACACAGCATTCTGCTCACCTCTGATTTCAAAAGCGTCCGGCTGGATATCTATGCCAGCGACAAGATAAAGGTGGGGTATAACCTGGTGGCACTTGGAGACGAGACACAGAAAATCTTTTTCAGCACAAAAGGGAACAATCCTGAAGATATCTCAGAAGAATTGGCTGCATTTCTGGAGTATGTAGAGAACAGCACAGATCAATGTGCAGCGAAGACTCAAAGTGAAACTGTTCATAAAATCCATAATAAGATCAAAGAATTGAAAAAGAATCGGGAAATGGGGGTAAAGTATATGTTGTTAGATGAGCTGATCAAAAGTGCCGAGAAAGAAGCTGCTGCTGAAAGCCTTGCCAAAGGCCTTGCTGAAGGAAAGATCAAAGAACAGAGCCGTTACAGCCGGTTAATTCTCCTTCTGGCAGATGATGGAAAGAACGATCAGATCGTAAAAGCCGCTTCTGACGTACATCTGCTGGAATCTCTGTATCAGGAATACGGATTATAATCTTATATTTACCGTCTCTCCATGCAATTTTCTGCCCTTTGGGGCTCTGTTATTTTCAAATCATATAAGGCGGATGCGAACCATCCGCCTGTCTGAATATTTCTATCATTAAATTCCACAAAATCAAAAAAATATGATGCGAAACTCTGTCTGTCATATTATCACCCGACAAAGCCATAGGAACGTAGATTTCTCCGAAGACACGCATGATTCCAGATGGAACGTATAACTGTCAGGACGGAACATAAAATCCGCTGCGCACTTTTCGGCGCAGCGGATTCAAATAGTTTCAGCCTTCAATAGCAATATATTCCTGCTGTTCCACAGCTTTGGCATCCTTTTTCGGAATAGCCAATTTCAAAATTCCATCCTCGAATTTTGCATGAATATCCTGCTCTGTCACATCCTCACCCACATAGAAGCTTCTGCTCATGCTTCCTGAATACCGCTCACGACGGATATATCTGCCATTTTCATCTTTCTCTTCCTTGTCTGAAGTTCTCGCGGCCCGGATGGTCAGGTAACCATTCTTTAACTGGGCATTTATATCCTCTTTCCTGAATCCGGGAAGTTCCATGTCCACCTCATAGCCATTTTCTGTTTCCCGCACATCTGTGCTCATGCCATAACTGCCGCCATTTTCAAAAAGAGAATTGTTCTTTCCAAAAAGACCCCTTCCGAACGGGAAATCCATCCAGTCATCAAATAAATTTTCTCCAAAAATACTGGGCATCAACATAAGTCATTTCTCCTTTCTTTCTATGACAAATTATTTTATTACTTCTTCAGAGAATCCCTGTTGTTATGAACCAGGAAATAAATTGTTACTGTTCACTGCGTGCCCAGCAACACGCTTCGCGATGCACAGATATGGAGCATTCTGCTCCATATCGTGCCGGCTGCCTCGGGATTTTCATGCCTTCGGCCTGAAAACACCTCGCGGGACAATGACATGTGAACAATATCAATAAATTTTCTTTTGTTCTAGTTGTAATATAACACTTATATATCATATTGTCAAGCACACGATTTAGAATTCACATTATTTTCACATTTTGAAGGACAGCATATAGAACCATTTTACCGGCACTGCCCAATGAAAAACCGGCCCTTCCACATGGTATACTGCCATATGAAAAAGCCGGTTTGCTGTCAGTCGTTAATTATATATTATTTTCCCAGAAGTTCTCTCTCGATCCTCTCTCTTGCCTCCGGTGCCTGTTTATCCATTTTCTCAGGAAAACCGAACATGGAGACGCAGGCGATATTGTCACCGCCCACTTTCGGGGCATTTTCTTTCAGTTGTTTATTTGCAAAATCCATATCACGCAGAGTTTCAAAGATGCCGTCAAAATCCACATCTCCTTCCCCCATTGCCAGGTGCTGATGAATGGTCACATCTGCTTTTCCCCGGCCGTTCAGCCACGGCGGATTGGCGATGTAACGGCAGTCCAGTGTCTGATTAAAGGTATCTGCAAACAGTACATGGGTCAGTTCATCTCCCGCATATCTCAGCATGGAACGCACATCCCCTTTGCCCTCGTCATAGAAGAAGCCGTGAGGGGAAGAATATACATATCCCAGATTTTTGGAACGGAAGGATTTTACCAGGTCACAGGTCTCATTGTTCAGCTCGCAGAAATCATAGGGATGGGACTGGATTTCCACACGGATGCCTTCCTTCTCTATAATAGGAAGCAGTTCCTCCATGGATCTGAACCACATGCCATTGCAGATTTCCTGCTGGTTCGGGTCACCGGACAGCTCTGTGTTGATAACCTGGACACCCATGTCCACTGCAATCTCAATCATACGTTTCCAGTTGGCAACCGCGAACTGTCTCTGCTCTTCCGTGGGGCCTGACCAGCGGTATACAACGATGAAAGATGAGATCTCCACGCCTGTCTCCTTCAGAGCCTGCCTGTATTCCTGTTCGCACTCTTTGGAAAAAAGCGGATGTTTGTAAAACGGATTAATTCTCGGATGGGGTGACTGTTCAATATATTTATATCCCCAATCTGCAACCTGATGGACCATACGGTTGATGTCCATCTGTTTTGCCAGTACGTCCACGTCAAATGCGATCTTCATATTGATTTCCTCCTAATCTTTATTCTCTGATACCTCCCGGTAAGAATACCGGGAGGTGCAGACTGTTTTGATCATAAACCTGTTTTTTCCGCAATATAAGCTCTTGCCTTCTTTGCATATTCCAGAGGATTGGCCTTTGCGGGGTCCTGCTCAGCTTCCACAACAACCCAGCCTTCGTATCCGGCCTCCTCAAGAATTTTGAAGATCGGTGCAAAGTCCACATCTCCGTCTCCGGGTACGGTGAACACGCCTTCACGGACACCTTTTAAGAAGCTCCATCTCTCGTTTCTGGATTTTTCCACCATCTCTCTGCGGATGTCTTTCAGATGTACATGTCTTACTCTGTTTACATATTTCTTCAGCACATTTTCCGGATCAATGCCTGCAAAGGACAGATGTCCGCTGTCAAAAAGAAGGAATACCAGCTCAGGGTCAACCATTTCCATGAAACGGTCAATCTCCTCCTCTGTCTGCACAACAGTTCCCATGTGATGATGGAAAGTAAGTGTCATGCCCTTGTCCTTCGCTATTTTTCCCAGCTTATTCAGGCCTTCCGCAAGCAATTTCCACTCCCGGTCATCCATGACATATTTGCCTTCCCAGACAGGCTGCTCCATCTTTCCCTGGATGCTGTAGCTCTGCTCGGATACGCCGATCACTTTTGCGCCCATTTCCTTCAGAAAATCCGTGGCTTTGATGAATTCCTTCTCTGTCTCCTCATATGGTCTGGAAATGAGGAAGGAGGAGAACCACTGGTTGCAGATTTGGATTCCTCTTAAATTAAGGGCTCTTTTCAGTACCTCTGTATCTGTGGGATATTTACCGCCCACCTCGGAGCCTGTAAATCCGGCCAGAGCCATCTCACTGACGCACTGCTCAAATGTATTTTCTTTGCCCAGATCAGGCATGTCATCATTGGTCCATGCAATGGGAGCGATACCCAGTCTTACTTTGCTTTTATCCAACATTATCAATTTCCTCCCTTACTGCTCTCTTCTTTGTTCCTAATGTAATCAAGAATCATGGAAACTGTGCCCTGTACACCGGTCTTTGATACATTGACAACCATATCGTAATGTTTCGGGTCATCACGCCGCATGCCGGTGAATTTCTCATAATAGCTGTTCCGCATCTCATCCTTCTCTTTCAGTTCTTCCAGAGAAATGCCGCCGTAATATTCCCTGCCTTCTTTTTCCCTGTATTCATCATCTGCATAGATGAAGAAGGAATAGGTGTGTTCCTGTCCGCCAAGGATAAAGTTTGCACATCTTCCCAGGAATACGCCGGGCGCGCTTCTGGCAAGGCCTTTGATGATCCGGCTCTGTTCTTCAAACATTTTGACAGCGTTCATATCATCCGCTACACCTGCCTGTGGGTAGGCATACGGAGAGAATGTGGGCTCTTTGTCCCCATAGTTATAATTATCCAGATATTTCTGCACTTCCTCCAGATTGGAAGTTTCCATTCCCATCTTCTCTGCCAGCAGACAGATGATCTGACGGTCATAGACACGGCAGTTCAGTTCTTTTGCGATTTCCTCCGCAATCTTTCTTCCGCTGCTGCCATAGACACGGCCAATGGCCACATTGATCTTATTCTCAGAGTGCGCTGCCACCGGAATCTCTTCCAGCTCGTTCTTTCCTTCTCTGGAAATCAGCTCGCGCATCATCTTATCATACATTTTGTCCAGCTTATAACATGCTGCTATGATAAACATGATCACCCAGATGGCGATGGGCACATACAGATAAAAGGTCTTGATGGAGGAGATCGCAGATGCTGTCTGCTCCGCTGCTGTTGCTTTCAGTCCGTCAAATGCTGCCATGGAAAGAATTGCGCCCATGATAGCGGATGTAAAGCCTGAACCTGCTTTCTGTCCCATACTCATGGAGGAGAACATAAGGCCTTCTACGCGGACACCTGTCTTCCAGTGGCCATACTCAATGGCATCACTTGGCAGGGAATACTGTACGCCGTAGAACGGTGCGATACCAAATCCTCTCATAATACAGGTTGCGACACCTAACGGAACACTTGTGATGTTCAGCAGGAAGAGAAGCTGTCCTGCAATACCCAGGATACATCCGGCACAGATCAGGTTTCTCTTGCCGTATTTCGGAAGCAGTTTCGGAAGCATTGCGATACCGATGATAGTGGAAATCTTCTCTGCTGCGGAAAGCGGCATAACCAGATCCACATCATTTAACACGTACTGACAATAATAGGTCAGATCTGTACCGATGATGATCTGATAAGCAGTATAGAACACCATCAGGCCAAGGGCGATAAGGAAATATCTGTTGGTAACCGTAACTTTGAAAGCAGTCCAGAACGGAGTGTTTTCTTTTTCCTTTTTGCCGCCGGATGCCTGCACACGTTCCGTACAGGTGCAGTATGTATTGATCAAAACGAATACGGATACAATGGCATATGCCGCAGTCACAAGAATCCAGGCCATCTGCTGGTTGTCAATCAGTTTTGCCACTTTATTGATCAGAGGCAGGGTAAATGCTGTGATGATCATACTTGCCGTAATAGAAAGCACCATACGGATGTTGCAGATCACGTCCCTCTCTCTCCTGTCACGGCTCATAAGTGAACCAAGTGCATGGAAAGGCTGGCTGATTGCGGTATATACCACTGTGTTCATAATGTTATAAGTTACAAATGCATAAATAATCTTCCCCATATCCCCCATGGGAGGCATGGTAAACAGCAAAATGGCTGCCAATGCATACGGGATCGCCAGTCGGAGAATCCAGATTCTGGCCTTTCCGTATTTGGAATGGGTCCTGTCAATAATAGTTCCCATGAGCACATCGGAAAATCCGTCAAATACCCTGGAGAGCAGCATGATCATACCCACTGCGCCTGCAGATATGCCTACCACGTTCGTGTAGAAATATATCAGCAGTGTTGTTGTCATCGTATACATCAAAGTCAGCGCCGGGTCACCAAAACAGTACGCCAGCTTTTCCGACATTGGGACTTTGATGAATTCATTCATATCTTTACCCTTCTGCTTAAAATTCAGCAGTTCGGGAATTCCTCCCTTTGCCATACTATCACCTTTTACAGGGCGGAGCTTACCCATCCGCCCTGCTCCTTCCTCTCATTCTGTGACAAGTCCTGCGCTTTTCTGTCTTCACATTCAGCGTTTGGAGTTTGCACAGCCTGTCATTTTTGCTTATCCCATCTCCTTATGCCCTGCAAAGGGCACATATATCGTTTAGAAATATTTTTCTACAAATGCCTTGGTCACTTCAGCAGCTTTTTTCACGTTCTCCTCATGGGACATAGCGTAATATTCCGGACGGAACTCTTCGATCGTGCACACGCCGTCGAATCCGATCTCTTTTAAAGCTGCAGCGATTCCTGCATGGTCTACCACACCTTCTTCCGGCCACAGACGTTTGTCATCGCCGCAGGAGCCAAGGGGCAGGTCTTCGCAGTCATTTAAGTGGTAAGCAAAGATTTTCTTGCCGTCTGCTGCTTTTAAATCTTCCAGTTTAGAGCACATTTCATGGAAATGGAAGGTGTCAACTGTGATACCTACATTGTCACGGTCTACTGCTTTTACCACATCATATGCTGTGCCGAACTGATTGATGGAACAGTTTGGTGCACCGCAGAACTCCAGGGATATTTTCATATCAGCGCCTACTTTGTCTGATAAATAGCGGAGTCTTTCCACAGCTTCTTCCTTGATTTCACTGACACTTTTGTCTTTTACGTCAAAATTCGGAACTGTGATCAGCATTTTCATACCAATCGCTTTGGAAACTTTCAGGATGAAATCCACTTCATCGTCGATTTCTTTTTTACCTGCTTCGTCTCTCTGGTTGAAATAGATCAGGGTGTTGTATGCCCATGGTTTCAGATGATGGTTTTTGAACCAGTCAGCCAATTCCTCCAGGGTATGCTCCTGCAGATAATCTTTTACGCAGTCAAAACGAATCTCAATATAATCAAATCCGTATTTTTCACACATTTCCATATCAGCCAGAAGGGACTGTCCTTTACATTCCAGTGCTGTTGCCTCATTAAATCCAAGTTTCATAATATATACCATCCTTTCGGTTTTTGTCTTATTCATGCCGGATGCTTTGTCTGGTGCATCCGGCTTCATTTCTATTGTATTTTGGTTTATTGCCGTACTTCGGCTTATTTATAAAACTCCGGTTTCTCAACTGCAGCGTTGATCTGTTCTACTGCGCCTGTCTCCTGTGCTTTCACAAGTGCGTCTGCTGTGATAGCTGCCAGGTATCCGTCCCATGCGGTCGGTCCGTTGATCACGCCCTCAGCTGCAGCATCAACCCAGTCCTGAACCTCTGTATCATAAGCGTCTTTGAATCTTACGAAGCAGTCTGTGTCGATGGTTGTGGCAACGGCTGCATTTTTGCGGATGCTTGGGTAAATCGGTGAAGGCATCTTGATCGCGCCGTCTTCACAAACCACTTCACAGTTGATGTCATATCCGAATTTGCAGTTTACAAATACTTCAACGTCGATGCATACACCCTTTTTAGTGCGGAGCAGCATGATCTGCGGGTCTTTTAATTCAGAGTGAGAATATTTTGTCACTTTCGGCATAATAACCTGTGCGGATTCATACTCATCATCCACTAACCAGTGAAGCACGTCAATCTCATGGATTGCTGTATCATGAACAGCCATTGGAGTTGTGTAGTTGGTTCCGACTTCCGGATTTCTGTGTGTGCAGTGAAGAATCAGGGGCTCGCCGTATTCACCGGATGTGAGGGCTTCCTTCACCTGCATATAGCCTTTGTCGTATCTTCTCATAAATCCAAGCTGGATCAGATGTTTTCCTGATTCCACCTCAGCCTCAACTACCTTCAGGCAGTCCTCAGCAGTTGTGCAGAGCGGTTTCTCACAGAAAATTCTCTTTCCTGCCTTGATGGCTGCCAGAAGAGATTCTACATGTGCGAATCCCGGAGATACAATGAACACTGCGTCCACATCAGGGTCGTTGATCAGTTCGTTTGCATCTGTGTATACCTTTGCTCCGCAGATGGCTGCCGCCTGTTTTGCACTCTCCTCAAATACGTCTGATACTGCGACTACCTCAGCTCCCTGAATCTTGTTTGTCAGTCTTTTGATGTGATCCTTACCCATTCCGCCGCATCCGATAACTCCTACTCTTAACATAATACATATCCTCCATTTCTCTTTTTCATTGTTTCCCAGTTATTTGTTTTTTTGTTTTTGTTCTTTCTTGATGATGCAATCATACCATAGCGTTCACGTGAACGCAATAGTTTTTTTGTACAAGATTCACAGTCTATTTTTATTAACTTTTGCTAATTGATAAAAAACAAACAATGTTTTTGTGCATGTTGTCTATTATTTCCAGTTTTATCCTGGATGACAGACTTGACTTTTGTTTATTTTTACTTTAGCTTAGTAATGGAGCATTATTACTTATTCTTTTCCAAGCTATATTTATGGTAATTTTTCTATCATTTATGGATTATAATGATTAAATCTTGAGTATGTATTAGTAATGTAAGGTGCGTGCACGTATGTTTTTTCTTTTCATTTGGAATAATCGGCTGAAGTGCCTCAGATACTTTTTTCCGGCGGATATGTCATTTTTCTGTATTAACCACAGTATGACCGCCTGAAAAGCGGTCATACTGCTACAAATTATATCTGTTTTTTATCACAATCTCTGCATACCGGTAAACAGATTCCGGTTTTTCATCATCAAAAAGTAAATGGAACAGCATCATCACCGGTTCATATCCCTGCATATAGGAATCCTGGCCGATGAGAAAATTGATGGCTCCCCGTTCTACCCATTTTTTATTCTCATCCAGAAAATCGTTGCCTATTACTTTGATCTCCCGTTCCTTTTCCTGTTTTACCAATGCTTCGCAGACGCCCTTTACTGCGGTTCCTGTCACGTAGATTCCCTTCAGATCCGGGTACTGCTCCAGCAGCTCCTCCACGATTTTGGCTGCCACCCACTCGTCATCATAGGAATATTTTGTTCCCACAAGCTGGATGCCGGGAAAGCTCTCCAATATCTCGGACTGAAAGCCCCTGATCCTGTTGTTCAGCGCAGGGTTGGAAATATGGCCGGAGATCACAGCCACCTCCCCTTTGCCGCCTGTGATCTCTCCCATTAACCCGGCTGCAGTCCTTCCGCTCTGGATGGTATTCTGTCCCACAAAGCATATCCTTTTCGTATCCTCAATATCCGAGTTAAAGGTGATAATGGGAATGCCATACTCCTCGGAAAACTGATTGATCATCTTCTTGAGCATGGTATCTTCGGACGGAGACAGGGCAATGCCCGAATACTCCTGCTCCTTCATTTCCTGCATGATTTCCATGACACGGCCTGCATCCACGCCGTCCACACGAAAGATCTCCACAGTACCGCCCAGACTTTCCACCTCCTGTTTGGCAGCTTTCATCCCCTCATAGACCTGTACCATGAAAGGGGTCTGGGCTGACTGCATGATGATCCCGATTTTCAGATTCCGCTTTGCCATAACAAGGGCCCTGCCCGCAAGACTGGGCTGATACCCCATTTCCTTCGCTATATTCTTTATCTTCTCCGCCACTTCCGGCCGGACTCTTCCTCTGTCCTTCAGCGCCCGGTCCACCGTCCCTCTGGACACCCCGGCCGCTTCCGCTATCTGCTGTAATGTTACTGGCATAATAATCCTCCTGCCCAAAATGTACTCGTGCACGCACTTTTGTCTTATTATATCTCTTTTAACAGCGATATGCAAGGGCAAAGATAGGAAAAGGACCGGACAGAAGCTCCTCCCGTTATTGTTCACATGCCACTGTCCCGCGAGGTGTTTTCAGGCCGAAGGCATGAAAATCCCGAGGCAGCCGGCGCGATATGGAGCAAAATGCTCCATATCTGTACATCGCGAAGTGTGCTGCTGGGCACGCAGTGAACAGTAACTCTCCCTCTCATTTCCCACCGAAGGTTTTTCTTAATTTCTCCAGCTCCCATGGCTGTTCTACCCAGTTCTCCACGTATCCGCAGTCGCAGCAGACGTAGCGGATCACCGGTATTTTTCCCAAGAGTGTCATTGTTGTGGTATAGATATTATTTCCGCTGGCATACCGGAAGTTATCCGGTATGCGTACAATGTTGTGTGATGCACACTTCGGACATTTATGTGTCTCCTTCATATTCTCTCACCTCTCACTTTCACTGCCAGCCAGCCCGCCTCCCCGGCAAGAAGACCAAGCATCACATAACTCATCACAGGCCATGTGCTGACCAAGACTGCACACAGGAGCATGATCACGGGCACGCAGTATTTCCTGGGATAATGGTACAGGTCACTTTCAATTTTCCATTTTGTCAGCGGAAATTTCCACTCCAGCGCTGTGAGAAGCAGGGCGCTGTGCAGGATAAAAAGCAGAGCGGTAAAGGCCTCTCCCTTCCCCACTTCCGGGAACTGTACTGCACAGGAAAGGAAAAATACAGATTCCGGCACCAGTAAATTACATGCTATAAATATGCCATAAGGAACAGCAAACCGCCCAATCTGTCCGGGCAGCATGCGAATCCCCCGGCAGAGCCTGCGGTCTGAGGACAACAGAATCGACACCGGCGTGTTCAGGGACAACAGGGCAAATCCCATGGGCATCATGCTTATGCCGCCCATTTTAGGAATAAAAAAGGAGAACATCAGGCCAAGTCCGCACAGAGCCAGCGTGTTCACCATATAATTGCCGTGTGAGGCCATATACCGGAACAGGTACCGTAGTACATTTCCCTTTTTTCCGTCTCCTGTCAGGCTTCCCACCCGTTTTGCAGCTCCTGTACGGGACCGGCAGAGTAAGCAGGGGTCAGCTCTTCCAAGCAGCACCGCCAGTACGCCCATAGAGGCAAGCACCAGAAACATCCGGCTGTATTTTCCCGCTCCCAAAACAAGGAATCCTTCTCCCGCTGCCAGCACTGCTGCTGCCGGAAATCTTTTTTTACAAAGCAGCCAGTATCCCGCCGCCGTACAGAAGCAGACCTGAAACGCGCAGATAAGACCGTTTACAAGTTTCCACGGCTCAAAGCCGGACACTGCCAGAAGAACGGTCAGCAGAAACGCTGTTTTCGTCACCACGGTATAGACGGCAAGGGCCGCAGCAAAGGCCCGCACTGCCTTACTGCCGGGAACCGGAAGCATCAGAACACCGCGCAGATCCACACGATTCTCCTCTGAAGACAGGGCTTTCCACATAACACCAGCCGAGAACACCAGCAGGATCAGATAAAAAATCTCTTCCCTGATGACTATGCTGCCCCAGACGGCATAAGTGGCGGTAACTCCGATCCCGCAGTATAAAAAAGACCTGCCAGCGCGTTCCCAGCGCTTACCCAGCAGCTTTTTTAAGAACACTGTAAAAGTCTCATACATGACGAAGCACCTCTCTTATATCCCCGTTTTCTTTCCATTCCCTGTCCTTAAGCTCCTCCATGCTTCCGTTCTTCAGAAGCAGAATCCTGTCCGCTGTAAGAGACACACTTTCCAGCACGTGGGAAGAAAAGAAAACCGTCCCGTACTCCTTATATTCTTTAATCTGCGTATACAAAAATTCCGTACTCTGAAAATCCAGCCCGTTAACCGGTTCATCCAGGAAGAGAAGCTCCGGGCGCAGCGCAAATGCTGTGATGAGATACACTTTCTTTTTATTACCGGTGGACAGCTCTTTTATCAGTACATCTTCATATTTCTCAAAGGAAAACCCCTGCACCAGCGTTTCTATATCAGGAACCTGCCTCTTGTATGTGCCGAACACATAGGCCAGATATTCCCGAAATGTAAAATATCCGAAAGGCGCCTCCCCGTCAAAAACAGCATATCTGCGTGACATAAATGCAGGATTTCTCAAAGAGATATCTTCGCCCTCCCATTGGATGTGTTCTGCCTGAAACCGGTCATGAAGGCCGCAGAGACAATTGAGCAAGGTGGTCTTACCCGCACCGTTCAGCCCGATCATCCCCACTGCCTCATGTTCCTGTAACTGAAAGGTCAGATTCTGCAGAACCGGCTTCTCTTTCACATACCAGGCGGTAAGGCCTTTTACGGAAAATTCTGCTTTCATTTGTCCTCCCTGTCCTTTCCCAAATGATATGCCGAAAGAAGAAAACAAGCTCCCAGCACTATATACAGGATACCAAACCAGATATTCGCCGAGAGAAAGCTTACCAATGCTGCCAACAGCCAGATGATTCCAAAGAATAAACGAAAGTAATAATGACGCATATTTGATTCCTCCTCTTTGCTTTTTTCTATGGTCTTATCATAGCACAGAGGAATCCGCTGTACGGATTTGGGCGTAAATGGAGGCATTTTGTCCGCAAATGGAACCCTTACCTCTCCTCCTGTTCCCGGTAATGCATAACTGCCGCAGCGGTAAACACAGAGTCCTTCCAACTGTTTTGCAGAGTACCGTTATATTTTTCCACTGCGGCGGCAGCGCTCTTCAATCCCCATCCGTGAAGGGATTTGTCCTCTTTTGTGGTCATCCATTCCCCTTTTTCCCACACAGGCTGTTTTTCACAGGTATTTTGGACCTTTATGACCAGCATATGGTTGATGCGCCGTATGGTCAGCCAAATGATGCGTCTGCTGTCATCCTCTGCCTGCCCTGCTGCTTCCAGTGCATTGTCCAGCAGATTCCCGAGAACCGCACATAAATCAGCGCTGCGTATGCCCGTCTGCCTGGGAAATTCTATATTGATCTCCATATGGATCTGCTTTTCCTTTGCCGCCATTAATTTGCTGTTGATCAGGTAATCCATGGTTTCATCCCCGGTCCATACTGTTTTGGCAATCCTCTTGACAGGCCCCTGTATGTCCTCCAGATAAGCGGATGCCTCCTCTGTTTTTCCCTCCCTGAGAAGCTGTCCCAGAATTGTCATATGGTTGTGAAAATCATGAAAAAGCCTTGCATTACCCGCATAGATTTCATTGAGCCGCCTGTAATCCCTCTCTAAAAGCTCCTTCTGGGTGGATTTTAATTCTGCCAGCTCCTTTTCCCTCTCGTACTGCCTCTGCGTATAATACACCAGCATTCCCATGAGAAGGACCATAGCAAATATGAGAGGAGCCAGCATTTCCTCTTCTCCTATGGGAAGAATATTCTGCTCCGTGAGCGTCACTGTCAGTATCAGTCCCGCAACTGCGATCCTGGACAGTATCTGCCGGACAGACTGCTCCTCCTCCCTTTTCTTATAAAGAAAAAAGGATAACACACCTGTGAGCAGACAAACGATCCAGTCCGCAGCCAGATTTCCTCCTGTACCTCTGCCCGGCAAAGTATCCATGCGCAGTATAACACCAATGGCTCCGCAAAGGATAAACTTCCACAGGCTGAGTGCCATTGCATATTCCACAGCCAGAAACAGAGCCCTTTTTCTCCTGACTCCATAAATCCATGCTCCGGCAGATGCCGCCAGAATAACCTGCACAGTCAATATCGGAAATTCCGGCACTTTCAGTATAAAAAGAAGACCTGACAAGGCTGCCAGGAAAAACGCTGTCCCCAATACCGCTGTATGGCTTTTTTCTTTCCTGCCGCCGTCCCAGGTACGGATGAGAAAGAAGTACAGCAAAATGCAGATACTGTCTGTAAAAAAGCCGGAAACCAACACCATCCATCCCATCATATATGTGCCCCCCAATACGCTGTGATCTGTTCTTTTACCCCCTGTATATGGGAACGGCTGACAGGCAGCTCCTCCCCGTTTTTTAAAACCAGTGACTGCTTCTGTAGCTGCATAATGTGGATGATATTTGCGATACAACCCCTGTCCGTGAAAATAAATTCTTCTGCCTGCAGTTCCTCATATACCTGCTGCAGACTTTTCCGGACTTTCGAGATTCCCCTGGAAGTGTGAAACACAGAATTTTTTCCCTCCTTCATAATGTAATAAATGTCACGATACATTACCTTTTCCAGAGAACTGCCGTTTTTTATGGTATAGGAATCCCCCTCTTCAAGCAAAAGCAGCCTGACAGCGTCCGTGATGGCTGCTGTCAGGCGTTTTTCCATATCATTTTTCGGAACATAGCGGAATATGGCGAGTTCATATGCGTCAATGGCATATTCCAGATGGGAAGTGATGAAAATAATCTTCACATCCGGCAGAAAAGGCTTTATTTCTGCCGCCAGTTCCATGCCGTCCGTATCCGGCATCTCGATATCCAGAAGGATCAGATCATAATGAAATCCATCCTCGGAAATGTCATACAGCAGATTCCGGCTGCTTGTATAGGTCGTTATCTCTGCCGCGGCCCCGCAGGTCTTCAGGCACTGCCTGGTATATTTCTCCGACAGGGCAACTGCGGATGCCTCATCGTCACAGACTGCTATTTTCAGCATATCCTTCCCCCTCTTCGTCTCCGTCTTTCTTATATTATAGGGGATAGGATACGCTTGTGCAATGGCATAACCACTTTTGGCCCGAAAACGCCTCGCGGTACAGCAAAACGTGAACCGTACTTTTAAATCTCCAGAACACCTGCTGCGTTCTTCATGGAAATCTTGTACAAAGCAAACTGATAGAGTCCTATCAGGGCAATGACCGCCAGCATCAATCCGGCAATTTTTATTTCACCCGTTGTCAGAATGCCGTCATTCTGCCACAGAAGGAGCAGCTCATATAAAAACATCAGAAGACATCCCATGATCGTAGGCAGTACAAAGGTTTTTGCCAACTGGCTTTTCAGAAGCCTGCGCAGGTATTTCTTATTTGCACCCAGCTTTTCCAGATCTTTGAATATTTGGCTGTTTTTCATGGCTACGTTCTGGCTTCTTGTGTATAAGATAATACTTTCAGCAGCCAGGCATATCACAGCGATGTATGCAAACAGCAGTAAAAAGATGGCACGTCTCATAATACTGTTTTCCTTTTCCATCGGCACAATGGAGGGCTTGTAGAGCCAGTCTGCCTCTAAAGCAGGCCTTTTGCCGTCATAAATACCCGGAAGATCGTATCCATATTCCTCTCCCTGCACTTTTGCCTGATATGCATTGTATGCCCCAATATGATTCATGCTTTCGGGGGCCCTGCTGCAGAACTGTTCATAGAGATCTTTGCTGAATGCGTAGGTCTCTTTGCTGTCTTCCACCTGAAACAGTACCTGGCGGATGATCTTGTCTTGGCTGATATCTGCCTTCAGCTTTTCATAGTCCGCATCATTCAGGATATACCTGGAATCCTCACCATACCCTGCTCCTATCACAAGAGAGCGGTATATCTCCAGTCCGTCATATTCCATAGAAATAAAATCTTCTTCATTCTGCAGATAAAGCCTGGTTGTATCGTCAAATCTGTTAAAAATATTTTCATAGCCCGATTTTGACTGGATTACCCTGTAATGCCCCTCTGCGATCTCGGTCTCTTTTCCTGTCATGGCTTCAAACTGCGCTGCGCTGATGCATTCGTAATAAAAATATTTTTCGTTGTATTCCTCGATCATATTATTATTTTCATCCATGTCCTCACGGTTTACACCGTCCCCCAGAACCTGAATAAATTCCGCCTCCCGGTAATCCTGCACAGATACCTGATACTTATCTGCCATGGCAAATACTTCTTCCTCTGACAGTTCATCTGCATCCATGGGATAGCGGTAAGAGATATCGTCTTCATATTCTCCGTAATTGTCGCCCCCCTGAAGCGGCAGATAAAAGACGCCAAACTGTACTCCCATAAGCAGTAATGCGATCACCAGCATATTTCTGACAATGGAACCTCCCTGAAATTTTAACATGCCGTAGGATATCATGTTATCATAATATTTCTGCGCATTCTTTCCTTTCCTGTGTGAGGCGATGGAGTAGACTAAAATCCGGTAAAGCCCTGCAGCGGCCAGAATATAAAACAGATTGGTCCAGGCCCCCATCCAGTGTCCGCTGATATTAACGGAGAGGATAGGCACAAAATATCCTATAAAAACCCCCACAAGAATCATCACGATACCGGATATCAGGTAAGATAATGTGATGCCCTTTCGCAGCGGCTCCTGTTTGCGCTGCTCATTGATGATATCCATAACGTTGCTTCTCTTCATAAAACGCACACACATCACAGCCACACAGATAATCAGGAGCATGCAGTAGACAATTCCTCCTGCAATTCCCAAAAATGAGAGGGAAAAATGGTTATCATTCCCGCTGCTTGCAATATGCTCAAAAATAACACCGATAACACTTGCAAGACCAATGCCAAGCAGAATTCCCACAACGGAGCATCTGACCATCATCTTGCCGATCTCTGTAAATAAAGCCCTGCCAAGCTTACTTTTCCCGGCACCAAGTGCAAGGAAAATCCCTGTCTCTCTGCTCTTATATCTCAAAAACAGACTTGTCGCGTAGATACTGAACATAATACAGCCTGCTGCTGCAAGGAAGAAGATCATATCCGCTATTTTTCTGGAGTCACCCCCATTCGGCAGTGTTTTCTGCACCAGGTCACTCCCATACATAACAAGATACGATGTGATCAAAAGAATGGACAGGGATATGCAGAACTGGAACTGCATATATTCCTTTTTGTTGTTTTTCCGTAATTTTGAAAATAATCCGCTCAGTTTCATTCTATTCACCACCGTTCATTTTTCTCAAAACATCTAAAAGCTCTTCCATGAATTCCCTGTGATTTCCATTACTGGTCAATTCTGTATAGACGGTTCCGTCCTTCATCACGATCACCCGGTCACAGTAACTGGCAGAGAAACTGTCATGTGTCACCATAAATGTGGTTGCATTCAATTCCTTCTGCGCCTCCAGAAAAGCTCCGATCACTGCTTCGCTGGAACGGCTGTCCAGATTACCGGTAGGCTCATCCGCAAGGATCAGAAGCGGATTGTTCATCAGCGCTCTTGCCACTGCGGCACGCTGCTTCTGGCCGCCGGATATCTCTGCCGGAAATTTGCCGGCGATATCGGAGATCTCAAACATTTTCAGAAGCTTCTCCGCTTTTGTCTCCATCTGCCTGTACGGTTCCTGATGGATGACTTTCGGGACACATACATTTTCAAAAACATTCAGCCCGTCCAGAAGCATAAAATCCTGAAAAACAAATCCCAGCTTTTCGTTTCTTATCTTGGCGATCTGCTCCTCTTTCATATTGGAAATATTGACCCCGTCCAGCAGGATTTCTCCTTTGTCGTGAGGGATGAAGCAGGAAATGCAGTTTAAAAGGGTTGTTTTCCCGGAACCGGACGGCCCCATAACTGCCACGAATTCGCCTTCCTCTATGGAAAATGAAACGTCCTTTAACACCTCGTAAGTGGTGTTCCCTGTCTTGTAGCTCTTGTATAAATGATTTACCTGTAACATATGTAATCCTCCCTGTTTTCTATAAATTTGTAATCGTTCAAATATTTTGAACTGATACGGAAATTCTGCCGTTAAGAAGCTTTTGATGAGCCGGACGGCTGTTGTTTGTATGTATTTATTCTATCGAAAAAAGGGAATCGATTACAGATGAGTGAATGACAAGTTTGACATGATTTTTGTAAAGTTTTGCATTTGATGACAGATTTGTATTTTTTTAATTTAATAAAAACCGGAGAATGTCAAATGCATTCCCCGGTCAGAGTTCGCCTGTTAATAAGTCCCCGTTATAGATTGCATTTACCCAGCAATTCCATCACGGATTCACTTCCTTCCTGTGCGTATCTCCATACAGAAAGACCGCAGCCTACGTTTATCTGTAATTTGCGGGTTCCGGCAGATAATCCTCCACGTTATCCATCGTAACCTTAGAATAAGGCAGATAGATATACTTATCCTTCTCGAACTTAATATCTTCCATCCCCTTACCTGACACAAGGGCAACTGCCAGCTCTGCCATAGCCTCTGCCTGTCCTTCTTTATCGTTATATACCGTTCCGGACATTTCCCCGTCCAGGACTGCCTGGAGTCCCACATCCGTGCCGTCGATCCCAAAAAATACCGGAAGGGCAGATTCTGAATAATTCAACTTCTTGTAGGCATCAATGGCGCCCAGCGCCATATCGTCATTGTTGGCTAAAACAAGCTCTATCTTATTCTGGTACTGACTGATCAGCAATAACATCCTGTTCTGTGCCTGGGCACGATTCCAGTTCGCGATTCCATAGCTCAGTTTCTCCAGTTCAATGCCGTTGTTTTTCAAGGTATCCACCGCGTTTTCCGTGCGGATGATGGCATCCTGATGGCCGGGTTCTCCTTCCAGCACTACATACTGGATTCTGCCGTCCTTGTTGCGGTCTATGCGGCTGTCTGCCTGTATTACGTCTACTGCCAGTTCCCCCTGCATGACTCCGGACTGCTTTGCCTCTGCGCCCACATAATAAAGACCGTCCCACTGCATCAGATCCTCAGCAACGGGTTCCCTGTTAAAAAATATGATAGGCACATTATTATCCCTGGCAAGGTCAATGATCTCCGATGGGTCCGCCCGATCCACCAGGTTTACACAGAGGACATTACAGCCCGCGTCAATCAGTTCCTTCACCTGGTCATTCTGGGTCCTCTGTGAACCGGCGGCGTCCCTAAGTGTCACAGTGGTCTTAAACTCCTCACTTCCATAGTCACTGAGCTTTTCTTTAAAACAAGTGATCAGCTCATCCAGGAAGGTATCACTCTGATTATAGCAGATCACCCCCGCGTGAACCTTGTCAGACACAGCCAGCTGCTGCTCTTGGCAGGCACATAAGAGCTGTGTACTCATGCAGAAGATCAATCCTGCTGCCAATATGTTTTTTCCTCTCATACTATACCCCTGATTTCTTCCGGCCGCTTAAAGCGTACTCTACTGGCTCATTGTAAAAAGAACTTCCTGATTCTCTTTTGAAAACAGTGTATCCCTGCGGATCACCGTATAGGAAACAGTTCTGTTCTGCATTGTGTGAAAATAATCATCCAGACTTTCTGCCGTCTCGGTAAGACTTTGATATCCCACATTAAATTCATCGGGCACCACCAGGCATTCCGCAAAGCCTGTGTCCAGATAATAGACCGCCTCCGTGGAATTGCCGATTCCATACACCAGAGCTCCGTGCAGATTCTTGGCTGCAGAATATTTACCGGCTGTCCTCAGACTGTTGTCGTCCAGCGCAATGACAAAATCCACCCTCGAACGGAACTCCAGTGCATTTTCGTCTGTCTCCGAAAAGGAATCATATACAGACCAGCTTATCACAGCGCCTGTGTCTTTCAATCCAGCGAGAAATCCTTTCTCCCGGTTGGCTGCCGCTTCCGAATCAGCGGTCTCTGAGAGGATTCCCACTGTCTTACCTTCTATATTTCCGCTGTAATCTTTCAGCAGTTCCTCCGCCAGGGCCGTGCCCATGGCATAGTGGTCCGGCTCTGTGACCGGCAGGGCGGAGTCCTCTTTTTCCTTTGACGCTGTACACCCTGCCAGCATGACAGGAACTTTCTTTTCCACATCTCTTAACATGTTTTCCGTGTCAGCATCCGGAGCGGGCTGTACTATAATTGCATCTGCCCCGTTCTCAATCTCGCGTTCGATCAGGCTCTTTTCCTCCTCTGCAGTCAGTGTGCCCCCCGTGCTGACGACAAACATTTCTATTTTCCGGTCCTCCGCTGCCATTCTGAGCCCGTATTTGAATGCGGACCACTGGTTGTCATCAGAATTTTGGATGATCACGGAGACCTTGTCAAGATCCCTGCCGTTTTTCTCCTGAAGCATGACAAAGGCCAGTACAATCACCATTGCGGCCAGAACCGCTTCTATCAGAATAAACAATCTTTTGCTGTTTTTCATCTCTATTTACCCTGTGTTTTCCTGTCAATCATTTCTTCCCGACTGAAGATATAGCCCTTCTCCAGAATCCTGCTGTTTTCCTCCGTATAAGGAACCGCCGGCATACAGATGGAGACGGTGGTCCCCTCATCCGGTTCACTTTCAACGGTAAGGCCGTATTCTTTTCCAAAGAGAATCTGAATGCGGTTATTCACATTCACAAGGCCAACACCGGACCCGTGTTTATGTACCCGTTTGCTGTCCGTAAGGATAAGGCTCACCTCTTCCTCTGACATTCCGATTCCGTTGTCTGCCACCGAGAAAACAATATTTTCCCCTCTCATGGTTCCGGTCACCCTGATTTCTCCGCAGTCATCCATGCTGCTGACGCCATAGGCAATGGCATTTTCCAGAATCGGCTGTAGGATCAGCTTCACCGTACAATAGGAATATATGGAAGGATCCACGTCAAATGTAACGGAAAACGCGTTTTTATACCGGACCTTCTGGATATTCATATAGCTCTGGGCATGCTGCAGTTCATCTTTTACACTAATCACCGTGCGGCCCTTGGAAAGGCTGATCCGAAAGAGCCTTGCAAGCTGTGAGATCATAAATACAGCATCATCGTTCCGCTCCCCCTCCACCATCCACGTAATCGATTCCAGGGCATTGTATAAAAAGTGGGGATTGATCTGGCTCTGCAGAGCATCCAGCTCACTTTTTCTTCTTTCATTCTGTTCCAGCACAATTTTACGCATAAGGGTGTCAATCTGCTCATAGGACCGCTGTATGGAATCCCCCAGATGCCGGATTTCCAGGGAGCCTCCCGTATAAATCTCCGGCTTTTCCCCCGCCTCATATTCCATGACCGAGTTATTCAGTTTCAAAATAGGGCTGGAAATCCTGACAGACACAACGCGGTTGATGATCACAAGCATCATTGCCATCAAGAGCATGAGCACCATGATAAAATACCGGATATTGACCATTCCGTGTGTAAATGTGGAATAAGGGATCACTCCGACCAGCTTCCATCCGGTGTAGCTTATGGTGTTGACGATCACCTTGCGGTGTTCCCCCTCAAAGGTCTCGTCGTAGACACCGTCCTTGTATTTTGCGGCTGTTTTACTGTTCTCACTGCCGATTCCATCGCTGATCTGTATCTGCCGCATGTGATAGATAATTTCCCCGTTGCTGTCGCACAGATAATAATATTGTCCGTTGTTCAGGGTATTGATCTGTTTCATCATCCGGGAGATATTGGAATAATCCATATCCACAAGCAGGACGCCTAACTGGGAATCCCCCTTATTGGTCAGCTCAACCACACGGCTCAGAGAAATCACCCAGTAATACCGGAAGGTGCCGTCATCAAACAGGTTCTGGATATGGGGTGTGGAAAAATGCATATTTTCCATTTCCCCCATAGCACGTTTAAACCAGTCCTGCCTGGTCACATCCGGGTCCTCTTTCTGGGACGCAAGGGGTTCCGCTGCCATCAGGCTGCCGTAATTATTGTAAATGGCAATGCTGCGCAGGCTGTCTCTGTTCGCCTCATACAAAAGATTCATCCCTCTCTGGATATCCATATCCTGATTGGACAGATCATTTTCTTTTATAACGTTATAATAGACCGCGTCTGAAATCTGCCGCATACTGCCCAGGTAATCTTCCAGATTCTCTCCTGCCTGTTCCATCAGTTTCTGCGTGCTTTGTATGATCTCCTGCCGGGATAAAACGGAAAACCTGATGTACATCACGATCCCCAGGATCAGCATGATGGAAATAGATATAACGGAGATGGCAAACATGATCGTTGACTGTATGCCCCTGGGCTTCGCGCTTTTCAAACGTCCGAAAAACTTATTTTTCACTTTCTGTATGCTCCGTTCTGTACTTTGAAGGTGACACTCCAAACCGCCTCTTAAATACATAACTAAAATAGTTGGGATCTGTGTACCCCACACTCTTTGCTATGATATAACTTTTCTCATTTGTCTCGATCAGCAGGCGTGACGCCCGGTCCATCCGGTAATCCGTCAGACAGCCGATAAAGGAATTGCCGGTCTCTTTTTTAAAAATCGTAGAAAAATAGGAATTTGACACGCCCAGAACCTCACAGATATTGTCCAGTGAAAGTTCCTCATCCGAATAGTTGCTGCGGATATATTCCATGGCTCTGGATACAATGGATTTCGTGGACCTGCTTCTGGCACTGATCAATTTTTCACGGAAGGACAGGCTGAGATCAACGAGCCATTTCCGCAGCGCATCAGGCCCCAGATCAAGAAGGCTGCCATACAGTGTCCGCATATCCCCCGAAAAATCCTCCGGCGCAATATCATTATTTGCAGAAAATCGGTACAGAGCACTTACCAGTTCCATGATATCAATGTGGTGCTGCTGCAGGGATTTTGCAGGAAAAGAGATATGATCCAGATACTGATTGACTGCCCGGACAACATCATCGGCTGACTTTAAACGGATCATTTTAAACAGTTCAGACAGTTCCGCGTCGCTGGCGAAATCCGTTGTGCTCATCTCCTGGGGAGCGATCTCCTTCATATTGATCGCCCTGGAGGCACCATAGATCACCCGGTAGGAAACCGCCTCCCTGGCACCGCTGTAAGACTGGGGCAGATCCATGATATTTCTGCAGACCTGGCCGATTCCCACTGTGACCACAGCGCCGATGATACGATGTGCATATCTGCAGAACCTGTCACATTCATCGGTCAGTTCCGAGACTTCATATTCATTTTTAAGCTGTGCGATCAGGATGGTATTTCCCAGATAAGAAAAGCATTTTGCCTGCCACTTTTCGCCCAGACGTTCCCTGGCCTGGTTATGGACAGACGTGGACAGCAGCAAAGGATTCATATCCTTCGGCACCTGACTGGATGATGTATGTATGACAAGACAGCAGAAACATGGTCCCGGAAAAGAAATCTGATAATCTGTGAGATACTTCGGGATCTCATCTTCATGAATCCTTCCCTCCACCAGCGTGGAGTAAAAGTTCGCCTGCAGAAGAGGTAGGGACTCCATATAACATTTCTGCAGGATTTCCACATTTCGTTTTTCACTGATCTCCTGATCCAGTTTTATTTTGAGCTGGGTGAGCACATTGGTCAGTTCTATGGAATTGACCGGTTTCAGAATATACTCCTCCACCTCCAGGTGGACAGCCTCTTTCGCATATTCAAATTCATCAAATCCCGTGAAGATCAGGATTTTGGTTGCCGGATATTCTGTTTTAATGCGGTTGGACAGCTCCATGCCGTCCATGTAGGGCATTTTGATATCGGTCATCACCACATCGGGCTGGAATTCCTCCATCATTTCCAGGGCTTTCATGCCATTGTTGGCATATCCGATGACTGAGAAGCCCAGGCCTTCCCAGTTGATTTTTTTCATGATGACCTGGATCACTTCTTCCTCGTCATCTACCAAAAGCACTGCGTATGTATCCATATCTTTTGTCTCCATGTGCGTGTATATCCGCCTTGTATTGTAATAGTATAGCAAATCCAAAAATAAATGTAAACGTCAGCCTTTCCAAAATCGACCAAAAGGGTCAGAACAATCTCTGACCCTTTTGGCAAGTATATCTATTTATTTCTTCTGCACATATTTCAGACAGTCAAGTGTTACAGCCGCAATGATGATGATACCTTCAAATACAAACTGAAGGTTCGTATCAATACCGAGAATGGTAAGGGAATAGGTAAGCGCTGTGAAGATCATAACACCAACTACCACGCCTGAGATCTTACCGATACCACCGGTAAAGGATACACCGCCCACAACACAGGCTGCGATCGCATCCATCTCCCAGCCCTGACCATAGGCTGCAGAACCGGAGCCAACCATTCGTGCGCATTCAAGCCAGGAACCGAATCCGTAAAGAATACCTGCCAGAATGAAAGCCCCGACCGTTACACCGAATACGGAGATACCCGAAACTGCCGCTGCCTCCGGGTTGCCGCCCACTGCGTACAGGTTTTTGCCGAAGGTTGTCTTGTTCCAGATGAACCAAACAATTGCGATTGCTGCAACTGCCCAGATAATGATGGTGGGGAAACCGTTTAATTTAGGAATGATCATATTGGGTATCGTCGGCTCAATGGCACCGAAGGATACACCTTTAGTCGCGTATGTAACAAGTCCGAAGATGACCAGCATGTTCGCCATGGTCGATATAAACGGATGCATTTTAAATCTGGCTGTAAAAAAGCCTGCGATCGCTGTGAAGAAGGTACATAACACGATACACACCAACAGAGCCAGGATCACTCTCACACCAATAGGCATCCCTGTAAAATCAAACACATGTCCGAAAACCGCGCCTGTATTAATGCCCTGATGCATGATGATCGTTGCGGTTGTCATACCCATACCAACCATACGGCCAATGGACAGGTCCGTACCGGTAAGGAGGATCAGTCCGGCAACACCCAGCGCCAGGAACATCCTGGGGGAAGCCTGCTGAAGAATGTTCAATACATTGTTATAGGTAAGCAGAGGTACATTTTTTACCATAGGTGTGATCGCACACAGCATGATAAAGATCAGAATGATGGCAATATACAATCCGTTCTGCAGAAGAAAGGCTCTGCGGTTGAATGTATATTTATAATTTTCCCATTTCTGCGCTCTTGACTCCACAAAGGTGAATTTTGACATACGAAGCATATCAATCAGATGATATTTGTAGTTATATGCCATATGTCTTCTGTCTTTTACCTGCTGAAGGTCCTTTTCCAACTGCATTTTGGCGTCAAACAGCCGGTTCTTGTAAACATACTTTTCATCCTTTATCTCCTGATGATCCGTAAGTTTTGACATGATCTGCTGATGCTCTTTTTCCAGTTCCGCAATCCTTCTGCGGTGTTTTTCCTGGACGGCTGCTTTTTCCTGCTCACAGCTTTCTTTGACCGGCTGATAATAATCCCTGTCAAAATGCGTTTTGAGATATGCCTCCGCGTCGGAGATCAGTTTTGAAACCTCATCTTTATTTTTTGCCTCGACCGCCTTTGCCTTCTCCATCTCTGTCCGGATTTTGGCAATCTCGGCATCTTTCTCTTCTTTTGTAAAATTTCTGTCTCTCTTTATACTGTCGATTTTATTCTGAAGAGAGATCACTTTGTCTATTCCATCCACTCTGAAGCTGTCGATCTTTGCCTGAATCTTGCCGACATAATCCTCGATTGGCTGACGCAGCTGTATTTCCTGTTCAGCCGTAAGAATCTTACTGTTTCCTTTCGCCATATCCTTCCATCTCCCTCATTATAGGTATTTTGCGCTGAGTCTTAAAAGTTCTTCCTGATCTGTCTCTTTTGTGTTCACGATTCCGGAAAGGTGTCCGTTTGACATGACTCCAATGCGGTTCGTGATTCCCAGAATCTCGGGCATTTCAGAAGAGACAACAATGACGGTCTTTCCCTGTTTTGCCATGTTGATGATCAGCTCGTAAATCTCGTATTTTGCACCCACGTCAATTCCTCTCGTCGGCTCGTCCATCATGAAAATCTGGGGACCACGCTCCAGCCATTTTCCGAAAATGACCTTCTGCTGATTGCCGCCGGAGAGGCTTGAGATCATATCATCCGGGCCCATGCACTTGGTATGCATGATTTTGATCTCGTTTGCCGTTGCCTTGATCATTTTTGAATCGGAGAGTGCCACCCCCGACTTATACTGTTCCAGGTTGGCGATCGTAGTGTTAAACGTAAGGTCTCCTTTCAAAAAAAGGCCGTTTGCTTTCCGCTCCTCTGTTATCATGGCAAATCCATGTTCCATGGCTTCCTTGGCGCTGCTGAAATTCATCAGACGGTTATTAAAATAAACACGCCCGGCCGCCCTGGTGCGCACACCGAAGATGGTTTCCAGAAGCTCTGTCCTGCCTGCCCCAACCAGGCCGTACAACCCGAAAATCTCGCCTTCTCTTACGTCAAATGAAATATCCTGTAAATGAGGTTCAAACTTTGTGGACAAATGCTGAATGGACAGAATCACATCCTTTGGCGTATTGTCAACCGGCGGGAATCTGTTTTCAAGAGAACGTCCAACCATAGCTGCAATAAGTTCATTCATATCTGTGTCTTTGGAACTCTTTGTCATGACCAGATTACCGTCACGGAGTACGGATATCTCATCACAGATCTCAAAGATCTCATCCATTTTATGAGAGATATAGATCAGGGAGATTCCCTGCTCTTTTAACATTCTCATCATCTCAAAGAGCTTATCCACCTCCTGTACTGTCAGTGAGGATGTAGGCTCATCGAGAACGATCACTTTTGAGTTATAGGAAATTGCTTTTGCGATCTCACACATCTGTCTCTGTGATACAGACATATGACGCATGGACTGTGTGAGGTTTACGGTCATGCCCAGTTTTCTGAAAAGCTCTGAGGCTTCTTTTTTCATTCTGCCCTCGTCGATCACTCCCATGGAATTGGTGGGATAACGTCCGAGGAACAGGTTATCGATCACATTTCGTTCCAGACACTGGTTCAATTCCTGATGAACCATTGCGATACCGTTCTCAAGAGCATCTTTCGGTCCGGAAAAGCTCACTTCCCTGCCTTCAAGGAAGATATTGCCCTCATCCTTCTGATATGTACCGAAAAGACACTTCATCATTGTGGACTTACCAGCACCGTTCTCACCCATAAGCCCCATGACCGTTCCGCGCTTCACATCCAGGTTGATATGGTCCAGCACTCTGTTTCGGCCAAAGGACTTGCTCATACCGCGTATGGATAAGACGATATCATCTTTCTTATCTTCCATATATTTTTACTCCTGTATGATTTTTATAGTCATAAACAATAGAAAACATGCTTCGCAGGCTTTCTATTTTCGTAAATTATTAGGGAGAATTTCTTCTCCCTAATAGTCTGCATTTCAATGGATATTGTAACTACTCTTTTGCACGGTCAGCGCAGTAAATGCGCAGACCTGACTGAACAGTTACTGGATATTACTGATTAAGCAAGGATGTATAAGAAGCTGCATTGTCTGTCTTCACCATGTTGATGGCAAATGCATCGTACTGGCTTGGATTTCCGAGACGGTTTGTGATATTGGACTCTGTCTGTCCGTCACCGCCGATGTAATCCACATCCAGGTTAAGAAGACCATCATAGTTCTGAAGAAGCGGCTGGTATGTTGAGCTTAAGAAGTTATCGGATGCATTGTAGATGTCAAGCCATACCTTCTTTGTAGGATGTGAACTTTCCTCAAGCTGAGTGGAAACCGGCTCATAAACCTTTGTGGAATCTGTGAAGTCCTGGTAGTTGTCAGCAGTAACTGCTACATTCAGTGCGTAGTAGGAACGTTCGTCCTCTTTGTATACATATACGTCATCGCCCAGAACATTGCCTGCTTCATCCGCTGTACCGATACCGGTGTCAATGTCTGCTCCGTCAAGGGCGTTGCGCAGAACACGAAGGGTCAGGTATGCCTGAACATCTGCATGCTGGCTGATCGTTCCGCCGTATCCTTCCGCGATAGCTGCTACCGCGTCGTTGTTTGCATCGTATCCGAAGGTCGGAACCTTGTTGTCCTTTGACCATGCATTGAACATGGACATGCCCATACCATCATTATTGGAAACAACAACATCAATCTCCTCACCAAAGGAGGATGCCCATGTACCAATCGCATTGCCTGCTGTAGCCGCATCCCATGTAGCGCCTGCGGAGTTCTTCATCTCCTGGGAAGCCAGCTCACGGATCGTATAGGTCTTGCCGCCTGCTTCTATGGAACCATCCTGTACGGCTGCTGCTGATCCGTCTGAGTTTGTTCCGACCGGTTCACTGTTGATATCGCCGTCCTTGTCGATTCCTGTGCCAAGGGCTTTCCGAACACCTCTTGTACGAGCAATGGAATCATTATGTCCGATATCACCGATTGCCAGAACGTATCCGATCACGCCGTCACCGTTGCGGTCGATTTTATCAATATTTTTCTCGATGTAATCTTTTACCATTTGGCCCTGAAGCTCAGCGCCCTGGTTTGCATCGAATCCGACATAATATGTATTGTCATTATATGAAAGTGCTGTCATATCAAGTGCCCCGGTAGAACTGTTGGACGGCTGGCGGTTAAACCATACTAAAGGTTTGTCTTTGTTTGCCACGTCTGATGTCTCGGCTGCCGGTTCCTCTGTTTCTGTCTTTTTTGTTGTGTCTGTCTTTTCTGACGAAGAACCGCCAGAGCCGCATGCTGTAGCTGAAAGTCCAAAAAGTACCGCCATTGTGATCAAAACAATTTTTTTCTTCATATACTTATTCTCTCCCTTTCCTTTGACACTTTTTTCCGTGTTCTTTGTTTTTGTTGATATTGACAGTATATCTGATGCAGGAGGAAGAAAACATAGAATATTTTTCTATGAACATTAAAATTTTTAAGGTTGGGTTTGGTATTTGTGACAATAGTGTAGGTGTTTTTCGTGTAAAAAGGGCTGTGCATTGATTTTTTGGTCAATGCACAGCCCTTTATACTTCTTTATAATTTCCAATATATATTAATGCGTCAGATTAAAATCTTCATCGCACATTTACGAATAATTCTTCGGCATCAAAGTTGTCTAAAAGACGCTCTATACCGCCTTCAATCTCATATTTTAGACTTGTCAACTGAATACCTATGATATTCTAAAGTTATTCTGTTTATTATATCCGTTTGCAGTTACCATCGAAAACATATAAATCGTTCATGCCTACTGTATCTCGCACAAGGTTAGATAAGTCTATTCCGTTCCAAACAATATCAGCATATAGAGAACCTCTGAATTTATATGTCACATCCTCCGTGTTGGTCATTTCCAATATCCAATAGCCAACGTCTGTTTCATAAATCTTAATATACTGATTACTAAAAAAATGTGAAATGGCAATCATTAACTTTTCTGCTGACTCCTTGGTTATAGAGAAATTATTGTTCCTTGCTTCCTCATATTCTCCACTGACATTACCAAAATTATATCCGGAGAACCAAACTTGTCCTTCTGCATTAATTATAATATGCTGTTCCACTTCGTCATACGGTTCCGGTGGAGAACCATAACAAATATTATTTGAAATAATACACACCTTCTTCAGTGTTCCTTGAAACCCGAAAGGACTTCCTCCTGTAAGCACGGCTAATCTATTAAGAGCAAGCAGAAACCATATACGATTATTTGCTTCTGAAATCTCTGCGCCCGTGTATGCCCAATGGTTGAAATATCTCCACCGTGAATAAATAGCTGAGCCAAGCAATGGAATATCTTCAATATCATCTATAACTTTTTCCAATGCCTCATGATCGTAGGCTGCATTCCCGTATTTTTCAAAAAAAGTATGTCCGCAATCCATCTCAAAACCAAGCTCTGCGCAGTCATCGGCCATATTACGTTCAAACAGTTCTGAAAAATTAATAGTTTTGTCTGAGAATTTATCAGCCCATTTTACAGCAAAATTATGGATTTGTTTTATTTCATCCATTGTAATACACCTCCATCATTAAATTTATTTTTCAGCCATGCTGGTTTCAATCCACCATCCCTGTGCATCTTTGAAACCATTTCTTTTCATAAATGGCTCCAGAACAAGAATTTGCTTAGTCTTTGGTATTTCAACACCTTCTGCTTTTAGAATTTCAAAAATCATACGACGTAATTTATTTGCTAAAACAAACCATAAATCTATTTTTTCTTTTACCTTCTTATATTCTTCTGTGCCTACGTCAAAGTCATATGCCTCATCTTCTATCCACCATGCTTTATTTTCGACCACAGCAAATAATGCCGCCAAGTCCGACTCTGTATTGATATCATTGATGGCTTGTTCTACACATTCAATCGTCAAATTAGAGGGAAGTTCACTTTCCATTCCAAATGCAGCCTTTATGATCATTCTTTTTATGTAGCCTCCTTTTATTAAGATGATACATCCCCATCCATTTCTTTACTTAATTGATTCTACGTTCATAAATAACCGCATCCATTTCTTCGGCCTTACTTTTTATATAATTATGAAGCATATGATCCAAGTTCACCCCATCTTCTACGATCCAGACAACCATATTATCAGATCGTTCTATAATTTTATAAATATTTTCATCATATTCAAGTTCTGCTTCCATACCTATGGATACCGTTTTTAATTTTATCTTTAATTTCTTTATAATTTCACCAAGCGTATAATAAGTTTTCTTATAAAATCTTTCATTATCAAAACTAATGACATCTGCATCTAATTCCGGATATCCTTCCGTATTTATCCACAGATTATATACATATTCTTTTTCTGTCTTTACTATATAAATCCCTAAATCTTTCAATTTATTAGATTTTAAATTAACTACTACAATTTTTCCTTTTTCTAATACCTTCCCGTAGTTAGCTATATCATAAATAAACCGTATATTTTCCCAATTCCAGTTATCCATATAAATCATATCTTCTAATTTGATGTCAAACTTTTTACAAAATCCATATTCTATCAAATCCTTTAAATCAATAAGATTCTCACTTATTAGGTTGATATCCAGAGTAATTGCCATACATCACCTCTTAATCAAAACTCGTCATTACCAATTTTATGAAACATAGCTACAACCACTTAACACTTCTTTCTGTATATCAATAATAACCCTTTCTACCTACTTTATCAATGCTGACACCTAATACCACATATCTATTTCCAGTTCCCGGTCAACTAACATTTTACTCATAGTTTCCGGAACAATAGACAATTTAAAAACTGTCAGTTTTTTACCTACAGTTGCAGATTCCCCATATATGTGAGAAGATTAAGGCAGTACCAAACAATACAGGAAAAGCGAAAAAGGACGGTGTAAATAAATGAAACGTATATTTTTTGTAGAAGATGATTTGAGTTTGATCAATGGTCTGTCTTTTGCCATCAAAAAGCAGGGATACGAAACAGACATAGCCCGCACATATCTTGAGGCGGAGAAAATGTGGATAAACGGTAAATATGACTTAGTCATTTTAGATGTCTCTCTCCCCGATGGTTCCGGCTATGATTTATGTAAAAATATCCGCAAAACATCAAAGGTGCCGATCATCTTTCTCACCGCGGCTGACGAGGAGACGGATATCATCATGGGACTTGATATCGGCGGTGATGATTACATCACAAAGCCCTTCAAGCTAGCTGTATTCCTATCCCGGATCAATGCCCTGCTCCGCAGGAGTGACAATTTTAACCAGGCCGATGCAGAGCTTGATTCCAACGGGATAAAAGTTCAGCTCTTAAAGGGCGAAGTCTATAAAGATAATGAACTGCTTGACGTAACGGCAAGTGAATATAAACTTTTGTGTTTGTTTATGCAAAATCCGGACATTGTCCTTTCGCCTGAACAGATTCTGAGTAAACTCTGGGATTGCGATGAAAAGTATATTGACAGCAACACGCTTACCGTTTATATCCGCAGGCTCCGCACAAAGATTGAAGATAACCCCAGCCAGCCGAAGAAGATCGTGACCGTCCGGCGTATGGGATACAAGTGGAATACTGTGGATTAAAACGTGGAGGTGCAAAATGAAAATACTGGTGAATAGAAAAATCAAATTATTTTTTTCCCTGTCCGTTCTGTCTGTTATGATCTTTTCCCTGCTTTCTGTTCTCTTGATTTGTTTGAACGTGAAACATGCAGCTATATATGTGCTGGCCCTATCTCTGTGCATGGTTTTCTTTATACTGGCAGTTGGCTATTGGTATTTCAATGACCAAAATAAGATCATGGAATATGCGGTCACACAGATGAAAGAATATGTGTCCGGAAATGAAAACGCGCGTATTGAATGTAACGACGAAGGCGAATTATACCGGTTATTCCACGAGGTCAATGCTCTGGCAGCCATCCTGAATGCTCATGTTGACAACGAGAAGGCAACAAAGAAATTTTTAAAAAACATAATATCCGATATTTCCCATCAGCTAAAAACACCGCTCGCTGCCCTTAATATCTACAATGGGATATTACAGGAAGAAGCAGTGGAATACCCCACGATCAAAGAATTTGTGGATTTTTCGGAGCAGGAGCTGGACAGAATAGAAACCCTTGTGCAGAACCTGTTGAAGATCACAAAACTGGATTCCGGTACTATCATGCTGGAAAAAAAAGTGGAAAATGTATCTGAGATGATGAGCAGAATCGAAAGCCACTTTTCCTACCGTGCGGAACAGGAAGAAAAGAACTTCTCTCTTTTTGGTGATGACACGGTCACATTATTGTGTGACCATACCTGGATGATGGAAGCAGTCAGTAATATAGTAAAAAATGCTTTTGACCATACGGAAAAGGGAAATACCATATCGGTTGAATGGAAACAGTCCGCATCGGTTGTCCAGATCATAGTGAAGGATAACGGAAGCGGCATTCACCCGGAGGATTTACATTATATATTTAAAAGATTTTACCGAAGCCGCTTCTCCAAAGATACCCAGGGTATCGGACTTGGGCTGTCTCTTGCAAAGGCTATTGTGGAAGCACACAGCGGAACCATTGAAGTTGACAGTGAACTGGGAGCAGGTACCACATTTACACTCAGTTTCTTAATTCCTACAAAATTGTAGGCTTATTGTCATCTGCCAGTAAGGTTCACATGGTAGACTTTCCTTATCAAGAAAGAAAGAGGTGTTTCATTATGGACTTATTGGAAGTCAAATCCATTTCAAAAACTTATGGCAGCGGCGAAACAGCCGTACACGCTTTAAAAAAAGTCAGCTTTTCCATACCAAAAGGTGAATTTGTGGCAGTGGTCGGTGAGTCAGGTTCCGGCAAAAGTACACTTCTCAACATGCTGGGTGCCCTGGACACCCCAACCTCCGGCAAGGTCATTATCGACGGTAAGGATACTTTTTCCATGAAAGAGCATAACCTTACGGTTTTCCGCCGCCGGAATATCGGCTTTATCTTCCAGGCGTTTAACCTGATTCCGGAACTGACAGTGGAACAAAATATCATTTTCCCTGTACTTCTTGACTATCAGAAGCCCAACAAAAAATATCTGGAGGAGCTTCTTCATGTGCTCAATCTGGAAAAACGCCGCCATCACCTTCCCAGTCAGCTATCCGGCGGCCAGCAGCAGCGAGTCGCCATAGGGCGTGCATTGATCACCCGGCCCTCCCTCATCCTGGCGGATGAGCCTACCGGAAACCTGGACTCTCAAAACAGCAGTGAAGTTATCGCGCTCCTGAAAGAAGCATCGAAAAAATATGAGCAGACCATTATCATGATCACACACAATCGGAGTATCGCACAGACGGCTGACCGTGTATTGCAGGTAACGGATGGCGTACTGACCGATCTGGGGAGGTGCCATGAATGAAAAGCTATCTGAACCTTGTTACCATTTCAGCGAAAGTGCATAAACGGCAGAATCGGATGACAATATTATGCATCATCATATCCGTACTGCTGGTGACAACTATTTTCAGCGGAGCGGATATGATGATCCGGACAGAAAGTATCTTTTTGCAGAAAAAGCATGGCAGCTGGCATATTCAGTTAGAAAATCCGCCAAAGGAAGCCGCAGATAAGATCATCAGGCGCCCTGATGTTACCGCCGTGGGATGGTCAGAAAAATTTAATGATGACGCAGAACTGCCTTATTACATCGGTGAAAAAAAAGCAGTCCTGTGCGGCACCGATGAAACCTATATGACCCGGCTTACAGATGGACTTGAGGAAGGCAGTTTTCCGCAGAAGGATAACGAGATCCTCCTCAGCAGCAATGCAAAGATTGCTCTCCATGCACAGATTGGCGAAAGCATAACCTTACGCACCCCTGCCGTTGATACAGACTTTATTGTGTCCGGTTTTGGCTCTGATGAGAAAGAGTATTATCAGGGACAGACCTATCTGGTGGCCGTATACATGACACGGAATGCTTTTACCGGAATCATGGAACAAAATGGCATAAAAAACAATCCATTCTGTTATATCCAGTATCAGGATGCCGGCAAGGCTGAAAAATCCATGTCGGATTTGCAGGAACAATATCAGCTTCCGAAGGAAAGTATCTCTGAAAATACGGCGGTCATGGGGATTGCAGGAAAAAGTAAGAATACGTCCATAATGAGTTTCTACGGGATAGCGGCTGTTTTATTTGTACTGGTGTTGTCAGCAGGGGTATTGATGATTTCCAGCAGTATGAACAGCAACGTGGCCCAGCGGACAAAATTCTTTGGTATGATGCGCTGTATCGGTGCAAGCCGCAGCCAAATCATTCGTTTTGTCCGGCTGGAGGCTCTGAGCTGGTGTAAAACCGCCGTGCCTGTAGGCATGGTTCTGGGCACAGCAGTCAGTTGGGTACTTTGCGCGATACTGCACTATGGCATTGGCGGTGAATTTTCCGTGATGCCGGTATTTGCACTCAGTCCTGTCGGACTCATAAGCGGTGCGGTGGTTGGTGTGGTAACTGTGCTTCTAGCGGCTCGTTCCCCGGCAAAACGCGCTGCCAAGGTTTCTCCGATGGCAGCAGTCTCAGGCAATGGGGAGACAAAGCCCTCTGTAAAACATGCGGTTAAATCAGGATTCGGCAAAATCGAGTGGACATTAGGTGTTCATCATGCCATAGCTTCCAAAAGAAACTGGCTTATGATGACAGCGTCCTTTTCCCTCAGTATCATTCTGTTTCTCTGCTTTTTTGTAGGAATCGATTTTGCAGGCCAGCTTCTTCCGTCTTTTCGTTCCTGGCAGCCGGATATCAGTCTGAACGGTTATGCCAATTCTCTGGTACTTGACCGGCAGCTCAGTGATGAAATCAGTCAGATACCTGGTGTTTCACATGTATTCGGCAGTTCCTACATCAATAAGGTTCCGGTGACCTCCTCACGGGAGGGCATTGAGAATATTAATCTGGTTTCCTATACTGACTATCTGCTGGATGGCTCAAAAGACAGAGTCGTTCAGGGCGATATTTCCACAATCTATGGTGACAGCAATTGTGTCATGATCATCCGCAATAAGGACAATCCAATGAAAGTGGGCGATACCATCCGGATTGGCGAAAATGAGATGAAGATCACCTGCGCCGTATCAGACGGTTTATATCCAAGCGAAATGGGCGTAATATGTTCCCAGGAAACCTTTGACCGGCTGATGGGGGAACAAAATTATAGTCTGATCTGTATCCAGCTCGGTAAAGATGCCACGGAGAAAACCGTGCAGAAGATCAGTGATCTTACACAAGACGATGTAATTTTTACAGATAACCGACAAAGTAATCAGGAAATCAAGGCTACCTATCTGGCCACGCGTTTCATTGGTTATGGTTTTCTGGCAGTGGTTGCCATGATTACGCTGTTTAATATTATCAACAGTATTTCCATGAGTGTGACCGCCAGGATAAAACAGTACGGTGCCATGCGGGCTGTCGGCATGGACGGAAACCAGCTCACCGGGATGATTGCCGCCGAGACTTTTACCTATGCGGTTTCCGGCCTGATCGTCGGTTGTGTGATCGGACTTTTGCTCAGCGGTTTCCTGCATGTCAGACTGCTCACACATTTCTTCGGGATTCCATGGGAATTCCCGGTAGTCTTACTGGGCGTGATCATTGTGTTTATTCTGGTCTCTGCCGCCGCCGCTGTCTATGCTCCCGCCAAACGACTGCGGAATATGGTTGTTACGGAAACTATAAATGAACTGTAAGGAGGAATTATGTTAAAGCGCAGATTTATTCCTGCATTGCTGCTCGTGGTGACGCTTATGTTCTGTCTCACCGGATGTTCCGATATCGGCCGCGGCTTACTGAATGAGTTAGAAGATAATAAGGAAGGAATAAAAAGTGAACTGGGAGAACTGAAAGACGGTTTGAAGGCTGAGATCAATGAATGGATGGGCTTTGCCAGCAAATATGCCATAACGAAAGACAAAGATTTGAAGGGTGAACGAAAACTTGGCGTTGATGAATATGCCGGAAGTTATGAAGCATCCTATACACAGTTTAATGGAAAGGAGTATATCTTCGGTGGTACTTTGCTGAAACGTGAGTTCGGCACTGCACTGAAAGCAGCTTACTCACTAAAGATCCAATCCGGTACTGCAGCCTTATATTGGCTGGGCAGTCCTGACAGCCATATCATTTCCGGAGATAAGGAGGTTTATATGATTACAAAAGCAACTGCTGATGATGTTTATGAATTTACAATGACCGCCGGGGATAATTTTATTGTTTTGGAGGGCAATGACTTTACCGGCAGCCTGTCACTAAAAGTAGAATGAGGAATAAAAATCCTTTTGGAAAAACTGTTTCATCCGGAATTATATGGCTTGGCTGTGCGCTCTCCTGTTTATTGCTGGTGCCTGTCTGCATACTTTTTGTGATAATTGATGTTCTTATTGAAATCATAAATACATTCCTGCGTTTCGCAGAGGGGAGAAAAAATAGATGAAGATTCTGGTGCTTTTATTATTTTTATTATTCATCTTAATATGGGTGATTGGGTTTCTGTTCTCACATAAAATTGCTCTGGGGATATTGGTTGCTATTATTATTCTCTGCCGGATGAAAAAAAGTCAAAAAATATAAAAGGTTAAAATGTCGTAAAGGCCGGGTGGCTTTCCTCCACCCGGCCGAAGAATATTGTCCGACTTTGCCAGATAATATCCTCATTTTATTTCGTACTTCTTTGCCAATACCCAGCCAAATAATCCATACGCCGATACAATTTTTATATATTTATAACCATTGATTACAAGAAAATCTTTTAGTTCTTGAGTTTCCTGATAAGGTATTGGCCAACAATGATTCTTCATTTTCTCAAGTAGTGCTAAATTTTCCATGAAAAAACTTTCAATTTTCCACTCATCAATATCAAGAATTATATTACTTTCAAGAACACTTTCAAAAAAGTAGGTTAAAACACCAGAAGCAATAAATTTCCCTTTTTTATTGTATTTTTCATTATATGTATACATCTCCAGTGTCTTACTACTGAAATCCATGTTATATGAGACTATAACGTCATCATGCATATGTTCAACTCCTTTATTATTTCTGTTTTGGTGAATTTTTACTCCAGTCCGCAATATGGTCATGTGGCCATTCTGGATGTGTAGATGGGTTACCATGATTTTTCATATCAATATCCCTTATAACATTTCCCTTTTTAGTTGTTACAGTCTCAGAATACCCCTTTTTATCACCACTCGAACTATTCCCAGACCCGTTTTCCTATTCTTTCTTTTTCTCCTGTCCCCTTTCTAGTTCATCCAGTTCTATCTTACTCTCAGTATCCTCTTCCGTACTCAGCAGTATGCCTATCAAAACTCCTATGCTTATTGCCGCTGCGTCTCCTCCCCCCTCAGACAGAACCTGCCGCTCGATGAAGGACTCTCATGTGATGGCCTTTTTCCATTGGAATATCTGCCTCCAAACCACCCTGATACTTTGCTGACAATGGAGGATGCTGTATTCTTTATCCAGTTCCAGCCTTTTTTAGCTGTATTTACGATTGTCTGGACGATATTATTATTACTTGTACAATGTATAATACAAAAAGCTGCACATCAACCTTTATTCAATGTGCAGCCTTTATTTTTATGACAAACATTTTTATATATTAGGAAACAGCGCTTCGCTTATCTTCGCCATTTGGCTTTCTTCCAAAATGTATGAATTTGCATTTTCTTTTGTAACTATAACCTCAATGATTGTCTTCTCCCCATATTTATTTCCGTCTATACTTCTCTGGAGGCTCTCCGTCAGCACGGCGGCAAATACTCCCGGCTCCGTTTCTTCAATCCCCTGTGTGATTTTTTCGTTGCTTACATCTGTCGCGCTTTGTTCTAAAGTCTGATAAATATTTGAGGGTTCTATTTGTATCTTTACTGTATAATCACCATCTTCTGTTTTCTCGGATTCCAGAACATCGAATTTTGCCAGTTTGTCTATCTTACTTTTTAAAGCAACATATTTTTGTATTTCTTCTTGAGAAATATTATCAACTCCGTCAAATTCTAAATTAATACGTTCTTCAAAATCCTGTTCAAAAATCTTTCTTGCTTCTTTTTCTGATATACCCTGGATTTTTGCATATTCCGCATATTCTTTATGATAAACTGCATCTAATGTACTCTTTACGTATCCTGCTGCGTCAAAAGTTTTTTCTCTTGAACAAGATGTAATTGATATACATAATATTACAACTAATGAAACCCTGATTATTTTTGATACCTTTATCATATCTCTCCCCCTTTACTTAGAACAAATTAATACTAAAAATTTCAAGTACATATATTTAATCTACTATTATCTCATTGGATTTTACAAATATATGAAATCAACTTGTATATATTAATACATACCTTTATGTTTCAAACAAACTTTATTGTCGCTTTTTACAGTGGCTCTTTTAGCAGCTTGTTCAATTTTGTCTCGGAGCATTTTTCTATAGCTAAAGAAATTAAAATCAAAAATCTTATAAAAAATCCGCCTCATCTAGTTTTCATGGGGCCGCTCCCATCATCTTCTTGCCCCTGTGACACGCCGTGACCGCCCGTATTGCCGTTTTCCGGCAGGACTCAGAAAGATGTACCATGAGCCAACTGTATCGGCTCGTTGGTTCGATGTAAAATAGTTCTATTTTTTTGAAAATCATGAAAAATCGTAGGGTCGAAATGTTAGCAGGTTAAAAACCGGATGGCTTCGCGCCACCTGACCGGAGTACATCGCCCGGCTTTGCCGGACGATGTCTACCTTGGTTTTTAAACTTTAATTTGATAAACACATGATTCTATTGAAAAAGAAGTTAACACTTGTTGCTGAATATCAAACTCCATCTCGTCTAAGGTTATGCTTTTTTTAATAAAATCACAATCATATCCTTCGGTGATAAACACATCAAATAATTTAGGTTGCAATCTCTGAATCATTTCTTTTAAGTACCAAAACAATATTTTTAAATTTTCTTTACAACATTGAGAAAAATACTCTCTTGTTTTATCTGCAAATAACTGTTCATTAGTATATTTATCATATGGAAACAGTAGATCATCACTATTATTTGGCTGATTCCGAGACGTCAATGCAAATAAAACTTTTCCTTTCCCTCCTTGCTCTTTGATCATTTTTGATATATCAGAATAAAAATCTATGCCATTGTCAAACCAAATGAAAACATCTTTTTTTTGTGCTATTTTTTTTAGTTCATCAGTTATTTCTGATCCCAATACAGCCGAGTTAAAACAACCAAATATAAAATGACTCATAATTTCCTCCTACTTAATTTGACGGTCTATTATCGTACCCTGGTTTTAAGGGACCTGCTGAATTTCCATTAGGCAGTCCATCATCATTGTACTGATAATTATTTTCATGGGGTTGTAAATCCTGTTGTGTATTTTTATCAAAATGCTGATGGTCAAAATCCTGTCTGTTAAACTGATTGCCATTTTTATCATAAAAGGCTCTACTCTTTACCGTTCCATCCGGATTCAATTGCTCATACACTGAATTAGGTGTTGACTTCTGTGGCGGTTTAGAATTTCCTTGGTTTATGGGTGTCTCATTCTTCGGCGCATTAGTCTCAGAATCCCCCTCTTTATCTTGTTTGGGTTTCTTTTTCTTACTACCACCAGAATCATTCCTATCCTCGTTATCCTTCTTTTTCTCCTGTTCCCTTTCCAGTTCATCCAGCTCTTCCTTACTCTCACCAACCTCTTCCGTACTCAGCAGCATGCCTATCACAATTCCACCGCTTATTGCCGCTGCGCCTCCTAAAACGCCTCCGACAGCACCTGCAGCTTTCTTCAGCAGCTCTTTTAACAGCTTGTCTACGGTTGTCTCGAATCCTTTTTCTATAGCCAAAGAACCTAATGCCGAGCAGTTCACAAGATCTGCCTGTTTCTTTATCACGATGGAACGCTGTGTCTGGTACCTTTCAAGCTGGTTTCCGGATAAGCCCAAACCATTCCTCATCTACCCAATCTCTGCATCGCTCATATAGGATGCCTGTTTATTTTAGGCGATATAGTAGTAGCTGGTTCCGAATCTGTTGCCGCAACAGGAGCCTCCTCCTGAGGTTCTTCCTCCATTGGAAGCTCCTTCTCAAACCGTCTGCATACTATACCAGCAATAGCTGATGTTGTATTCTTTACATCCCCTCTTGGATGTTTCTACAATTAGCTAAACATTATTTTCAAACAATTTTCAGCCCCTTGGTTTCTGTCTTTTGGGGACTGTACTCCGCCTTTATATTTTTGAACTAGTAAACACTTATAGATATAATTTAAAAAAATTTTCCATTCTTTCTTTTAGAAATCACTAAACTCTGAATATACAATATTTTCTTCAAGTAACCCATCCGGGTATTTTTCTATTGGATAGTCCTCTTTCACAATTTCTATAAAATAATTAAGTGTATCCATTAATGCCTCATCTATCGTCTTGCCATGTCCTACGGCTCCTTCTGGGGCATTATCAAATTTTCTAATAATTCTTACATCCGTATAGCCAGTAAATACGCCATCCTTGTTTTCATAAATTTTAACTTTCATTTTTCCATATGGTAATATTCCCTGTGCCCATATTTGAAATTCCCCTACACATTTTTCTATGGCATCTATGCCATCTATTTTTAAATCATTCATCATTCATTTTCCCTCCCTACTGCTTACCAAAAGAAATTATAGTTCCATCAGGAGCTAAATCAATATATTTTCCATTTTTATAATATCTGGTTACATTAGATGTCTCACCACGAATATTATGTACCTTCCTTGCTCCTTTTAAGTTTCTAGCAAATTCTTCTGCCTTCCTTAGATATTGTTGTACATCTTTTGCACCTACTTCTTCACCATGCTTTTTGAAATGTTTTAATAAGGATTTCGTGGCATTTTCAAAAGAACCTTTATTCCACTTTCCTACATTTAATTCTGCTTCAGGCTCCTCATCCTTCTTGTTATTGGGCTTATTTTTATTATTCTCCTGTTTCTTCTTTTCTTCCTGCTCCTTAACAAACTCATCCAGCTCTTCCTTACTCTCACCAACCTCTTCCGTACTCAGCAGCATGCCTATCACAATTCCACCGCTTATTGCCGCTGCGCCTCCTAAAACGCCTCCGACAGCACCTGCAGCTTTCTTCAGCAGCTCTTTTAACAGCTTGTCTACGGTTGTCTCGAATCCTTTTTCTATAGCCAAAGAACCTAATGCCGAGCAGTTCACAAGATCTGCCTGTTTCTTTATCACGATGGAACGCTGTGTCTGGTACCTTTCAAGCTGGTTTCCGGATAAGCCCAGACCATTCCTCATCTGCCCGATCTCTGCATCGCTCATATAGGATGCCTGTTCATTTGGAGAAATATAATGATAGCTGGTTCCGTATCCGCTGCCGGGGTAGGAGCCTCCTCCCGTAGGATAACCGCCTCCTGACGGGTAGCCTCCTCCTGAGGGATATCCGCTTCCTGATGGTCTTCCGCCTGATGAAGGACTTCCGCCTGATGGTCTTCTTCCACCGGAAGATCCGCCTCCAAACCATCCGGATACTGTGCTGACAATGGAGGATGCTGTGTTCTTTATCCAGTTCCAGCCTCTTTTGGCTGTATTTACGATTGGCTGGACAATATTTTTCTTAAGCCAGTTCCCTGCTGCCTGGAATCCTTTTTTCGCTTTATTCCAGAAGGATTTAAAAAATTTTCCACTTGGGTCATTATAATTCAAAGGATTGTTCAGCACATACAGATACCGGTTCCTGGTGAGCGGATTCTCTTTTGTACCGCTTTCCGTATCTTCTGTTGTAAAGGTGCCGTTTTCCGGACTGTAGTATCTTGCTCTCAGATACTGAAATCCTGTCTTTACATGGGTGGATTCTGCATTGTATCCGTAATAGTTCACGGCATCGGGTGTTCCTGATGTCAATGCACCGTAAGGATCATAACGGTAACTGTTTGTCAATGCGCCGGCCTGTGTCATTAGTCCGGTCACGCTTCCTCTGCCGTCATATAAATAATAACTGGTTTTGTCCCCTTTATCAACACTGAGACGTTCTGTGCCATAAGTATATGACTGGCGCAGAGTGTCATCTGCTTTATATTCAGCCAATACCTGTGTATTCTCCTGGTTGATATCGTTGATGTATTCGGTCAGCGTATAGCCTTTGGCGTTTACCCCGTTTGGAATCAGGCCGGCAAGCTGCTCTTTCGGACTGTCTCCTTTTTCTGTTCTCTGTGATTCAGGGATCAACACCTCGTCACCGTAACAGTCCTCCCACTTGTAGGTATTGTCAATCTGAAATACCCGGTTCCCGTCGCCATCGCAGAGAGCGGCCATAAGAACATTTTCACCCTGTCTTACCACCGCAAGGCGGTTTTCTGCAGTATACTCATACTGTGTGGGTGTATCATAACTGTTTTCTGTGGTTTTGATCAGATTGCCGTCCCCGTCATATTGGTAACGAACACCCCGGTCACCCCAGATCATACAGTTGATCCGGCGCGTCATCTGGTTGGAATCGCTGTATTCGTATTTGTATTTCTCCTTTGTAAATCCGTCCTCGATCTTTTCATAAAGAGTACGGTTTCCCACTGCGTCATAGGTGTAATTATGGACAGTCTTTCTGCCGCCTTCCACTTTCTCCGTACATCTGGTCAATTCCCAGTTGTCATCATATTTGTAAGTGCGTTTTGTGATCACTGTCTTCTCTTCATGACAGCAGGAAGTATCTTCTGTAAGCTTTTTGCCTCCCCAATTGTACCAGTCCTCATAACTGGGTTCCTTCCGTGTTCCGGCTTCCAGCTCTGAAGCTGCTTCGCTGACAATATATCCCTGGGCATTGTATGTATACGCGTAAGAAGAAATCTCCTTCCCGCAGGAAGTGCAGGTATTGGTGATCTTTGTAATATGATCCTCTGCATCGTATTTGACAGTAGTCTTTGTTTGATTTGGACGGACAGCCGCTGTTACACGCCCTAATGCATCGTAGTCATACTCTGTCACTGACCCGTTCTTATCTGTAACTTTAATTAGATTATCATTCAGATCATATTCATAACCGGTCTTTTTCCCATCCGGATAAATAATCTCCTGCAGGTTGTCCGCTCCGTCATATACATAACATGTCTCTTTTCCGGAACCGTTTATGGCTTTTATGATCCTGCCAAGCGCGTCGTATTCATACCTGCTCTTTCCGGTTCCGTCTTTCATGGAAATACGTTCACCAAACTTATTATATGTATAAGTAACTTTCGGGTCTGTTTCCTTTCCTTTTGCGTCCTCATAGGATTTCTCCAGAAGGTCATTCAGCTTGTCATAATCATACGACACCTTTTTCCCGCTTGGTGATATATGGGATGTGAGCCGCCCTTTTTCATCATAGCCGAATTTTTCAGTGTTTCCCGCCGGGGTTTTCCTTGAGGTCAGATTTCCTTCCAGATCATAGGTATATTCGGTTGTTTTTCCTGCCGCATCTGTAAATGAAGTCAGATTGTCCATATTGTCGTATGCATAGTTTGTGATTCCGCCCATTGGATCAGCCACACGCACAAGGTTGTCATTTGCATCGTATTCCAGATTCGTCTTTAATCCCGTGCGGTCTTTCACAGTGATGATATTGCCGTGAGGATCGTATTCAAATCCCGTTGTCTGCCCAAGCTTATCAGTGATTTCGGTTATACGGCTGCCTTTATCATAATGCCAGGCTGTCTTTTGCTTTAACGCATCTATCACCTCAGTCACCCGATTACTGTTGTCATAGATATTTTGCTCCACATACCCCATGGGATCTGTCACAGTGGTCAGATTATAATTCTGATCATACCCATATCCGGTCTTTCTGCCTCCGGGTCTGGTCATAGATATGATATTTCCAACCGGATCATAGGTAAGCTCTGTAATCTTACCCATAGGATCAGCCGCCTGCACCATTCGGCCTGCCAGGTCATACGCATAGGCATTGCTTCTCCCCAGCGGATCTGTTACTTTTGCAAGGTTTCCGTATTTGTCATACTCAAAACTGCTGCTCCCGTCCAGTGGATTTACTGCAGACAGCATATTATGAAGTCTGTCGTATGTATAGGTTGTTGTACTCTTCTGGCTGTCTGTTTCTTTTATCACATTATCAACTGCGTCATAAGAAAAGCTTCTCTTATATCCCAGAGGGCTTGTGATACTCTTGATCCTATCTGCCTCATCGTATGTATAAGAATACTCACCCCCGTTTGGAAGAGTGATTTTTGTAATGTTGTCACTCAGATTTACTTCATAAACCGTCTTGTTTCCATTTGGATCCGTCATGGATGTCATATTTCCATGTTTATCGTATGTATAGGATGTGATCAATCCTTTTGGCGAAATTTCCTGTACCAGGTTTCCCAGAGTGTCATATTGATACTCTGTGATCAGTTCCATGGGATCTTTATATTTTGTAAGATTTCCTAACGCATCATAACGATACTCTGAAATCTCCTCCATAGGCGTAACTTCTTTTATCTTACGGTCCAGTTCGTCGTACCCATATGATGTTGTATTTCCCCTGCCGTCTGTCTGGCTTATCAGGTTATTATTGGCATCATAAGCAAATATATTTTTTATACCATTGGCATCCACAGACTCTGTCAGGTTATCGTTGCCATCATATTTAAAATTTCTCACAGCGCCCAGCGGATCTGTCTCGGAAATAATACGATTTCGCTTGTCATAGGCGTACTGATAAACCGCTTCGTCCTCTTTCGTCATGGATAACTGATTGCCGGCCTTATCATATGTAAATACTGTGCGGTGTCCTTCTGCATCGGTTACTGCTGTCATGCGGTCCATCACATCATATTCATAGGAAGTAGTGCTTCCATCCGCTTCCTGTATTTCCAGCAGTCTTCCATATTTATCATAGGTATAAACTGCCGTTCGTCCCAGATTATCTGTCTGGCTGGTCATATTGCCGGAAACATCATAGGTATAAGTCATGGAGTGGCCTTCACTGTCCCGGGCACTCAGCATTCTTCCCATTCCATCGTAAGTGTATTCAATAGACAGTCCCTGAGCATCTGTGATCTTCTGCAGACGTCCGAGGCGGTCATAGGACATCTCTGTCTTGTTTCCTGTTGGCAGGGTGATTTCTGTATTTCTTCCTGCCTTATCATACTCATAGCTGTATTCACTTCCCACAGGATCTGTCATCTTCAGCACATTTCCCCTGGAATCATATTGATAAGATGTGGTTCCTTTTAACGCATCGATGACCTGCTTCATATTACCCAGCTTATCGTATTTCATAACCGTAATATTGCCATTGCCATCTGTCAGGGATGTGATTTTTCGCACGGCGTTATAGGTGTATTTACAGGTATTTCCATTGCCGTCCGTACTTTCTGTCAAATCTCCGTTTCCGTTATAGGCTGCCGTATTGACAATACCTTCCGCGTCCGTTTCTTTTACAAGCCTGCCAACCCCATCATATTCTAACTGTTCTGTTCTTCCCTCCTCATCGGTTACAGAAACCTGTCTGTTGGCAGCATCATAAGTATATGACACCACGCCCCCTTCAGGATTCGCTGCGGTAAGCAGATTTCCATTATTGTCATATGTATAGGATATACACCTTCCACTGTCTTCTTCCGCGGTCAGCAGACGTTTTTCCCCATCGTAAGTAAAGGCAGTGACAACACCTGAGACGTCTGTCTTTGAAATAAGGTTTCCCATTGCATCATATACACTGCTTTCGATTCCGCCATCCTGATATCTTGTCTCAATTACATGGCCGGCCGTATCGTAAGATTTCTCCAGTGTATTTCCCTCTGCGTCCGTAAATTTTATCTGCTGTCCCAGAGCGTTGTATTCAGCCACAGATTCATTGCCTTCTCCATCTGTAACACGAATCATATTACCCGCATCATCATATTCATATGAGACCGTTCCTGCTTCCTCGCTGCTCTCACTTATGACACGCCCCATAGAATCATATTCTGTAGTGATCGTGTTGCCTTTGGCATCTGTCTCTTTTATCTGACGATAATTTTTGTCAAATTCATATGCTTTTTCGGCTCCGTTCGGCAGTGTTTCCAGAACATTATTATACATGGCATCATAGACATAAGATGTCTGTCCGCCCTCAGGATCCGTAATAGTAAGTACATGCCCTGTTTTATCCAGTTCGTAAGATGTGGTGGCGCCGTTCTGGTCTGTTTCCGATGTTTTGTTTCCCAAATTATCATAAGATATCGTGCTTACATTCCCCAAAGGGTCAGTTGTGCCGGTCAAAAGTCCCATACCGCTGTATGTATATGTCCATGTATTGCCGTTTCCATCAACGTAAGATACCGGATTCGGACCGTCATAACTGTAAGATGATGTGACTCCGTTTCCGTCTGTCACAGATACAATGCGGTGCAGCTCATCGTATGAAAGCGAAACTGTGGTACCATTCGGATAAGTAACCGCTGTCAAATCTCCATATGCATTATACTGCATAGCTGTTGTACTGCCATCATAATCTGTCATGGAAAGAGGCTGGTTCAGCTCATTATATGTATAGCTTTTGACAGCACCGTCTTCTCTTGTCTCGGACAGGATATTTCCGGAAGCATCATAGGTATAGGATCTGGTTCCCGCGGCTGTTGTCTGTGAGGCCAGTTCATTCCCTGCGTAGCTATCTGTCCGTGTTGTTCCGTCCGGATATTCAACAGATGTGGTGCGGTACTGTTCATCATAGTTGTAGGTTGTGACGTATCCTTCATTATCTGTAGTGGTCGTCCGGCCATCCTCATATGCAAAGGAACAGGTATTTCCATTGGCATCTGTCTGACTTATCACGCGGTTTTCTTTATCATATTTATTTGTCACGACCTGACTGCCATTTTCATCTGTCCAGCTTACCAGGCGGTTTTTCTTATCATATGAATAAGTTCTCGTGTCCCCGCCCGCATTTTTAAAGGAGACAAGATTGTGATTCTCATCATATCCATACTCCACCTGATTTCCATCCGGAAATGTGATAGCAGTGATATATCCCTGCTTGTCCTGTTCAATTTCAAAAGTCTTTCCCGAAGGTGTTGTGATATTTTTCAGATTATACTCATCGTCATATCCCAATACGGTCTGAAAACCTTTCATATCTGTTTTGCTGCGCAAAAGTCCGTATTTGTCAAATGACCAAATGGTTTTATCTGAATCTGTCAGTTCATAACCGATATAATCCTGCTCAGTCCCTTCATAATTTACTTCTTTTAACTGGTAATCATAACCATCCGGTGCAGAATATGTACCGTCTCCGTTCGGGGTAAGAAACAGGTAGCTGCCGTCTCCCCTTGTATAAAGAATGCTGTCATCCTCCATTTTGATCAGAGCCTGCTCATATACAAAAGACCACCCGCGTCCAAAATAAGAGTTCTGATCCGTGGCCTTGGAATTATAACTCCGCAGAATGGAAAATTCACCGTCTAATTCCTGAAGCTTTGCATCCTTCTGTTCCATAAAGAAATTTCCGGTGTTCAGATTCACCGGTTCAAACCCAAACTCACAGTGAAGTCCTCTGCCCATAAGAGCACCGTCTATCTTCATTTTATCCGTATCCGTAAGGGCCGGCGGATTATACGGCACATTGGTTTTGGGATTTCTGATAAATATGGTATTATTCTCCATTACCAGCGCATCCTGTACACCGTTGTCTTTCATAATACCGGAAAGAGGAACGCCATAATATTTTGCTATCTTAGGAAAAGTATCAAATTGTTTTACCTTATATATAACAAAACTGTCACTTTCCTTTTCCCCACTGGATTCGCCGTCTTTAGTGGCGACTGCCTTAATTTTGAAGAGTTTATCCATCTCCAGCTTCGCATACAGATCACTCTGCCAGTTGGAATCTTTGCTCAGATACTTTGTTGCTTCCGGAAATACTTTTAAAAATTCTGTATTATCCGGGAATTTGTACAGCGGATACGCATCCGTCTCATGATGTTTTTCCTTATCCTCATTTGGAGACAAATAGTATTCCACCCTGGATTTACTTTTGGAAACGCCGTCTGCAAATACTCCGTCAAAATTCAGCTTTCCCTTGATATTTTTTTCTGTCATAGGGCGCAGGTTGATCGTAAGGTCTTCTATGGGCATGTCTCTCAGATAAGGATCTTCTGCAGAAGACCATTCAATTGTCATCTTTGGTCCGTAGGGTGAATTGCGGTTGTTCAGTACCTCACACTGCATAGCAGCTTCCAAACCGCTGGCCTCATCGATTGCTTTTAATACCATCCCATAGTTGGGATGTATTCCCTGGATCCAATCATTCACTAAATCTTTAACGTTGTAATCAATGTAGGCATTAATGGCACCACTTGCATTCTGTACATCCATAAATGTATGATTCATGGGCTGATCTTCCCAGGTAACAAATTCTCCCCACTCTGAATCCACACGGTATAATCCGAACTGTGAGGCACCTTCGCTGTAATTCGTCATCTGGCTCACTGAAAACGTGGCACTTTCAATTTTAGAATCTTTTGGTATTGTACTGAAATCATAATTCACTTTCACAAAGGTACGGCATATCATATGCATGGTACCATAGTCCTCTAAATTCATGGACTTGATTCCATCATCATATCCCACATACGGGTAATTGTTATCACCGACATAAGTTGTGGGAGATCCCTGTTCCACACCGATCATACTGAAATTTTCACGGGTCACATTTACTGTCGTTGGATCTATACGTACAGGATACTGCCGTTCCTCGGAATTGAGCCACTCCTGATTTGGAGAGACAGTTAATATAGTACGCCCTTCCTCCTCCTGCAGAGACAGTACGATATTCGTACTGACCGTATCAGCCGCATCAATCATAACAGGCGCTTCCAGAATATATACTGCTTTTGCAGGCGTACTGCCCTCTTCGTATAAGTAGATCACTCCATCCTGTTCTTCTGCTGTAAGTCCTTCAGAAAGAATCTCATATTGGAATTCTGCTGCCTCCACAGGGTGATTCAGAACGATATCCTCTTTTACATTATTGTCTATAACTGTATATTGTACATCGATTCCTTCCTGTACCTGATTATACAGCACAGCATTACCTCTCACCACTGAATTGGAATAATCCCCACTCAGCGGTATAATCTCCAGACGATTCCCGTCCTTATCCAAAACAATTCCTGCGTTCTCGGTAATATTTTTGGGTAAGGTTATCAGATAATCGTTGGCTTTATTAACAAATACATCGCCCTCGGAACGGGTATCCGGCTCAATCAGCTCATTTTCCACGGGCTGCAGTTCCCCGTTCTCATCTTCATATATGCCAAGATAGCCGCCTAACTGTGTCGTATAAGTTCCCTCACCGTTTTTATATGTTTTTGACATTTCGTCATAATCAACCAGTTCCCCTTCTGGTTCTTCCGGTATGGGATAATAATCAGCCGGCTCTTTTAATTCTATTTCCGTCGTGGTCTCTTCTTCCGGATTCTCCTGTACCTGATCTTCCAATGTCAGATCACCATCTGTATCCGTTTCCTGATTCTCCTCCAGGTCTTTTCCGGTTTCCAAATTATCTTCCGGTTGTTCTGTTGTTTCTCCATTTTCATCCACAGAGTCTGTCTTCTTCCTCGTCTCTTTGCTGTCATCTGCAGAATCATTCGTTTTATCCTCAATTCCGGCCTCCTCAGCAGTCAATGCTTCCGGCTTTGAAAAATCTACGTCCCTTATTTTGTTCTCTGAAATCTCTTTCGCCTGAACAAAAACAGGCTCTGTTCCCTGCAGCGATAAAATAACCGCCAGGAGCAGGGCGAGCCATGATTTCCAAAATCTTTTTTTACTTTTCATAGCATTCTCCCTTTAAAAGGCAGTATGCTGCTTACTCATCGATGAATGGATATTTTCTCCTGCAATAGCCCTGCAAAAACCATAATCCCCGCAAATAAAACGGCCAGTAAAGATAATACATACATCCTATAGAAAGAAATACACATGGTTCCCGCAAATAACAGGGAATATAATAACAATACACATCTTACGATTTTTCGGTAATGTACTTTCTCTACGACACTCAATCTTTTATTTGGGTTATCCATTGGTGAATAACATATGATCATAATTACAGCGATCATATATAATAAGCAGCACACTATCTTATTGATTGTAATCTGTTGATAAATTAAAAATGCAAGTGCAATACAAATCATAGAACAAATGTAGCAGCCTGGTCTGGTCTTTGCGTGGTACCCACCTGCAAAAATCCTCACTATACAATAAGAAAAATAAAAAAACAAACTCTGCCAGATTTCCAACTGAAATAACAGTCCGATACATATAACCAGACACCAGTTACCCATAATATGAACAGCCTGTCTCAGTCCGAATTCCATCCATTCTTTATTTTCTTTCTGTATAATATCCTGCTGCACCATTTTTTCTATGATCTTCATATTATTTCTTCCTCATCTTCTCCACACTCTCCGGCAGCTTAGGCTGGTATACGGCAAAGGGACATGTACTGTTCACCTCAATCAGTACAGCCGCTTTGGCAACTGTACTTAACACTTTTCCGGTCTTCTCCAAAATATTCTTTTTCATTTTCTTTACCTCCATCTTTTCTTTATATTTTCCGGCTATTGCTATATGTAAAATTTTACCACTTTATGTTTTTCACTATTGCCGGCATTGCGAAACTAATGCGGTTTATTACGAAAATAAAATATTTAAAAGGTATATAGCAACCATTAGTATATAAAGCATTACCTTTGGTTTGTGTATAATCCGGGCCGAAAAAACTATACTATTAGTACATTTTAATAACAAGGAGATGACGTATGGATTTAAAAGATATCGGTAAATGTATAAGGGAAAAACGCATATCAAAAAAATGGAAACAGGAGGATCTTGCTGAACATACAAACCTGAGTGTACAGTATATCGGCATGATTGAACGTGGAGAAAAGCTGCCTCGACTGGAGACTTTTATTCGTATTGCAAATGTTTTAGAGGCATCTGCAGATGAACTGCTTGCCGGTGTTATAATAAATGGGAATGCCGGCAGAATATCTCAGTACTATGAAAAGATGAGCTGTCTGTCATCCAGCAATCAAAAGCTGCTTTATAAGATCACAGAGATTTTTTTCACTGAAACGAAGGAAAGGTAATGTTTAAATTATGTATAAATTAGCCATTTGTGATGATGATATAAAACTCTGTAATAAACTCGAAGAAGAGATCCGGTCTTATGAAAAATCACATAACAAATTATTTGAAATTGAAATCTATTATGATGGTGAAGGAATTTTAAGACGATTGTATAATCATGAACATTTTGATTTTATTATTTTAGATATCTGCCTGAAGGATACAACAGGCATTGACGTCGGGAAAAAAATCAGAGCTTTTTATGAAACCTTTGATATTCCTATTATCTACATTTCCACTTTCAAGGACTATGCATTACAGTTATTTAAAATACGGCCTTTTAATTTTCTGATCAAACCCATTCATACGAACGAGTTATATGCCGTTTTAGATGAGCTATGCCAAAGACTTGATACCCAAAAACAATTTTTCACGTATAAGAATTGTAATCAGTATTCACGTATACCCTATGACAAAATCATGTATTTTTACAGCAAAGACAAAAAAGTCTACATTACTACTGCAGATAAAACCACTGAAGAATTCTGGGGTAAACTCAGAGACGTAGAGACTCAGACAAACGGATATTTTCTGTCTATCCACAAATCATTTTTAATCAATTGCAATTTTGTCGAAAAATATACTTATGATAATGTACAAATGGCCGATGGACGCCTGTTGAGTATTAGTCCGGCAAAACGAAAATCCGTACGTGATGCCGTTTTACAGATGATACAGGGGTGAGATATATGATAGCCTATTTACTGTTGAATCTTTTCTGGGTGTATATTCTTTACCGCTTTAATACCTATTTCTTCGGTTGTTCTTTTACAAATAAAAAACGTCTGACTGCGTCTTATATATTATTCTATCTGTTAAACAGTTGTGTACATATAATATTTCATCATCCCATCTTAAATATGCTGACAAGCCTTGTTGGTTTCTTTATAATTTCTGTAAATTATGCAGCAGGTATCATGAAACGGCTTCTCTCTATTGCATTTTTTTATGTTGTAAGTATGCTCTGTGATATTGCTACAGCTGTTACTGTCAGTAAATACTATCCGGGGAAACGTTTAACTGCAGAAGCCACTGCTATAACATATCTGATGTTGTTTATTATAGAGATTATAATTGAGCGGATATTTGATCTTCGTAAAGTACAAAAATTGAATTATTCTCACTGGTCTGCTCTGATAGGTGTTCCAATCAGCAGTATCGCCATTATCTGTGTAATCATTATGGAAGGCTTTCCCAACAAAAGAATAAATCTGATCATTATACTGCTTTTGTTATTGATCAATATTTTTATCTTTTACCTGTATGACTCCATACAAAATGTCTATCTCAAAGATCTCAGACATGAATATATGGAAAAACAGTTGGAAGCCTATACTCAGCAAATGGATGTAATGGTAAAATCGCAGGATAAAATAAATGCCTTACGACATGATTTAAAACACCATATAAATATCATAGCTGCTCTGATCAAAGAAAAACAGTTTCAGGATGTAAATCTCTATATAAAAAGAATGGAGACAGCTCTGGAAGAAACTGCATACCACCGCTATTCAGCCAATCACGTTATTGACAGTATACTAAATTATATGCTCAGTGATGCGCAGACTGACTTTAAAAACCTCAGTATAGATATTCAACTTCCATCAGAACTTGGTATTGACTATTTTGATATAAGCATCATACTGGGAAATCTATTGGCTAATGCAGTCCATGCCTCATTAAATTCAAAAGAAAAGTATCTGCGTCTGCAAATGAAATTAGAAAAAGGTATTCTTTTCATATCTGTAGAAAACAGTTTCGAGCATGAATTGCGTATTCAAAATGGAAACTATATCTCTACCAAAACTTCCCATGGCAGTGAAAAACATGGAATCGGATTAAGCAATGTGAAAAACGTTACGGAAAAATATAATGGGAAGGTAACCATATCTCATAAAAACCATATTTTCACAGTAAATGTTATCTTATATACGGAAATAATTTAAAGCTGCCAAAATACTATTGTAGCTTCCACAATAAATACGTTATAATCGTATAAGACAACTCCCGCGAATTACTTTTTTTGAAAGGAATAGAGACTTATGTTAAATCTGGTAATCTGCGATGATGAGCGGACACTGCGCAATGATTTGAGAAAAGTATTGGAAACAGAGCTGGAACTGTGCGGGGAGACATTTAAGATTGCAGAATTTGACTGCGGAGAATCACTTGTCCGTGCGCTTAACGACTCTGTGTTTGATATTATATTTCTGGATATAGAGATGAAGGATCTGGACGGCGTTGCAACCGCGAGGGAGATAAGGAAAAGGACTTCCGCACCGGAGATTATTTTTGTTACCTCCTATCCTGACTTTGTATTTCAGGGATATGAGGTACAGGCCCTCAATTACATATTGAAACCATATCAGAAAGAGAAGATCATCTCTGTCCTGCATACCGCCCTGGAACGCCTGGGCAGGGATTCTGAAAAATATTATATGGTGGAATCCAGGGGACAGACCCTGCGCCTTCCCTTAAGCCGGATAAAATATTTCTTCAGTGACCGGCGGTCCGTAAACGCTGTCACAGCAGAGGAGACCCATACCTTTTACGGAAAGCTTTCCGAACTGGAGACAGAACTGCCTGAAAATTTCGTGCGGATCCATAACCGTTACCTTGTGAATCTGAAATATGTACAGTCCATACAGGGAAATTCCGTTCAGATGGCTGGGGAAGAACTTCCGGTGAGCCGTTCCTGCAAACAGGATCTGGCGATTGCCTTTGCAAAATATATGCTGAACTAAGCAGAAAAGGAGCAAGAAAAATGAATGAAAAAACAAAAATGATCATAGAAGAATACGCCGCCTCCCAGACACAAACGGCTGAAACGCTTCTCATGGAGCTTGGAAAAATCCCGGCCCCCAGTCACCAGGAAGACAAACGTGCCGTATTCTGCCGGGACTGGCTTCTCTCTCAGGGAGCCGAAGATGTTACGATTGACGCTGCTAAAAATGTGGTGTGTAAAATTGGTGTTAAAAAAGATACGGATCTTATTGTATTTATGGCACATATGGATATCGTATTTCCTGACCTTGAACCTCTGACTATGAAACAGGAAGGCAGAAGACTGTATGCACCCGGAATCGGGGATGACACTGCCAATCTGGTCAATCTTCTCATGGCAGCAAAATTTCTTCTGCAGAATAAACCGAAAATGAATACCGGATTCCTCATCGTCGCCAACGCCTGCGAAGAAGGTCTGGGTAATCTGGACGGATGTAAAGAGATCTTCCGCACTTATGGCAGTCAGATACGGGCATTTTATTCCTTTGACGGCAGCCTGTCCAACTGCACCTGTGAAGCAGTGGGCTCTTACCGGTACAAAATCACCGTAAAAACAGCAGGCGGACATTCCTGGTCAGATTTCGGCACTCCCAACGCCATTGAGATCCTGTGCAGGTTAGTTGAAGGATTATACCGTGTGCAGGTTCCCACAGAAGCCAGGACCACCTATAATGTGGGCTATATCCAGGGCGGCACTACTGTCAATTCCATTGCGCAGGAGGCATCCGTATTATATGAATTCCGCTCCACCAGCCAAAAATGCCTGAAGATCATGCAGCAAAACTTTGACGACATCCTTGAAGACATGAAAGGTGCATTTACCATTGAAACTGAGCTTATGGGCGTACGTCCCGGAAACGGAGACATTTCCGCAGAGGCATTAAAAGCCTTCACAGAAAAAAATGCTGAGATCATCCAAATGTTCTGTCCCGGAGAAATCGACTACAATGCCGCTTCCACGGACTCCAATATCCCTCTCTCCCTGGGTATTTCAGCCAACACCATCGGAACCATTGCCGGAAAAAATGCCCATACCAGAGAAGAATGGGTGGACCTGGATTCCATTCCGACAGGAATGAAGATTGCGCTTGGATTAATGCTGCAGTATACAGAACTGTGAGCAGCCGCGGCTGTCCATGTAAAGCTGCCATTATTTTATACAAGCTTAGGAGGATAAAATGACATCTCAACTAATCTATTGGCTGGAATACATCGTCAATTTCACAGGTACCATTGCCTATGTATTTTTCCTTTACCTTCTGATTCGCCGTTTTCTCATACTCCGAAGTGAAAGGAAGCTTTTTATCCTGGCATCCTTTCTGATGCTGACCACCTTATCCGGACCCATCATATATCCGGAGGAGCTGACCGGAACTATTTCGGTTCTTTTCCTCTTTCTGTTGTATCTGCTGATATTCTTTAAAGGGAAAATACTGGAGCGTGTTTCTGTTTGTATAGTATTGTATCCAATACTGGTGATTCTTAATTTTATAACTGAAAATATTGGTTTCCAGATCTGGCTGGCCAATAGGGATATGTCCCCATTGGCACAGACTGCCCTGCATTCTTTTACCACCTATCTTCGTATCCCTGCCTGGTTTCTGATCTGGCTGCTTTGCCGCAGATGGGTCCCCAGGGCCAGGGAGCTGACAGAACGTATGTGGCTTGTCATAGATATCATCTGCCTCGCTTCGGCGATTGGCCTTATTACTTTTATCTATAACTCTCCCCAGGAGGGAGCCCATACCACATATCCCGCCTGTATCGCCTGCATTCTGACCAGTATAGGATGTCTCTATCTGACTTCCTATGTGGCAAAGACCATCCGAAACGAGTTTGAAATACAGAACCTGAAGTACCAGCAGTCTTATTACGAGGAATTGGAGGAAAACCAGAAAACCGTCAGGAAAATACGCCATGACATGAAGAATCATCTGAGTGTCATCTATTCTTTTATCCAGAACCGAGATTTTGAAGGCGCTGCGAAATATTTTCGGGAGCTTTCAGGAGAGCTGACAGTGAATAACCGTATTTTCTGTAAAAACAGTATTGTTAACGCTGTGCTGAACAGTAAATACAGTGCCGCACTGGATAAAAAAATAGACTGCTTTTTCAATATTTCCATTGACGGACTGCTGGGAATCGATGATGTAAGTCTCTGTTCCCTGTTCTCCAATACTCTTGACAATGCCATCGAAGCATGTGAAAAAATACAGGACATCTCCAAACGGCAGATATCGCTGAAGGCGAGGTATGATAAGGGATTCCTCAGCTATGAGATTTCTAATTCCAAGGCGAATCCCATCACAGTAAAAAAGGACCGCTTTGTAACAGAGAAAAAAGACAAGAGTTCCCATGGATTCGGGGTGCAGAATGTCCGTGATGTGGTGGATAAATATGCAGGGAATCTGGATATTGCTTATACGGATGATCGGTTTACCGTTACTGTTTTGATTGGGAATCTGTAGCTGCCAGCCGTCACTATACTGTAAAAATCCAGAGCAATGCCGCCAAATGCATTGCCCTGGATTTTTTAATGATACTCTGTTGTTACCGTCCCGCCCTGTCACCCAGTCTGTAATCCTTCGGAGACATCCCTGTATATTTCTTGAACTGTGCCGTGAAATATTTGTAATCACTGTATCCCACATCCCCGGCAATTTCATAGACCTTTTTTGTGGTGGTACCAAGCAGTTCTTTTGCCTTTTCCATCCGGATACCGGTCAGATATTCCATATAATTCTGTCCCGTCTCCTTTTTGAAGATAAAAGAAAAATAGGTCGTTGACAGATACAGATTCCGGCATATTTCGTCCAGGGATATCTTTTTGCTGTAGTTCTCGGCTATATAAGCCTTTGCCTGGCCGATTACAAGCCTGTCCCTGGCCGGTTCCTCCACGCCGTTTTCCTTCATCATAAGCACCATGCCTCCGACTGCCCGCTGCATGATCTCTTTTAATTCTTCCATGGAAAAGACATTCTTCACCCTTGTCTCAAAAGAGCCGTCCGGGTAACTCTGTTCCTGTGCAGGTTTCAGAATGCCGTAGACCGCATTTTTCAGCATGATTCCCAGGACATAACAATAGTTTTTTATAAGCTCCGGATTCATTTTCTTGTGCTCGAACTCCGCGAACATTTTTTCGATGGAAGACCTTACCTCTTCCTCTTTTCCTGCCAGTACCAGCTCCGTGATACTGCTTATCTCTCTGGGGTATTCCTGAATCCACTGTTTTTCAAACTCATATTCAATTCCGTCCCGGAAGAGATTTACAATCTGGCCTGCCTCATGGAAATTGGAATCTATGGCTTTTTTCGCCTGGGCATAGGACTTGTACAGATGGGTGATGGAGGGGTATATCATTCCGATTCCAACACGCACTTCAGGTCTGGCCTCCCCGAAGCATTCCTCTTTCATCTTTTCTGCTGCCCTCTTCAGATTGACAGCGAGCAGATTTTCTCTCTGCATCTCCAAATCAGAAAAGACCAGCACCATCTCCTGTGCACTGCGTATCACAGAAACCCCGTCCGGGACATACTCCCGTAAGATTTTCCGATACGCCTGTTTGATCTCTTCTGTCTCAGCGTCCTGAGAGACTGCAGTCCGTATGACAGCCGCCTGTACATTCCGGGTGGACAGCTCCAGCTCCAGACGCATGATCTCTTCCTCCAGGTTTGTATAGGCTTTCCTCTCCCCCTCCAGAAGTTCCAGAAGAAGTGTCTCTCTCAGCTTTTCCATGCCCTCGTTTAATACCAGCATGCGGCGCTGTTCCTCTGCCTCCTCACGGGACCGCCGGTCCAGCTTTTCTTTCAGTCTGCCGAAGACCGCTTCAATCTCCTGTTTTCTCACAGGTTTTACCATATATTCAAAGGCCCCGAAGGAGACAGCCGCCTTCGCATATTCAAACTCGGCAAAGCCGCTCAGAATGACGATTTCTATCTGCGGATACTGTTCTTTCACCTTTTTGGACAGCTCCACGCCATTCATTCCCGGCATTTTTACATCCGTGAGTATCACATCCACGCCGGTCTCCTCCAAAAGCTTCAGCGCTTCCTCCCCGTCTTCTGCCTCTGCTGCTATCTCAAATCCGTTTTCCTCCCATTTGACACCTCTTTTGATTCCCCGGCGGATGATGGCTTCATCTTCCACCAACATGATCTTATACATGATTTCAAGCCTCCTTTTCTGCTCCTATATCAGCTTCTGATGACATTTTCTCCCTGTGTACCGGCCCCGGTCTCCCAGGGAATCCTTATGACAGCCCGAGTCCCCATACCTTCTTTTGACTCATAGGAAAGACCGTATGCTTCCCCGTAATAGAGACGGATCCGCAGATTCACGTTCTTGGTGCCAACGCTTCTGGCCGGATCATAATTGCTGTCCTTCATATAATCTGTCACTTCCTTCAGTCGCTCTTCTGTCATGCCTCTTCCGTTGTCCTCGACCCAGAATTCTACTCCGTGTTCCGTGCGGCGGCCCGTGATCCTAATGCGGCCGCCCTGTTTCATACTGCGTATCCCGTGTTCAAAGGCGTTCTCTATGACAGGCTGGAGGATCAGTTTGATGGTCCTGGCGTCCAGGATATCCGGGTCTGTCTCCCATTGGACTTCAAAATTCTTTTCATATAATATGGCAAGTATCTGCAGGTAACTTTTTGCATTTTCTATCTCCTCCCGGATGGTCACAAACTCCCCGGCAGTTGAGACACAGAGTTTGAAATAATCACCCAGGACGGCGATCATCTCCTCTGTCTGTTCATATCCTTTTTCCTCAGCCATCCAGTAAATGGTTTCCAGCACATTCAAAAGAAAATGAGGATTGATCTGCTGCTGCATGGCATTTAATTCCAGCTCTTTGATGCGCATCTGGATCTTCTCCTCACCGATTCTGCTCATATACATCTTATCGCGCAGTTCCCGCTGTTTTCCGATCATCTCTGTCAGTTTTTGTTCCAGCATGTGATGCTCATCGCCGGACGGAACTGCTGTATTTTTCTCTTCTGTAGCTTCCTGTGTATCTCCTTTCAGACCTGCGCGGTACATTTTTTCCATGATCTGCCCAAGAGGGATTGTCAGGCTTTTTGCCAGCAGATACATGCAGGCCGCTGAAAAAAGAAGAAGGATGAGGGCCAGCAGTCCTTGAATACCAAAAGGATTTTTTGAAGAGATGGTATCACCGGAAATGGTAAGTTTCCAGCCATTTCTCAAGCGTATGGTATCCACCGCCTCCGGGGCCGCTGCATCCACCGAGGTCTTTGTCTCATCCGAAAGCTCTGCATCATCGGCAGCCTCCGCATCATTTGCAGCCTCTGCCTCATCTGTAGCCTCTGCCTCATCTGTAGCCTCTGCATCATCAGCAGCCTCTGCCTCAACAGCAGCCTCCGCATCACTAAATAATACCTGTCCCTCTTCCCCCATCAGGCTGAATCTCTGCTCCTGTGTCCGTTTCAGCAGTGCAACTATTTCCCCGAACGCATCCATATTACATCTGAGGATCAGATAACACGTAATCTGTTTCGGCTCCAGACCGGGCCTCAAAAGACCTGCCAGATACACATTTCCGTCTTCCCCTGTAAGGAAAACCGGCTTATTCGCAGTTATTTTCTCCCCTTCGGATTCCATAAGCTTCTGAAAATAACTAGCCTCCGCCTCCATATCCTGACCTTTTAAGAACACACTGCCGTCCTCTGATAAAATAATCCCATAGTCAAAGAATGCCTCCTCCCTGCAGGCATGGTACAGGATACTCTCTATTCTGGACGCAGTGGTTTCCCCCCGGTAACCGCAGTTTTCATGATACAGATAGACATCAGCCAGCAGATCCGGGTTTTCTGTCAGATATCTGACTTTCTGCTCATACTCTTCCAGATAGGCATTTAACTGGTTCTGCCCCTGTTCCAGATACATGTTCGTAAACCGCTGCTCACCATTTTCCGCCTGATACCGGCCGCTCCACCCGGAAAAGCAGAGGAGAAGCAGTATAGGGAAAAGGCAGAGGAGGCAAAAGAAGAGGACCATCCTGCGCTTTATGGATAGTTTTCTCAATATTTCCGTCATACATCCCCCTCCTTTATGGGCACCAGAATGTTGATCCCGCTTTCTTCTATTGCTATCCCATAAGCCTCTCCGAAATAAAGCTTCAGGCGCTGATCCACATTGTCACAGCCGGGCAAATCCTGTTTTTCCTGAAAATGCTGTGCAGTGGTCTGCGGCACACCGCCTATAAAAAAACGTATCCTGCCCTCTTCCCGCTTTCCCTCCACATAAAATTGAATTTCCTTTGCCCGTTCTTCCAGAGCCTCATTGATCATGTCCTCCATGACCGGCTGAAGGATCAGTTTCATTACCTGACAGTCCTCTATTCCCTCCTGGATTTTCCAGGAGATTTTGATTCTGTCCCCAAAGCGCAGGTTCTGAAGAAACAGATAGTTCTCCACGCTCTTAGCCTCCTGCCCTACCGTTGTGTACTCCTGCCCTTTGCTGATAATGGTGCGGAAATAATTCCCCACCGCGATCACCACATCACTGATTTCCTCCGCTCCTTCATACTGCCCGTTCCAATAGATTGTCTCCAGGGTATTGTAGAGAAAATGGGGATTGATCTGTTTCTGCAGAGCGGAAAGCTCCGTCTCTTTTTTAATGCGTTCCAGACGGCTCTCTTTGAGTTCCATCTGCAGCACTTCATTTCCCATATGCCCCAGGCGCTCATTCATCCGGTTGAAGCCCCGGATCAGTTCATGGTATTCATCCCTTCCTCCGTCTGTCAGAAGTTCACTCCACCCGTCACGTTCCATAGCTCTCGTCAGCCTTCCGAGAGGTTCCGTGATACTGGCTGTCATGATCCTCGAGAGAAAGAATACCACCAGAAGTCCTGCTGCCAGCAAAACCACCAGAACAGCAGTCTGCTGATAGACACCACCCAGCAGATAAGAATAGGGCACTCCGTTTACGATCTTCCACTGCATGGCTGTAATCACATGGCCGGAGGTGAACATCCTTCCCTGGTCCGTGGAAGTGATGTTCCCCTTCTCCCCGGACATCCGGTCAAAGGCATTCTCCCCTGCCACCAGCACGCCGCTTCCGTCAAATATGGCTGTTTTCCACTGCTTTCCCGCCCCTGCGTTTTGGCACAGCGTCTCCGCATAATCCTTTTTCAGGGCCAGGACAATATTACCGTAAGGTTCCATTGTCTTGGAGATCACAATATAATTCTCCCGGTCTGTACCGATTTCTTTCGGGATAAAGCTCCACAGCGGCCCCTCCGAGGCTTTTGTTCTGGCAAGCAGGGGAGATTCCTTTTGCGTGACCGGCGATGGATAATAAAACTTCGCCCCGTCGGCACTGCTGATCTCCACAGTATCTACCTCCTGGTTCTGCCCGAAAATGCTGTTTATCAGAAGGCGCATTTCGTTCTCCGTCTTCTTTTTCTCATCCCAGTCCGCGCTGCTGTAGACTGAGAGCTGCCGCAGAAGCGTCTCGTTCTCCTCCACGGCCTCTATCTGGCTGATGTATTTTGAGAAATGCTGCTCCATGTTTCCGGAAGAAATGTCTGCCATGGCGGCAGAATATTCCACAGCCATACCCTTCATTTCCTCATAGGAACGTACAGCACTGCAGATTCCCAGGATCAGGACAGGTACAATGGATGCCAGGAAGAAGAAGGTCCTCAGGCGTTTTTCAATTTTCAGTTTCCGTATCCGGCGAATCATTGTATGCATAGCCCCACTGCTCCTCTGCTTTTTTATACCAGTGCCGCCCGTCTTCCACGTTGTCCCGTTCCATATAATACGGAGGTATGACCGCGTGTCTTCCACGCTCATCCTCCTGCACTTCATAGGTACCGAACCAGGTATCCGCCAGGGTATATTCCCCCACAGGCACCTCTTTTCCGGAAAAAATGTAACCATCCAGCATCTGCACCAGCACATCCCCGTACGCCAGGGCATCCTGCACTACACTGCCGTCGTAATACCCTCCGCGGATCTGTTTTCCGGCAAATGGGTCCCCGTCAATGGTGACAAAGATAATATGTCCCGCCTCCCCTGTCTTTTTCCACATTCCCGCCTCCTTAAGAGCCTGCACAAGACCTCTTGCCGGATGGTCACTGGAACAGTGGACTGCGTCTATCTGCGTGCCATCCGCCAGAACACCAGTAAGCCATGACCTGGCCTCCTCCGGGTCGCCTTTCAGATCAGCGGAGATACACCGGATTTCTTCGTATTTTCCGATTTTCTCCTCGAATCCCTGTTTTCTGGCTTTCCAGGCGCTGCTCTCCTCACTGCCGTAGCCATGGCAGACAATGCCTTTTGGCTCCCCGTATTTCTCTGTGAGAAGCCTGACGATCTCCTGTGCCGCCATTTTTCCGGCTTTATAGTTGTCAAAATTTATGGTAAGACTGACCTGTCCGCCTGTAGATTCGGTATCTACCAGAACAACGGGAACGCCTTTTTCATTTATCTGCTCAATAGCAGAGTTGATGCCGTCCTTGTCGATAGACGCCGCCACGATCACATCCGGGGTACCGGCGCAGAAGTTCAGCATCTGCTGATTCTGCCGTGTCTGGTCGTAATCCGCCACTGCCTCCCGGAATTCCCATCCCGCTTCCTGGGTATCATTTCTGAGAGAGGCGTCTAACAGACGATGAAAATATGTGTTCATGCTTTTCTGTACAAATGCCACTTTCCGGTCATCTGTCTGCATGGTGTTTGTCTCTGAAGGTTCTTCCCGTTCTGTATCCCTGCTGCCGCATCCGCTTGTTGTAAGGGCCAATGCCAGCAGGAGGACAGCAGACAGAAATCGTATTTTTCTCATATTGCTCCCTCCGTTTTCATTTTCTATTTTATCATACCACAGGTTTTGGGAACAGGAAAACAGACCGGCCCATGAGAAATCGTTCTGTTCCCCATATGCCGGTCTGTATTCTCTATCTGTTTATTTTATCCAGGGCTTCCCAGATTCCGTTTAAGTATGTGGCTCCCAGTGCTCTATCGTACAGGCCGTATCCCGCTCTTCCTGTCTCTCCCCAGATCATGCGGCCGTGGTCCGGACGGATGTAGCCGTCAAATCCATTGTCATGAAGGGCCTTCAGGATGGCAAACATGTCCAGGCTTCCGCACGCTGACAGATGTGCCCTCTCCTCAAATCCTCTGTTGTCCTCCAGGACAGCCACATTTCTGGCATGGACAAAGTGAATTCTTCCCATGGCGGCGTATTTTCCGGCCATTTTGACCACATCATTTTCTGCGCTGCAGCCCAGGGAACCGGTGCAGAGAGTGATGCCGTTATGCGGGTCGTCCACTAATTTCAGGAACCTGTCCAGATTCTCCTCACAGGTAATGATCCTCGGAAGGCCGAAAATGCTCCAACAGGGATCATCCTCATGGATCGCCATATTCACACCGCAGGATGCGGCTGTGGGGATTACTGCCTCCAGGAAGTATTTCAGATTATCCCACAGATCCTCCTCGGACATGCTGTTGTACTCAGCCACCACCTGTTTCAGTTCTTCCCTGGTGTAGCTGGCATCCCAGCCCGGAAGTGTCAGGTCGCTGTCACTGGCAAGAGGATTCACCTGGTCTACCTGCTCCTGGTAGTATACAAGGGAGGTAGAGCCGTCCGGCAGCACATGGTCAAGCTGTGTCCTGGTCCAGTCAAAGACGGGCATAAAGTTATAGCAGATACATTTGATGCCTGCCTCTGCAAGTCTTTTGATATTTTCACAGTAGTTGGCAATATAGCGGTCTCTTGCCGGCTTGCCCAGCTTGATATCCTCATGTACGGGAACGCTCTCAATGACTTCAAAGTGAAGGCCAGCCTCCTCTGTCTGCTTTTTAAGCTCCGCTATACTCTCCCGGCTCCAGACCTCTCCCACAGGGACATCATAGACTGCAGTCACAATGGAGTGCATACCCGGAATCTGACGGATATTTTCCAATGTGACCTTGTCCTCTTTTCCATACCAACGAAATGATAACTTCATAATTTTTTACCTCTCTTATTTTTTTAATCTTACTGTACAATAAACCAGATGATCGTGGCGCCTATGACACCGACGATGCCTATGATCGTTTCCATCACGGTCCAGGTCTTCAGATTTGTCTTCTCATCCACCTCAAAGAGGGATTTGGAGAGCCAGAACCCGGAGTCATTTACATGGCTGAAGGCAGTAGCGCCTGCTGCCACGGCAATGGTGATAGTGGCGAGCTGAATCTGTGACAGATCCGCAATGGCCGGCATGGATGCCATGATCCCGGCAGCCATTGTCATGGATACCGTGGCAGAACCAACGGAGATTCTCACCACAGCAGCGATCAAAAATGCCACAAGTACCAGCGGCAGGGGAAGGCCTCCCACGAAATTTCCGAAGGCTTCACCGATACCGGAATTCTGGAGAATGAAGCGCAACATACCGCCGCCTGCAATCAGCAGAATGATATTTCCGGCGGATGACAGGGATTCTGTCATGATCTTTGTCAGCTCCTCCCTGGTGTAGCCGTGGCGCATTCCCAGCAGCACCATGGCCGTGATCGTGGACAGCAGAAGGGCGATCACAGGGGTTCCCAAAAAGGTCAGTACCGGATTCAGCGGCTTCATAAACGGAATCACGGATGACAGGGTATTCAGAATGATCAGAAACAGCGGAAGCAGTATAATGGCCACCACGGTGCCGAAGGACGGAAGTTTTCCCTCCACCATCTTCTTCTCATTCTGCTCAAAGGAGGACGGCACCGGAAAGTTATATCGGTCCCCTGCGAATTTTCCGAACACAGGGCCGGCCAGGATCATGGCCGGAATCCCGATGATGATGCCCAGGATGATCACATAGCTCAATTCTACATTCAGCATCTCTGCCACCAGCACAGGACCCGGTGTGGGCGGGATAAAGGCATGCCCTATGGCAAGTCCGGCCAGCAGGGGAATGGCATAGTGGAAAATGGAACGGTTGGTTTTTTTCGCAATTCCAAACGCAATGGGAATGAGGATCAGAAGGCCTGACTCAAAAAATACCGGCATTCCCACAATAAGGCCCGTGACGCCTAACGCCCAGGCAGCCTTTTTCTCTCCGAACTTATCAAGCAGTGTCTGGGCGATCACCTCCACACCGCCGGACACCTGCAGGATCGCTCCGAACATGGAACCCAGTCCGATCAATACGGCTATGGTCTGAAGCGTGGTTCCCACACCCTCAGATAAAGTATCTGTAATCATGGTAAAAGGCATACCTACTGCCAGGCCGATAATCAGGGCAGACAGCATAATTGACAGGAACGGCTGTACCTTCAGCTTAATGATCATGAACAGCAGCACGGCAAATCCCAGAAGGGCGCCGATGATCAGCCGCTCCGGTGATGCAACAAAATTCTCCATTTTTTCTTATCCTCCATCATCTTGTAACAGTTTCCGCGGTTTGTTACCTCTTTTCTTGATGGATTTATTGTAACAAAAAACGGCTTTGGAAAATATGGGGGAGAATTTGTATTTTATATGGTAAAATTATGTTCTTTTCAGGGAAATGCAGTGACAAAAAACCGGCAGCGGAATGATACATTCCCTGCCGGTCTGCTTCTATTCTATATTTACTTTTCCAGGCGGTTTTTTACAAAATCTCCTTCTTTCATGATCACATCCATATGCTCTGCCGCTATGGTCCTGATATCTTCCAGGGGATTGCCGTCTATAACCAGCAGGTCAGCGCTTTTGCCCTCCTCCAGAGAGCCTGTAATATCTCCCACACGAAGGGCTCTTGCACCGTTGATGGTAGCGGCCACAATGGCATCCATCTCGCTGATTCCCGCTTTCTCTACGAATGCGTACAATTCCCCGACAGTCGTCTCTCCATAAGGCGTCATCTGAGAGTTAAAAGAATCCGAACCGATTGTGAGAATAATACCCTTGGCGCTGGCTTTTCTCAAATTATCATAAATACGGTTTAATTCTTTCTCTTTCACTGAATTTCCCGGATATTTGTCGTGGAGCTTTGGATTGTATTTTGGAGGGAACGTATCAAACCATGCCGGCATAAAATTGATGGTTGGACAAAAAGCAATATTTTTTTCCGCCATAATATCCAGTGTCTCGTCATCCAGTGACTGTCCATGTATAATCAAATGAACTCCTGCCTTAGCAGAATTGTACGCGCTTCCAAAACAATGGGACCAGACAGGAATGTGACGCATATTACACTCATCCACAACTGCCTGCACTTCCTCCATGGTATAATGCTGGTCCATAGCCGTCTCCCAGCGCCAGATACCGCCTCCCGTAGCCCAGATTTTTATAGCATCCGGGTTTTCCCTGAGACGCCGACGCACGGCTTTGCGAAGATCCCAAGGCCCGTCCACACACTCTGCCCACGGATGAGATTCTCTGTTCATCTCTATAGATACCTTATGAGAATCCCCGTGGCTGCATGTGGCGCAGAACCCAAGGCCTGAGGCCACTACTCTCGGCCCCTTCATGACACCCGCCTCTATCATATTCCGGATATGGATGCCGAATCTTGAGATTTCCCCCACGGTCGTCAGACCTGTTTCCAGGCACTCATGTGACTGCTGTACAGCCACCACCGCTTTCTGGATATTGTCCTCCAGCACCCAGTCACTGTCATTGTCTGTGAGATTGCCGGAAAAATGCAGATGTGCATCGATCAATCCCGGCATCACTGTCTTACCGGAAATATCTGTTATATGATATCCCTTAGGTACCGCTTTTCCCGGGCCGGCATATGTGATCTTACCGTTGTCCACCAGCACCAGGCTGTCCTTTACTGCCGCGGCCCCTGTGCCGTCGATGAGCAGGCCGCCCTTTAATGCGATTCTATTCATTATCAATCTCCTTTATGTTCTCTGGAATATGTATACCAATCTATTCCTCAGCAAAAGCAATCATGGATGCTTCCAGAGGGACATTTTCCGGGAGCGCCTCCACCTGTACGCACACTCTGGTGGGTCTGTGGCTGCCGAAAAACTCCGCATAGGCCTCATTGATGGCAGCAAAATCGTCCAGACTGTTGATGTACACGTCAACACGGGCCACACTTTCCCTGCATCCTCCGCCCGCTTCTACAATGCTGAGCAGGTTGTTCAGCACCAGCGTTGTGGCCGCTTTGATCTCATATACATATTCCCCGTCTTTTGTAAGAGGGATCTGGCCTGAGGTAATGATCATATTGCCGTATTTTCTTCCGTGACAGTAAGGCCCCAGTACCGGGGATGCTTCCGTGCTCACTAATTCTTTCAGTTCCATATTCTTTCCTCCGCTTATTTTTTATCAATCCATATACTGTACAAGCAGTGCGTCTGCAATGGCTACGCCCTCTTCCGTCACAAACACCGGGTTTATATCCAGTTCTTTTATGCTGTCCTTTCCCTTAGCTGCCATCTCGCTGATGCTCACCAGCATATCCGCCAGCGCTTCCTTATCACATACCGGATTACCGCGGTAGCCATTCAGCAGGGGATAAGAGTTCAGGCTCTCCAGCATCTTTTTCGTCTGCTCCCTGGTAAGCGGCGCCGGTGCAAGCTGCACGTCCTTGAACAGCTCCACGAACACACCGCCCATTCCGACCATGATCATAGGGCCAAAATCCTTATCGTTGTTCACACCGATGATCATCTCCACTCCTGCTTTGAGCATGGGTTTTAGCAGTACACCTTCCAGCTTCGCATCCGGCGCGTTTTTCCTGCAGTTATCCATCACCGTCTCAAATGCCAGGCGAAGCTCTGCCTCATCCCTGATATTTAATTTCACACCGCCCACATCAGACTTATGCTGAATATCAGCAGAATGTATCTTCACGGACAGGGGATATCCCAGATTCCCGGCTGCCTTTACCGCCTCATCTGCTGTGGCAGCCACGGCCTGGGGCGGAATCGCAACGCCGTGTGCTTTCAGGTAATTCAGGCTCTCATACTCGCTGAGTCCTTGGGAAGGCCCATGTGTTCTTTCGGGAACCGCCGCTTCTGTATCCTGGTATTCAAAATTGGCAAAATCCAGCACCTGCTTTAAGATTCGGCATCCGTAGAGATCGGAAGAGCGTCGTGTAG
>ERZ507591.5-NODE-5-length-92963-cov-6.31475_pt1 | contig 92963 bp, 78 predicted proteins | sample MGYA00513434_ERZ507591 | MGnify/ENA metagenome assembly ERZ507591 | reverse complement strand
TTCCTACACCAACATTGCTCTCTTCCCCGAAGTGTGCGACCACCTCTTTGCCCAGTTCAATGATGTTCTTTTTGCCGTCAATCAAAGGCCAGACGAAACTTCCCAGCTTGTCCAGATGGACATGGGTGTATTTCGGGCGGTTGAAGCATTTCTGAGCGAGCCGGTTAAAGAAACCGGTATTCTCAACATCCAGGGTCACAATGCCCTTTTTGTCCGTTTTCCAGGTGAGAAGTGAATTTCTTTCAGGGATAAACTCCAGATAGTTTTTATCAATTACATTTTCTTTTTTTTTCATTATTTGTTCTCTTTACGTTTTCTCCAGAGAGAAAATTTAAGCAGACTCAGGATCACAAGTGCGAATACTACAAGGCTTCCGATATTGGAAACAGATGCAGGCAGATTGAATCTGCTGGAAAGGTCAATGGCCTTATCCACATGGAATACGGCAAAGACTGCCAGAAGGATACCGATCAGACCTTCACCTGCGATCATACCGGAACAGTAGAGTACACCGTCATTGATGATGGCGTCTTTTTTCTTCTTGTCTTTCATGTTCATCTTGTCAAATGCCAGACGAACCAGTCCGCCTACCATAATGCAGGCATTTAACTGTACCGGAAGATATACACCGATTGCGAACGGAAGTACCGGAATCCCCACGATCTCCACTGCGATTGCCAGGAATACACCGATAAATACCAGTGTCCACGGCAGGTTGTTTTCCATAACACCCTCTACGATCATCTTCATCAGCATGGCCTGAGGTGCGCCCAGTTCCTCGGAACCGAATCCCCAAGCTGCGTTCAGCAGATATAAAACACCGCCGATGGCAAGAGCAGCTGCGAATACACCGATGAACTCACCAATCTGCTGTTTTTTAGGTGTGGAGCCCAGAAGGTATCCTGTTTTCAAATCCTGTGAAGTATCGCCTGCGATAGCAGCTACGATACAGATAATGGAACCGATGGCAATAGCGCCCTGCATTCCGTGGATTCCGCTGTCGCCTGTTGCCTTCAGCAGGATAGTAGCGATCAGCAGTGTTGCGATTGCCATACCGGAAACAGGGTTGTTGCTGCTTCCCACCAGACCTACCATCCTGGAAGATACAGTGGCGAAGAAGAAGCCGAAGATCACCACGATAATGGCACCCAGGAAGGTAACCGGAATCGGAGGAGCCAGCCAGATGGCAATTGTGATAAGTAGAACACCGCCCAGAATGACACCCATGTTGATGTCCTGTCCTGTTCTGGTTGTATTGGTGTTTGTATTGCCTTTCAGGCTCTTCATGGCATCACTGAATGTACGGATGATCAGAGGCAGGGATTTTGCCAGGCTGATGATACCGCCGGCAGCCAGAGCACCTGCACCGATGTAGCGGATGTAGCTGCCCCAGATAGCGCTTGCGCCGCCTTCTGCGAACATCTGTCCAATGGGGGCAGTTCCCGGATACAGAGTCAGATCAGCACCGAAAAGTACAACAGCCGGAATCAGAACCATCCAGCTCACCAGACCGCCGGCGAACATGTAGGATGAAATACGTGGTCCGCAGATATAACCAACACTCATAACAGCCGGATAGATCTGTGTTCCGATTTCACCTGCAAAGCCCTTTACTCTCAGGGAAACTTCACTGGGAACCAGTTTAAAACCGTCGATAACGAATTTGAAGATTGCTGCAAATCCCATACCGGCGAATACTGTGGAGGCATTTGCGCCGCCCTCTTCACCTGCCAGAAGGACTTCCGCACACGCGGTTCCTTCCGGATAAGGAAGAATACCATGCTCTTTTACGATCAGGGCATTTCTCAGAGGTACCATGAAAAGTACACCCAGAAGACCGCCCAGCAGAGCAATCAGAGTGATTTCCAGAATACTCGGGGTTTCCATTTTGCCATCAGCGGCCCATAAGAAGAGGGCAGGTAATGTAAAGATGGCACCAGCAGCAAGGGACTCACCGGCAGAACCGATGGTCTGTACAATGTTACTCTCCAGGATGGAATTTTTGCGCATGATAACGCGGATTACACCCATGGCGAGAACGGCTGCGGGAATGGACGCGGAGATTGTCATACCTACACGAAGTCCAAGGTAAGCATTGGCGGCGCCGAATACGACGGCCAGAATGATACCCATAACAATGGAGGTGACAGTTAATTCCGGCGTTACGCGCTCGGCCGGAATATAAGGCTTGAATTCTTTTTGTTCATTCATAGTCTTTCTCTCCCTTATTTTTTATGCTCTCCTATTATATCGAAAAATATAAAAAACTGCAATAAAGAAAAGAGTTCTCAGAGTAAATACCAGTAAATCACGGATAAATATGACAAATAATGACACAATTCTACAAATATAATGTATAATAATAAAAAAGGCAAACGCATATTTGCAATATAAAAAGCAGGAGAAGAAAAAGTGGGGCGTAAAAAGAAGCGTTATGTAGAGGACCATATTTTCAGAATATATCCGGATTATCCGTTGCTGGTACTGGATAAGATCGCGTGGGCGAAGGCAGGGGCTAATGACCCACTTCATTTTCATTATTATCTGGAGATTGGTTATTGTTATGAAGGACAGGGGACGATCATCAGCGAGGGGGAGGAAGCGGCATTTTGTCAGGGAAGTATCAGTCTTGTGGCGCCAAATCTTCTGCATGCTACCAGAAATGAGAAGGGCATGTACAACATGTGGGGATATTTGTTTGTGGACCTGGAAGATTTTGTGAAGCTGTTTTCCTTTATTGATGAGAGAATGCATATGAAGATATGCAGGCAGCTTTTTTATGGAGTCCGCATTTTAGATGAGAGAAAATACGAACAGCTTACCTTTCTTTTAAAGCAGATTTTCCGGACGGCGGGAGAGAAAAAAGGGACATATAAAATGCAGGTGATGAGCCTTCTGTGTTCTTTTTTGTTTATGCTTTATGATGTACTGGAACACAGGGTGGAGGAGGAGGCTGTGAGTTTGCCGCTTCTGCCGGCTATTGACTACATTTATGACCATTATATGGAACAGATAAAAGTGGGGCAGCTGGCTGACATGTGTCATTTCAGTGAGAGCCATTTCCGCAAGGTTTTCCAGAAGATGAAGGGGCTTGGACCGGTGGATTACATTAACTGCATAAGAGTCAGGGAGGCGTGCCGGATGCTGCAGAATACCATGGAGCCAATAAGGATAGTCGGAGAAAAGTGCGGCTATCTCTCCATATCATCCTTTGAACGGAATTTTAAAAAACGTATGGGGGTACTTCCTGCAAAATGGAGGGAAGAGCGGCGGCTGTACAGGAAAAAAGAGAGGGGGGAATATGAAATAAAACAGATACTGGTGGAAGAACGCACCGGGGACGGTGAAGAGAATCATTTTTGATTGTTTAAGAAGCGAATCTGCTTACTGTGAAGAATGCTTATCCTGTATTTTAAATGTATAAAACTGACAATATGACGGAAATGCAGAGGAGAGAATGCGGTTCATATGTCAAGATGTACAGGAGGAGCTTTTATGAAGAGAAAAATTGTGACAATTTTGCTGACATTGTCTATGGTTTTGGGCAGTGTTCTTTCGCCGCTGGAGATCAAGGCGAAGACTGAAGTGTCTGACAGGCAGAGTGTGGAGTGGAACGGGAATACCTGCGGGTATCAGGTCGTGCTGCCCGAGGGCTATGATCCGGATGGGGGAATGCGCTATCCGGTTATGTATCTGCTTCCGGATGATGGATTGGGGGAATATCCGGAAGGAATGGAGGACATGCTGGGGGAAACTATGTCCGGTGAAAAAGGGATTGACATGATTCTGGTAAAACCGGCATTTACTCTGGATATGGATGTGCGGCAGGTCATGGAGCTTGTTGCGGCAGATGTGGATGCAAAATATAATACCATTCCGGGTGCTGGAAACAGGGCGGTAGTCGGAACCGGAGCAGGAGGATATCTCGCCTATATTCTTGGGCTGACAGAGACGAAACAGGCAGATGACCAGGAACCGGCAGAAGATGCAAAGGATCCGGAAGAATCTGCGGATACAAAGACAGGGCAGGAAGACCTGGATAAGACAGCCGGAGAAATACCGGACACAGATTCGGATACGCCGCAGGAGACGTTGGATTCCCGGGATGTAGAGGAAGCGTTGGATGCGGAAAAAGGATCAGATGCAGAGCGTTCGGATGCTGGAGATGCGGAAAAAGAATCGAATACGGACCGCTCGGATGTCCGAGATGCGGAAAAAGGATCAGATGCAGAACGTTCGGATGCTGGGGATGCGGAAAAAGAATCGAATGCGAACCGCTCGGATGTCCGGGATGCGGAAAAAGAAACAGATGTGAACCGTTCGGATGTTCAGGATAATGAAAAAGAATTGGATGCGCGTCAGTTAGAGGCCGGGAAAGAATCAGATGCAGAGCAGAAGCCGGACGCGAGTCAGGCAGAATTACAGTCACCTGCAAAAGATTCGGATGCAGATACTTTGGATTTTGATAAAGATTCAGTTACGGATATGCCGAAACAGCAGGATTCAGAAAAGAATGCAGAAGCAGATGCTGAGAAAACGGGCAATGCGGAAGACAGCACCGGTGCAGATTTCCATGATCCGGACAGCGGAAGCCTTCCGGAGGAATCGGATGCTGATATGCCGAAGCCTCTGGAAGCGGACAGCAAAGCGATAGACAGCGTTCCCCTTACAGCACCCGGGACATTTGGCATGATTGCAAGTATTCGGGGCGATTTCGTCAGCAGTGACAACCCCTGGTATGAGATATACGGTGATGTGTATGATTACCTGGTACAGTGCCACGAGGCAGATCCGAATTTTTATACCAGATTCTATACTTATATGGACGCCCCTGCAGGCGATGCATGGACAAATATGGCCCATTCCACCAGTGATATGGGAGCTCTGTTTATCAGCTGGGAGAAATCTATTTCCTTTGATTACCATGAATTTACAGTCAGGACAGGCTCTTACAGCACAGATTATCTGCAGGAATCCCTGGAAAGAGTGGTTAGCCGTATGACAAACCGCTTTATCTCAGGCATGGCATCCGGGTCTGTTTCCCTGAAAAAAGCAGCGCTTACGGGAAACGACAAGACAGCAGAGGTCAGCTATTCCATAGAGATTGGGAAAAAATATGCGGATTTTTTCCAGGGCGGGAACAGCAAAATGGATATAACAGTTGCAGTTCTTGATCCGAATACAAAGGAAGTTCTGTACGATACAACAATTTCTCAGAATATAAACGGTCCCGGCACTTACGAGGGCGGTGTCAAGGTTCCGAATAAGGTAAATAAGACTTCCTCCACGATTCAGATGTATGTGAATCTTCTTGGTGTCCGTATGGATCTCGATACAGCCACATTGATTCGCATTCAGGATACCGGGAACGCTGAGGATGAACAGCAGATCGATCTGATGGGAGACTGGTATTTTAATTATGTAGGATTATCAGATCCGTTTAAGGCAGATACCTTGACTTCAGAGGAATATGAATCCTGGTCAGTGGTTCAGCCTGCCCTTGGAAACTGGGAGCAGGGATTTGGAAATATTACTAAGATATGGTATATGAATACAGGCTGGGGCTGGTATGCCAGAACCTTTGAACTGCCGGAAGATTTCACAAAAGAAAATCTGACTCTCTTAATCGGGTACATGGATGACAGAGGGGAAGTTTTTGTCAACGGTAAGAGGGTTGGAGGAACAGGCGTCAATGAGGATGGCAGCAGTACCAAGGAGACGACCTGGGCTGTGCTCAGCAAGTTCTCCATAGACTCCAGCATCTTAAATTACGGCGGTACGAATACTGTATACGTTCATGTGTACAATGATCCTCCGTATGGCGGCGGCGGTTGGTACAGCGGACCTGTAGGTCTTTACAGCCAGGCAGCCTACAACAAATTGCAGGGCCTGCCCTCCAGAGTGCCGGAAAAGGAAATAAAAGAATCTGTGGCAGCGGCAGCGGCATATCAGAATACCTGTCTGAAAGAGGGCAGATTAGAAGAATATGCAGGAACTATTGCGGAAGATTATTTTTCATCAGGAAATAAGAAAGAAGACAGAGTAAAGGAAGCAGAAGAACTGATACATGACAAAGGGATTACAGAGATAGAGGATACAGGCATCACAATCTTTGAGACAGAGGATAAAGATGGCACTGCTTCTTATCTATATAGTGCAGAAAGAAAGATCACATTTACGGACGGCAGTGTACAGGAGATAAAATTCCAGGATACCTATATCAGCAGAAATGACAGGATTTATATGTATGGAAATCATTCCAGGTTCTTTGAGACATCTTATGATTCGGCTTATGCGGCATCGGCAACGGAGAAAGAGGGAACCGCAGAGGAAAAATATCTGGTATATCTGCCGGAGGGGTATTTTGAATCTGACAGAAATTATCCCACCACTTATCTGCTGCATCAGTTTAACAGCGACCATACTTCATACATGACAGACAATGTGGACCGCCTTTTAGATGAAGCGATTGAGGAAGGCCTCATAGATGAAATGATAGTTGTCATACCAAACAGTGAGGAGGATAGCTGGTGGAGAGATGACTGGGAGAAAATGGTCACAGATGAGATGGTGCCTATGATGGATGCGCGTTACAGGACGATCAGGGACGCAAGATATCGTCTGACAGCAGGTGCGTCTATGGGCGGACAGGGGGCATACGGCCTGGCCCTGCGCAATCCTGATATATTCTCAGGGGCGGTAAGCTTCTTCGGCGCTTTCAGTATGGGCGGCGCATACAGTCCGAATGAGATTGTAAAAGAGGTATCAACCGAGTACCTGCAGTATTTTTCCATGTATTTTATGTGCGGAAATCAGGACCTCTATGGTTTTGGAGTTCCGGCAATCCAGTTGGATGCAGCCCTCACAGAGCGGGGTGTTGACCACTGCTTCTTTATAGAGAATGGAGATCACAACAGTGAATTTTATATTCCGTATTTCAAATCCGCGTTTTCATATGTGAGAGGTCATATGTATCAGGCGGACGATGAGGTCACAGAACAGATCAGCGGCACTGCCGTGCTGGAAAATAAAGATGGAAAAACAGTGGTAAACACAAGTATAAAAATTGAGGATGGAATCAGCAGTTATATGAACCGGATTCCTGCATCTGTTTATACAAAAAATGAGAATCCGTCTCTCTCCGTCCCTATTATGCTTGAGGTCACACAGGGAGGAAAAACTGTGTATACTGCATCACAGCGTGATTATATGACGGACGGTGCAGCAGACGAAAGCTTTTCCTTTGATATCACTGACAGCATTGACCCGGGCGAAGCGTACCAGGTGAGTCTGAAAGCGGCTGTTTTTGACAAGACTGTGGAATTGGCACAGACGAGCGCAGAGAAAAAGGATGACGGCAAAGACCCGGGTGATGATGGCAAAGAGGATGACGGCAAAGACCCGAGTGATGACAGCAAAGACCCGGGTGATGACGGGAATAAGGGAACAGATGATGGAAAGGATGACGGAACAGGCGGCGATGATAAAAAGCCCGGTACCAAACCTTCCGGTCAGGGAAATGACACGGGAAGCGGAAGTAAAGGCACAAAGACGACCGGTGCCGGCAATGCAAAGACAGGGGATGAGACTCCGGTTGTACTGTATCTGACCCTGACTGCTGCAGCTTTTGGAGGAGTCATTCTTATACTGAAAAAGAAAAAACAGATTCGTAAATCATAAAATCAGGAGTTCTGTTAATATTATATAAGAAGACAGCTCTCTAAATGGCTTATTTTTTGCCAAAATTTTCGATAAAACCTGTTGACATGCCCGGATAAGTGTAATATAATATCTCAATGTGACGTAGTGCGAAAATACCTAGCCAAAAGCCCCGGTATGGTATTTTTCATTATAAATTTATGAATTTGAATATTACTGTATATGCTGAAAATTAGGAGGTAAAACCATGAACACTTATATGGCTAATCCGGATAAGATTGAAAGAAAATGGTATGTAGTGGACGCTGAAGGCAAAACCTTAGGCCGCCTTGCATCTGAAGTAGCTAAAGTTTTAAGAGGAAAAAACAAACCAGTTTTCACTCCTCATGTCGATACAGGTGATTATGTAATCATCGTTAATGCTGAGAAAGTCAGCGTAACTGGTAAAAAATTAGACCAGAAGATTTACTATCATCACTCTGACTATGTTGGCGGAATGAAAGAAACCACACTGAGAGAGATGATGGCTAAAAAACCGGAGAAGGTTCTTGAACTCGCTGTTAAAGGAATGCTTCCGAAAGGACCTTTAGGAAGATCCATGATTAAAAAGCTGCACGTATACGCAGGACCGGAACACAACCATGCAGCTCAGAAGCCAGAAGTATTAACATTTTAATAGGAGGTAGAGAACATTGGCTAGTACAAAATTCTATGGAACAGGAAGAAGAAAATCATCTGTAGCTCGTGTTTACTTAGTACCGGGAACAGGTAAAATCACTATCAATAAAAGAGATATTGATGAATATTTTGGATTAGAGACACTGAAAGTTGTTGTTCGTCAGCCGTTAATGGCAACAGAGACTGCAGACAAATTTGACGTGTTAGTAAACGTTCATGGCGGTGGATTCACAGGACAGGCCGGCGCTATCCGTCACGGAATCTCCAGAGCATTACTGGAGGCAGACGCTGAGTACAGACCTGTATTAAAATCCGCAGGTTACCTGACTCGTGACCCGAGAATGAAAGAGAGAAAGAAATACGGTCTCAAAGCAGCTCGTCGTGCACCGCAGTTCAGCAAACGATAATCAATTGCATATTGCAATGTATGGAAAACCCACAAATGTCAAGTTTGTGGGTTTTTTTGAATTGAATATTGGAAGCAGATTTCAAAACCAGAAAGGAGCAATAAATATGTTATGTATGGAATGCGGAGCTAAGGCTGAAAAAGGATTGACAACAGACGTGACAGATTTGGGGAGCTGCATAGTAATTGTCAGAAATGTTCCTTGCTATAAATGCATAGAATGCAATGAAGTTATTTATACAGCGGACGTTGTGAAACAATTGGAAAATATTATAGAACAGGCAAAGAAAGTAATGCAGGAGATTTCAATTGTTGACTATAGTAAAGTGGCATAGTTTGAAGAGTATTAAAATCCTTGAAAATTCAGTGTTTTCAAGGATTTTAATACTCTTCAAAGGTATCGCGGGAAAGCTTCAGAAGTTATCTAAACACATGCATAACTGACAATCAATACTATATTTTTCAACAATATCATCGACACTCCCATCACCAGGCAAAACAGCCTCCACACACATCTTTTTTAAATCAGAAGAATATGCAGCTCCCATTTTAGATTTGAGAGGCAACGATTCCATACCACCTATATTTAATCACTTATTCTTTTAAAGTTTTACAACCGATCTGATATTTATCTGCCGGAAAGCGATATGAGTCTAGTATGTTAAGATATTCTTGAGAAACCATTACTCTGAACTCTGGCGTATCTGGTGATTTGGACATGAAAATACCTCCTAAGTAGATTTTGGTTATTTGCCTTGTCTGCTTAAGAGGTATCATATCAGAGCAGGATGGTTTTATTCTTTCTTTCGTGTTAAGAAAATCCCTATGATTGCACCAACAAGGATAAGCGGGGCTGCTCTGACAAACAGCCATTCAAATGAGTGAAATGCCACTCCAAGAACAGCAGTTTCAGGATGACTATAATCCCATCCAAAATAAGGGCTTTCTGATACGAATAAAACTGCAAAAATTGCTGCTATGACTACACACAATGAGATAAATAGCCAGTGAAGAATTTTTCTCCTCATGGCCTTTCTTTGTGCCAGTTGCAAGTTTATTACCTCCAATTTTTCTGAAATTGCTTTTAAGCTATCAACCTCCGTTTCAATAACAGTTTCTCCCAACAACGTGCTTACAGGTGTTTCAAGCAGTTCTGATATGGAGATTAACATCTCGGAATCGGGAACTGACAGTCCCTGCTCCCATTTAGAAACTGTTTGCCGCACAACGTTTAGCTTGACAGCAAGCTCTTGCTGCGAAAGTCCTTTTGATTTTCTGATTTCTTTTATATTTTCGTTGAGCATTAGGGATAGCCTCCTTTCTTTCTATCGTTACCATTATTTTAGACAAAACTGCCCGTTGCCACAAGCAACGCATTTTAACATTCAGGCAAAATAGCAAATTCTTTAGGTCAGAAGTTGCTTTCAAGCTGCCATTAATCCAATTTTAATACACCTGCCGTTTCCCTTATGCGCATTTAGGGCAGGACGTGATAATATCAGTTACAGCCTGAAAGATAAAGGAGGGACCTGAAATGATGGACTTGGCTATGGTGGTTATACTGTTTGCCTGCTTCGGACTGATGGTGCTGTTTGCCGGATGGTGCAGCAGACAGGTAGATACAGACAGCACAGAAGATAAGGCGTAGAGCCTGTTAGAAAATTCATTCCGACAATCTGCACGCCCCACTTTGCGGGAGATTTGCCCCCAATTCAGTCAGCGTAGCCCGCTACGCCTCCTTCATCGGGGTCAAATCTCCCACAAATTGTGACGCACAGCTTGCCGAAAGCAATTTTCAAACACACTCTAGGAAAAAATGAAAACATAGATTAAGGACAGGAGGAGATCACATGATATTGCTGGGAATCGTGATTTTACTGATAGCGGCATATTTATTCTATGCCCTGGTATATCCCGAGAAATTATAGACAACAAGATCAGCAACGGGAATTTAGAAAATGACAGGAGGAGATAAAAGTCATGTTACAGATAGCGCTGACTTTGGCAATTTTTGTTTTGGCGGTCATTCCCATGGGGAGATACATGTATCACATTGCGGCCAAAAAGAAAACATTTGCGGACCCTTTTTTTGACAGGGTGGACAACGGGATATACAGAATCTGCCGGATTGACAGAAAAGGTATGAATTGGAAAACATATGCACTGAGCCTTCTCATGGCAAATGCAGTTATGGTTTTTGCGGGATATCTGGTATTGAGACTGCAGTATGTACTGTTTCTGAATCCAAACGGGATAGAGGCAATGGAGCCGACCCTTTCCTTCAATACGATCATAAGCTTTATGACAAACACAAACCTGCAGCATTATTCCGGTGAATCCGGGCTTTCTTATTTGAGCCAGATGCTGGTGATCATTTTTATGATGTTCACCTCCGCGGCATCCGGATATGCGGCCTGTATGGCATTCTGCAGGGGACTTGCGGGAAAGAGTAAGGACCTGGGAAATTTCTATGAGGATATGGTGCGTATCACCACACGTATCCTGATTCCCTGGTCTCTCATCTTTGGCCTTGTGCTGATCTGGCAGGGATGCCCGGAGACTTTTGGCTCCAACATTACAGTGGAGACCATTCACGGAAAACTACAGGACTTTGCCATGGGACCCATAGCGGCCCTTGAGATCATCAAACATCTGGGGACAAACGGAGGTGGTTTTCTGGGAGCCAACTCTTCCACCCCATTTGAGAACCCGACAGTGATCACGGATATTGTGGAGCTGATCTCCATGATGATCCTTCCGGGTGCCTGTGTACTTACCTTTGGAAAGATGTGTCAGGATAGGAAGAGGAAGGAAAAAGAACCTGTCTTCGGCAAACAGGGAAGGACCATATTCGCGGCAATGTCTGTCATATTCCTCATCGGTCTGACTCTGTGCTTTGTATCTGAGAAGGCCGGCAATCCGGTTCTTGAGACAGCCGGCATCAGCCAGGAAATGGGGAGCATGGAGGGCAAGGAGGTCCGGTTTGGAGTTGACCAGTCCGCTCTGTTTACAACTGTGACAACTTCCTTCACCACAGGTACTGTCAACAACATGCATGATACACTGACGCCTCTTGGCGGAATGGTACCGCTTCTGCATATGATGCTCAATTGTGTATTCGGAGGAAAAGGCGTGGGCCTTATGAATATGCTGATGTATGCCATTTTAGCTGTATTCATCTGCGGTCTGATGGTTGGCCGTACTCCCGAGTATCTGGGCAAGAAGATCGAAGGAAGAGAGATGAAGCTGGTTGCTCTGGTTCTGATCGTCCATCCGCTGCTGATCCTGGGATTCTCGGCGCTTGCCGTATCCACACAGGCCGGTCTGGAAGGTATCAGCAATCCCGGTTTTCACGGCCTGTCCCAGGTGCTGTATGAATACGCCTCAGCATCGGCAAACAATGGCTCCGGTTTTGAAGGACTGTCCGACAACAGTTATTTCTGGAATATCACAACAGGACTTGCGATGTTCTTCGGCCGTTACATAGCCATTATAGCCCAGCTTGCCATTGCCGGCTCACTGCTTGCAAAGAAGAGCACAAGGGTTTCCATCGGTACCATGCGTACAGATAATACGGTATTTACCATTCTGCTTGTATTTATTGTATATATTTTCGCTGCTCTGACCTTTTTCCCGGCACTGGCATTGGGACCGGTCGCAGAGCATCTGACCTTGTGGTTTTCATAAAATTTAAGAAAGGGATGTTAGAGGAATGTCTAAAAAACAACAGCAAACAAAGTTCGTGACAAAGGACATTTTAAAGAGTTCCATTATCGGTGCGTTTCAGAAACTGAGTCCGAAATATATGGTGAAGAACCCGGTCATGTTTGTGGTGGAGGTGGGATTTGTGCTCACGCTGCTTATGACTATTGTTCCCACTATTTTTGGGGACGACGCATCACTTGGATATCTGAGGATTTATAATGGAATCGTCTGCGCTGTACTTTTTATAACCGTATTATTTGCAAATTTTGCAGAGTCTGTAGCGGAGGGACGTGGTAAGGCGCAGGCGGCGACCTTGAAAAAGACAAAGCAGGATACAAAATCACGTCTTCTCGGCAGAGACGGTACGGAAACTATTGTAAACGCATCTGAACTGAAAAAGGATGACGTGGTACTTGTAAAGGCTGGGGAGACGATTCCGAATGACGGAGAAGTAATAGAAGGGATCGCGTCTGTGGATGAATCTGCTATTACAGGGGAATCCGCACCTGTCACCCGTGAGGCGGGAACTGATTTTTCATCTGTTACGGGGGGAACCACCGTGGTCAGTGACTGGCTGAAGATCAGGATCACATCAAAGCCGGGTGAGTCGTTTCTGGACAAAATGATTGCCCTGGTGGAGGGGGCATCCCGCCAGAAGACTCCCAATGAGATCGCATTAAATACCCTGCTGGTGGGCCTCACGATTATTTTTCTGATCGTGGTTGTGTGTCTGTATCCTTTTGCGACTTATTCGGGAGTGCAGATACCCGTATCTACAATGATTGCCCTGCTGGTCTGCCTGATTCCGACCACGATTGGCGGTCTGCTGTCAGCGATCGGAATCGCGGGTATGGACAGAGTTACCAGATTCAATGTGATTGCCATGTCAGGAAAGGCTGTGGAAGCCTGCGGGGATGTGGATACCATGATTCTTGATAAGACAGGTACCATAACCTTTGGAAACCGTCTGGCAGCAGAGTTCTATCCGGTTGCCGGGAAAAGCAGGGAGGACCTGATAGATTATGCCGCACTTGCCTCCCTCTGTGACCCCACACCGGAAGGAAAATCAACGGCAGAGCTGGCTAAGAGCATGGGAACAAGAATTGACGACAGCGCAGCAAAACAGATGGAATTTATTGAATTTACAGCCCAGTCCAAAATGTCAGGTGTAAATCTGGACAGCGGTTCTCAAATCAGAAAAGGTGCCGCAGATGCCATCAAAGAAAGAGTTCTCAAAAACGGGGGCAGTATACCGGGAGATCTGGACGCGATAGTGGAACAGATCGCGGGGCTTGGGGGAACGCCCCTGGTTGTGGAGGCAGACGCTGTGATCTACGGTGTTATTTATCTGAAAGATACTGTGAAACCGGGTCTGATCGAGCGGTTTGCAAGACTTCGTGAAATCGGGATCAAGACGATTATGTGCACAGGCGACAATCCGCTGACTGCCGCGACCATTGCGAAAGAGGCCGGTGTGGATGGATTTATTGCCGAATGCAGGCCTGAGGATAAAATACAGGCGATTAAGAAGGAACAGGCGGAGGGAAAACTGGTAGCCATGACAGGTGACGGAACCAATGACGCCCCTGCTCTTGCCCAGGCAGATGTAGGGCTGGCCATGAATTCAGGCACAGCGGCGGCAAAAGAGGCGGCAAATATGGTGGACCTGGATTCTGACCCCACCAAAATTCTGGAAGTGGTGGAAATAGGGAAACAGCTTCTTATTACAAGAGGCTCCCTCACCACATTCAGTATAGCAAACGATGTGGCAAAGTATTTTGCCATTATACCGGCCATGTTCACTATGGTGATACCGCAGATGCAGATATTAAATATCATGAAGCTGGCAACACCTATGTCAGCTATCTTATCAGCACTCATTTTCAATGCGGTCATTATACCGTGTTTGATTCCCATTGCCATGCGGGGTGTCAAGTACAAACCCATGAGCGCGGAGCGCATGCTTTTGAAAAATATGGGTATTTACGGCCTGGGTGGTATCGTCGTACCGTTTGCCGGAATTAAGATCATAGACTGTCTGGTGGCTCCGCTGCTTGCAGTGCTGGGAATGTAGGGAGGAAGATGCTATGAGATCATTTTTAAAATATTTTAGGAGCGCTCTGGTTCTGACGGTTTTCATGTTGGTTCTCTGCGGATTTGCCTATCCCGCTGCACTGACCGGGCTGGGGCAGCTTATGTTTCCGCATCAGGCGAACGGAAGCCTGATCACGGCAGAGGGAGAGAAAACAGATGACCCGGAAAAAGCAGTGGGCTCAGCTATTGTGGGGCAGGATTTTTCCGGAGATCCCAGGTATTTTCAATGCCGTGTATCCGGGGTGGATTACAACACTTATACAGAGGAAGAAAAAGAGGACGGCAGCTACACAGGGGTGGGTTCCGGCGGTTCTAACCTGGCTCCATCCAATGAAGAACTGAAGAAGCGCGCGGAGAAATCAGTAGAGGAATTTCTGGAGAAGAACCCGGATGTGGAGAAGGGTGACATTCCTGCTGATCTGCTCACAGCCTCCGGTTCCGGCCTGGACCCGAACATCACACCGGAATCCGCCAGGATCCAGATTCCTTCCATTGCTGAAAAGACCGGGCTTAAAGAGGAAGAACTCAGAAAGATCGTGGAGGAGAATACGGATGGCAGGACCCTTGGTGTCTTCGGACATGAGCGGGTGAATGTCCTGAAATGTAATCTGGAAATCGCGAAGGCCATAGGAGAAATATAGGCAGGGAGATGCCATGGACACAATGGAAAGACCAAGTTCTGAAAAGATGCTGGAAAAGATCCGGGCAGAGGAAGCTCAGGTCCGTAAAAAAGAGATGGGACAGCTTAAGATCTTTTTGGGTTACGCAGCCGGAACAGGCAAGACGTACGCTATGCTGGAAGCTGCAAGAGAACTGAAAAAGCAGCAGGTGGATGTGATCGCCGGATATGTGGAGCCCCACGCAAGACCGGAGACTGCCGCACTTCTGGAGGGACTGGAGCAGCTTCCCTTTCTGATGGTGGACTATAAAGGGGTCAAAATCAGGGAATTTGACCTGGACGCTGCTCTAAAACGCCGTCCCAAAGTGATTCTGGTGGATGAACTGGCACATTCCAACATCCGCGGCTGCCGTCACAGGAAACGCTATCAGGATATCGAGGAGCTGCTGGAGCACGGGATCAATGTGTATACAACCGTAAATATCCAGCATCTGGAGAGTCTGAATGACAATGTGACCGGGATTACCTCCGTTATGGTGAGAGAGACCATTCCGGACCGCGTGTTTGACAGGGCGGACCAGGTAAAACTTGTGGATATTGAGCCGGAAGAGCTGATCCAGCGTATGAAGGAAGGAAAGATATACCGGGAGATTCAGGCACAGAGGGCTTTACAGAACTTTTTTACGAGAGATAAGCTGATCGCCCTCCGCGAGATTGCCCTGCGCCGTATGGCCGACAGAGTGAACCATCTGGCGGAGGAGGAGAAGAAGCTGTTTGGAACCGGGGAATACTCTACCGGGGAACATGTTCTGACCTGCATTTCCCCGGCGCCTTCCAACGCAAAGGTCATCCGCACAGCAGCCCGCCTGGCCTATGCCTTTCACGCGGAATTTACGGCTCTCTATGTGGAGACCAGATATCTGCAGAACGCAGATGAAAAGGTGAAAAGACGAAGGGACGAAAATATGCGTCTTGCCAGGAGCCTGGGCGCAAAGATTGCCACGGTAAACGGAGAGGATGTGTCAAGGCAGATCGCCGAATACGCAAAAGTCAGCAATGTGACGAAAATTGTTATGGGCAGAACTGCGCACAGGGTTCTGTTCGGACAGACCAGAAAAACCCTGGTCGAAAGCTTGAATCAATATGCCCCCAGCCTTGACGTATACATCATCCCGGATCTGCAGAGCGGAATCGGTCAGCGGTCTTATACTGTGGTAAAGACCGGAAAATTCCTGCAGGGGCTGAAAGGAACGGATATCTGGATCATGCTGGGCATGATGACAGTCAGTACAGCCGGCGGTTTTCTGCTCTCGCATTTTCAGATGACAGAAGCCAATATCATTATGTCATATCTGCTGGGAGTGATGCTGACCGCCATCTTTACCCAGGGGTATGTGTGCTCTGTGCTTGCCTCAGTTCTAAGTGTGATGCTGTTCAATTATTTTTTCACCATGCCGGTTCACAGCCTTCAGGCGTATGATGCCAGCTATCCGGTGACATTTGCCATGATGTTCACAGTCAGCCTTCTAACATCCTGGAATATGTCAAAGATTCAGAAGCAGAACGAAGAAAACGCAAAGCGCGCATACCGCACGGAAATTCTGTTGGTAAACAGCAAAAAATTAAGACGGGCAAAGACCAGGCAGCAGGTCAGCGATGAGCTGGCCGGCCAGATCCAAAAACTGATGCAGTTTACTGTGTTAATATATATGAAGAAACACGGTGTGATCCAGGTCCCCTCTGTTTATCTTCGCAGCGGGATAGAAGAGGAAGAGGAGGAAATCCTGAGGGCAGGCTATACCTCCCGGGCGGAGCAGGCCGTGGTCAAATGGGTATTTGAAAACGGACACAGAGCCGGATGCACTACCCATACACTTCCAAACGCAAAGGCGATTTATCTTCCGGTTATGGAGGATGACAAGGTTTCTGCTGTGGTCGGCATGGTACTTGAGGAGAAAAGAGAGATTGCTGTATTTGAATACAATCTCATATCTGCCATGCTGGATGAAGCAGCCCTTGTACTGGAGCGGATCCAGAAGATGGAGGATTTGGCAGAGTCCACAGCAAAATAACGCCTCAAGCCGGGTATGGATATCATTTACGCGTTTACCATCTCTGAGCTCTCTTCGCGTGTAAGATTGTTCAGCCAGAGGTATTTTTTATATCGGGGGTACAGCCAGGGGATTTTCACGATCTCATCTGCGCACATTAGGATATATACCACGATGACCGGCCAGTGAAATACGAAAGTTCCGAGCAGTGCCAGCGGCAGTGCAAAGCACCAGGAGGCGAAGAAAACGCTGAGCGCATCGTACCCCGCATCACCGCCTGCAGGGAAAATACCGCAGACAATAACTGTATTGATGGAATAGGCGAATACATAGAACGCGCTGAAGACCAGCATGATGACCAGGTAGTGCTTTGCGGTTTCCGATAACACGAAGAACTCCGCCACGATGGGACCGAGGATACAGAGCAGTGCCATATGGACAATACCTGCCCAGATGGAAATATGGCAGAATTTTTTTCCGTATTCTTTGGCCTTGTCAAACAGATTCTGTCCAAGGAGTTTACCGACCATAATTCCCGCGCCCACAGAAATACCCTTGCAGACACAGGTTATAAGCTCCTGTGCTACGGACGCGATGGATGCAGCTGCAGTGGCATCGGATCCCAGGTGTCCCATGATCAGTGAGTGCATGGAAAATCCGAATCCCCACGCAAGAGAACTGCCCAGCATGGGAAGCGCGATTTTGAACAGATCTTTGGTTATATCGATGGAAAACCATTGAACCCCCTGCAGGTCGGGACGAATGCTTTCTCCACGGTGAGATTCCGCGATACACCAGATGAGCGCCACCAGTTCTACAACAACAGTGGAATAAGCGGAACCGTTTGCCCCCAGTTTAGGTACCCCCGCGAAACCGTAGATCAGGAAAAAGTCAAGCACAACGTCGGTTATGAGGGTGACAACGGAAATCAAAACGCTCTTAGGCGCCTTACCTTCCAGTTTCATTATCAGATAGTAACACTGTGTAACGCCGGTGAACAGATAAGAAAGGCTCACCGCACGGAGATAGGAGGCTCCGATTTTGATCAGGGCAGTGTCCGGCGTATAAATCCGCATTAATAGCTCCGGTGCGAACATTGCCAGGGCAAAGAAAACGAAGGAGATGCCAAATGCCCATTTTATGAGCATACAGAACAGGTTTTTAACCATGGTCCAATCGCCTTTACCCCAGTATTGGGCGATCAGAGCACCGCCGCCGCCGACCACAGCGCCGCTGAACAGGCTCATGATGAATGCAATCTGGTTTGCCAGGGAAACCGCGGAAACAGCATCCTGTGTCAGCCGTCCCAGCATCAGCGCATCGGACGCGCCGATCAGGGCAACAAGCAGGTTCTGCATTCCGATTGGAATCGCAAGGGAGAACAGTTCCTTATAAAAATCTTTCTTTTCCACAAGTTCCGTTGAACGTCTTGCTTTCATATGTAATACCTCCGGATGCGGTCATTTTATGGATCCGCATGATGCAGTCTGTAGATTTTCCGATTTTGTATTGCTATATCGGAATGCCATGGATATAATTATATTATAAAAAATGTATGCTTTTCTATGGATATATTCTCAAAAAATATAATTGTATTGCTGCGAGGAGGAGATTTACAATGGAGAAACGCCAGGTGCCGATCGATCAGGAGATGAACGCCCTTGTTGCTTATGATGAAGCTTTTCGTTTTATTCTTTCACGGGATGACCTAAGTGAATATAACAAGGGATTTGTAAACTGGCACAAGCAGCCTACGATTGAAATTTCCGTGATCTGCGAAGGGGCAGTAAATGTATATGTGCTGGAATACGAACAGACAGTAGCGGCGGGGGACGGTTTTTTTATTATGCCGGGATTTCTGCACTCCATCCGTCCGGCGCCGGGATATAAGACTGCAAAGTATTTTACGCTGATTTTCCATCCTGAGATTCTGTACGGCAGCCATGGCAGTTATTACGAGGAAGCATACTATCGTCCTATAGTTGATTGTAATACGCCGTACTTTGTATTCCGTGGCCGTGATGCATGGACAAAGGAGATATTTCCGAAGCTTATGTGGGTAGGCGATCACTGTCCGGATACCTCTCCTGCATTCCGTTTGAAAACCCAGCATATCCTTCAGGATGTCTGGGCTTTGTTTGCAGCAAATCTGCTTGACCAGACGAAGCCCAGCTTGGCAGCCCGTGATACCCGGAAGATTCTGAACCTGATCGCCTATCTTCATGAACATTATCAGGAAAAATTTTCTCTGGCTGCGCTGGCAGATCATGTGTCTATGAGCCGAAATGAATGCTGCCGTTATTTTAAGCAGATGATGAATATGACTATCACGGAGTATCTGCTGGAATACCGCCTGTCCAAAGCAGCGGCGTTACTGGAGACCTCGGGTTTGAGTATCACAGAAATTGCTGAACAGACAGGTTTTTGTGATGTCAGCTATTTCATTAAAATGTTCCGGCGCAAAACCGGGATTACACCTAAGGCATATGCAAAAAGGAATCGTGTTTGATTCCTGATTCTATAGTATTTGCTGTCAAAAAAGACAATTCTACTGCCGGTCGATTGCCAAATCGTGCCTTTTATTATAAGCTTTTGAGTTAGAAAGCAGGAGGCAGATAACATGTTTGAGATTGACAAAGAACGATTCGGCGCATTCCTTTTGGAACTGCGGAAAGAAAAGGGATATACACAGAAACAGCTTGCAGAAAAATTATTTGTATCAGACAAGGCAGTCAGCAAATGGGAACGGGGGTTGAGTCTGCCGGATATTACACTCCTGGGCCCGCTGGCGGAGATTCTGGGTGTAACGGTGACAGAGCTTTTGCAGGCTCAGCGCATTAGTGAGGAAAAAACACTGACAAAGCCGGAGGTAGATGCTCTCGTTTCAGGTTCCCTTCGCTTATCGGCGGAGGAACAGGAAGAAAAAAGGTTAAAACAGAGAAAGAATATGATTCGCTACTTGCTGTGCATGGTTCTTGCCGGGGTGGAAATATGGCTTTTGCTATATGCAGAGGTTGGGAAAGAGATATTTTTCACTGGTTTCTTTACCATAGAAGGACTGAGTTTTTTATTTGGGGCATGGTTTTTGCTGTTTGCAAGAGAGACTCTGCCGGCCTTCTATGATGAGAATAAGATTAATTATTACAGTCAGGGACCGTTTCGGATTCATATTGCGGGGGTATATTTTAATAACAGAAACTGGCCCCATGTCCTGCGAGCTGGACGGATATCTATGTTGGGAATTGCTGTTATAAATCCACTACTTAATTTTTTGCTGTTAAAAGCAACGGGGGAGGTATTATGGAGGAGATATGAGGGATATGTATGCCTGGCAGTAGTGTTGTGTATAGTATTTATCCCTATTGTGGCGGTGGCAAAGAAAAACGAATAGAACGGTTTTAGGAACAGAGAATTTACTGCAGTTCCTGTATCCTTTATATGATAACCATTCCACCGCTGTATGGCTGCTGTGATCTTGTCGGTTAACATGAGCTTGTTTATGCGATGATACTTATCGACTTACACCCCTTTCTGTGATATGATAAGCACTGTATTATATATCACAGAAAGGGGTATTTTCATGGAAAATACATCCGAAAAGAGAGAGAATAAATCGTTTTATAAAACGTCAAAACATATGAGTGTGGGTCTGTTGGCCCATGTGGATGCCGGCAAGACAACACTGGCTGAGAGTATCCTGTATCTGACGGGCAGTATCAGAAAACCAGGGCGTGTGGACCATCAGGATGCATTTCTGGACACCTATGACCTGGAACGGGAGCGGGGAATCACAATCTTTTCCAAACAGGCTGAGGTAAAACTGGGAGAAAAGGAAGTGACACTTCTGGATACTCCGGGGCATGTGGACTTTTCGGCGGAGATGGAAAGGACCCTGCAGATACTGGATTACGCGGTCCTGGTCATCAGCGGCGCTGATGGCGTACAGGGACATGTGCAGACATTGTGGAGGCTTCTGACCCGATACAAGATTCCTGTGTTCTTGTTTATCAATAAAATGGACCAGGAGGGAACTGACAGGCAGAAGCTGCTGGAAGAACTGCAGAAACGCCTGGATGAAAGGTGTATAGCCTTTGAGGAGGAACAGGAGGCCTTTTATGAGAATCTGGCTATGAGTGATGAGGCCGTACTGGAGAAATATCTGTCTGATGGCACTGTGGAGCAGGGAGAAATCGTCCGGCTGATAGCGGAGCGGAAAGTATTTCCCTGCTATTTCGGCTCTGCCCTGAAAATAGAAGGAGTGGAGGAGTTTCTGCAGGGTCTGGAAACCTATACGGCCTGTCCGAAATACCCGGAGGATTTCGGCGCCAGGATATACAAAATAGCCAGGGACGCCCAGGGGACCCGTCTGACTTATATGAAGATCACGGGCGGAACTCTGAAGGTGAAAGGAATGCTGACAAACCGCCGTGATGAACAGGCAGACAGTGATGAGATCTGGGAGGAAAAAGCGGACCAGCTCCGTATCTATTCCGGAGCCGGTTTCCGTGCTGTGAGCGAGGCACCTGCAGGGACAGTGTGCGCGGTGACAGGGCTGTCCAGGACATACTGCGGAGAGGGGCTGGGCGCTGAGACTGAGTCGGAGCTGCCGCTACTTGAGCCTGTTCTCACCTATCAGATCCAGCTTCCGCCGGAATGTGATGTGCACCAGATGTATCTGAAGCTCCGCCAGCTGGAGGAGGAGGAACCGGAACTGCACATTGTCTGGGAAGAGCAGTCCAATGAAATCCATGCACAGGTTATGGGAGAGGTGCAGATAGAAATTCTGAAACGGCTGATCGGGGAACGATTTGGCACGGAAGTGGAATTTGGAGCGGGAAGTATCGTGTACAAAGAAACCATCACAGAGCCGGTGGAAGGGGTAGGGCATTTTGAACCTCTCCGCCACTATGCGGAGGTGCATCTTCTCATGGAGCCGGGAGAGCGGGGCAGCGGCCTGCAGTTCGAGACAGCCTGCAGTGAGGATATCCTGGAACGAAACTGGCAGCGTCTGGTGCTGACACATCTGGAAGAAAAACGCCACAGAGGTGTGCTGACAGGTTCCGAGATCACGGATATGAAGATTACACTGGTGACAGGACGAGCACATTTAAAGCATACAGAAGGCGGAGATTTCCGGCAGGCTACTTATCGTGCCGTGCGCCACGGACTGAAATGTACAACCAGTCTGCTGCTGGAACCTGTCTACGAATACCGGCTGGAAATCCCCTCCGACAAGGTGGGAAGGGCGCTCTCAGACATCCAGAAAATGTACGGTACATTTTCCGAACCGATCATAGAGGGGGATATGACCATACTGACAGGTACCGCCCCTGTATCCGCCATGCGGGATTACCAGACAGAAGTGATCGCCTATACCAAAGGCCACGGACGTCTTTCCTGCACACTGAAGGGATACGAACCCTGCCACAATGCGGAGGAGGTCATCGCTGAAAAAGGCTATGATTCCGAGAAGGATACGGAAAATCCCACAGGCTCTGTTTTCTGTTCCCATGGCGCCGGTTTTGTGGTGAGTTATGATAAAGTGCGGGATTACATGCATCTGGACAGCGGCCTTAGTCTGGAGAAAAAAGAGAAGCCGGTTCAGGAATCATCCGCTCAGATATCACCTTCCTCTTACACGGGCGGCGGTCTGGCAGATGAAAAAGAGCTGGAAGAAATCTTTGCCCGCACATACAGAACTGCCAAAAAGGAAAGAAATCCATTCAACAGAAAACGTACCGTAAGCGCAGAGTCATCTTCCTCCAGGCAATACAGGCCTGCAAAGCAGGTGACAGAGGAGGAATACCTGCTGGTAGACGGCTATAATATTATATTTGCATGGGAAGAGTTAAAAGATCTTGCCAATGCCAGCATTGAGGCCGCCAGAAATAAGCTCATGGACATCCTCAGCAATTATCAGGGATATAAGAAGAACACACTGATTCTCGTATATGATGCCTATAAAGTGGAGGGCAATACGGGAGAAGTAATGAAATACCACAATATCTATGTAGTTTATACAAAAGAGGCGGAAACAGCGGACCAGTACATTGAGAAAACGGTCCATGAGATTGGAAGAAAACACCGGGTTACCGTGGCAACCTCTGACGCACTGGAGCAGATCATCATTCTGGGCCAGGGCGCGAGCCGCCTCTCAGCCGCCGGCCTGAAAGAGGAGATTCAGGCTGCAGACATAGAGATCCGAAGCAATTATCTGAACCAGGGGCAAAATGGGAAAAATTATTTGTTTGACCATATGTCGGATGAACTCCAGGCGTTGATGGAGGATGTTAGGATGGGGAGGAAGAAGCTGTAAATTAACCGGAAAGGGCTTCGGGAAATAAAGAATAAGACATTTTCAACACAATTTATTGATGTTGCAAAAGTTCGCTTAATTTTTTAGCTGCAACACTGAGCGGGCGCTCCATATCCTGAATCAGGCATATGGAGCGCTTCGGCGGTTCTATATGCAGTGGAATTCTGAAAATTTCATTTTTCTCCAAAGCATCCCCGGCAAATTCTTCGGGAAGAAATCCGATTCCAAGCCCGTTTTTCACCATCATCAGAACCTGGTCCATGGTGGCAGCCTCCAAATCCGGTTCCAAGGTTAAGCCGTGTTCCAGGAAAAAGTCCCCATACAATTCATAACTTCTTGATCTTTTATCCATACACACAAAGGAGAACTGTTTCAGTTCCCCGAGATGCCATGTTTTTTCGGAAAACCCGGAAAACTGCGGCCCGCCTACAAGGATTTCCCTGAAATATTTCAGCGGAATTTCTTTTAATGGCCTGGTGATGCCCGATGGATTTGTGATAACGGCAAAATCTACGGTACCGTTTTTCAAAGCCTGTATGGCCTGAGGCGTGGTCTGATTAGAAATCCGTATCCTTACTCCCGGGTATTTCCTGTGAAATTCCCCGAGTTTATGCAGAAGCAGCCCATGCAGTGCCGTTTCGCTGGCTCCGATGGAAACCTGCCCGTTTTGCAGGGACTGCGCTGACCGCAGTTCTTCCTCTCCGGCCTGAATCTGTTCCACAGCCAGGGATACATGCCGGAAGAGCATTTCCCCCTCCGGTGTTAGCTTTACGCCCCTGTTGGAGCGCACCAAAAGTCTGCATCCCAGCTCGTGCTCCAGATTATTCATGGATCTGGTAATATTGGGCTGACTGTTCATCAGAACAGAGGCCGCCTTTGTAAAGCTGTGATATTTCGCTACGAAATAAAAAATTTTATAATAATCATATGTTATATTCATTAAAGTTACTCTGCCTTTCCTTTAGACGCTGCAATCTCTGTGGCAATCGTTTGCTCTTCGCTATCAATTTCCTTCTTTTTTGGCTGTAATAAACAATAACCGCTGTCTGATATATTATTATGATATAAAAGCGATACGAAATATATATTTTACATCTTGCTTCACAAAAGTATAATATATAAAAGAATAAAAAACAACCCAAACCGACAGCGGTCAACAGGAGGAATCATGAAACCAGAAATTAAAAAAAAGCAAATGTCAGAGTCCATGCCTCTTGCCATATTTCTAACTCTGGCCGGCGGTTTTCAGGACGCCTATTCCTATAACTGCCGCGGCAAAGTCTTTGCCAATGCACAAACCGGTAATATTGTTCTGCTCGGTCAAAATCTGGCCCAGGGCCAATGGAAGACAGCGCTTCATTATCTCATTCCCCTCGCCGCTTTTTTCCTGGGCGTTTATATTACGGAGCGGGTACATTGCCTTTTCAGGGAAAATGACAAAATCCACTGGAGGCAGATTATTCTTCTGATAGAATCTTTTTTACTGATCATCACCGGTTTTCTCCCTCAATCCCTGAATATAAGTGCCAATGCCCTGATGTCCTTTGCCTGTGCCATGCAGGTCAACAGCTTCCGAAAATTTCATGGTCTTCCATGTGCTACTACCATGTGTATCGGCAACATCCGAAGTGCCACGGAAATGCTCTGCAGATATCATATAACCAAAGATAAAACGCTTAGGCGGAAGAGTGCCCACTATTATTTTATCATCCTGGTTTTCGCCATAGGCGCAACTACCGGGGCACTAGTTACTGCACATCTGGGCAGTCAGGCTATCTGGGGGTCTTCCTTGCTGCTGCTGGCTGGTTTTATCCTCATGTTTATCAAAGAGCAGCCGGTTTTATGCTGATGATTGGCTGTGTGCCTTGTGCCCGGCAATATATTTCGCGATGCACGGATAAGAACATTTTTCTTTATATTGCGCTGGCTGCGTAACGGTTCAGCTTGTCTGAACTATTACGGAACATTAAGGGATGCCTATAATTTTAAGATGTTGAATTGAAATAGTAGGTAAAGCAGAAAGAAAATTTGGCCAGAAACTTAAGAAATACCTATAATTTTAAAATCTTAGATTGAAATATAGGTAAAGCAGGAAGGAAAATTGGTCAGAAACTTAAGAAATACCTATAATTCTAAAATGTTAGAAATGAATAGTAGGTAAAGCAGGAAGAAAAATTGGCCAGAAACTTAAGAAATACCTATAATTCTAAAATGTTAGAAATGAATAGTAGGTAAAGCAGGAAGAAAAATTGGCCAGAAACTTAAGAAATACCTATAATTCTAAAATGTTAGAAATGAATAGTAGGTAAAGCAGGAAGAAAAATTGGCCAGAAACTTAAGAAATACCTATAATTCTAAAATGTTAGAAATGAATAGTAGGTAAAGCAGGAAGAAAAATTGGTCAGAAACTTAAGAAATACCTATAATTCTAAAATATTAGAGTTGAATAGTAGGTAAAGCACGATGAGAATCTGATCAGAATCGCCAGAAATGCCTATAATTCTAAGATATTGGAACGGAATAGCAGGTAATCTTTCATAGACTAAGTCAGACTCACTGGAAGTGTCAGGGCTTTCTGGATTTTTGTACTTCCTCAAATCTCTTTCGCTCATGTTATCTCAAATGGCACGGAAAAATCATGCAGGAAAAGGAGGAGGTTCTTCTTATATTTTACCAGCCTGTTGAGCAGGGTCTACTCTTTTTGCAGCAAAAGGGGCCGAAAAGCGAATGTTCCAACGGGGGGACCTTTCAATTTGACTGTGGAAAACTATGAGAAAATGGGCCGGAAGGTCTCATTAAGGTGGCAAGTTATCCACAATAGCCGGGATTTCCATTTGCCATGGCAGATAAGGGCATGACTTGGTGGATAAGTCATGCCCGGAAAAAATAAATCTTGTCCTTGCATTTCGAGACAAAATATGGTATTGTATTTCCACAATAACAGGCAAAGATTTTGCCAATCTAAAATATCTAATTTTATCTTTTCAACAAAATCAGGCATTTCGCCAAATTTACCAAATTATTTTATTCCATATCTGAAGGAGGTTTTTTATGGTACAAAAAAACATTGTGTGTGAAGGTTTAAGATGCTGTGTGCATTCTAAGGCGGCATTTATTGACTGGTGTATGGAATCCTCAAAAGAATCCCGGAATATGCTGATTCAGGCTATGATGAATGCAGATGGCAGAGAAGGATTTTTCGAGTTATCGCAAATGGGCAGTGTTGTGAAAAAGAGCATACTGTGGAACCAGGAACAGAAGGAGCATGTATTTGATGCCATTATCAGGAGAAAATTGTTAAAACGCGGACAGGAAGAACTTCCCCAGTTACTTGCAGCAGCAGTAGGCCCTGCGCTGAATATGGATCACGAGGAGGTACAGGTGGAAAGTATTCTTTTTCTGGCATATGCAATCGTCAGAAATGAGACGTGCAGAGAAGCCATAATGGAATATGCGGAAAAGGAAGGCGAAACATGTTACGATGCATATAAAAATTCCAGCTACAAAGATTCGGACTTTTTATCCTGGTTTCTCGTGGCTGACAGGCTTCCGGCAAGCATGGCAGTGGGTTTGATTGAACGGATACGCCTGGAAGAAGAAGCTGCAGAGGACAGTGATGCAGATGAGCACAGGCGATACAAAGACCTTACAGAAATTCTGGAAAAGGGTTACCGTAATCTTAAGAACCAGTTAAAAAAAGCAGAATACATAGATGGCTCCATGTTTCAAAAGATAGTTCAGGACAGCAATGATATGGTACATGCCGCGTCGGAGATGATGGTTCTTTTGGTAATAGCTGAAGAATTGGAAATTCCGGTACATGAGGATTATGATTTTTATTTGGGGCTTCAGATTCTTGAATCATATGAAGAGGATCTGGAAACATTGCCGGAGCCGGAAATTACAGAAAACGGAGGCAGAAGACTGCACAGAAATCTGCAGAAGGGTCATCCGCGGATGGAATCCTATTATACCTGCTATTATCTGGATGGGACAGAAACAGAGAGAACTGTGCCTGATCCCGGGACAGTATTTGAATATTTTCATTTGAACCTGCGTATGCTTGCAGGAATTGAGCTGGAGCAGAAAGATATAGACTTTATCTGTTCCCTGTCAGAGGGAATGAAATGGCAGGAGTATAAACAGACATTACTCATAGCAAGCTTGTGTAAATATATCCATAGTCTGCAGCAGTTATGTGAAAAGAATGATCCGGAGGAATACCGCTACCGTCAGCGAAGAGCTGAGAAGGATAGGAAGGAATTCCTCAATAAAATAGAGAACCTGCAGAGCAGGACAGCGTATCTGGAACAAAAGAAAAGGGAATTGGAAAATTGCCTGGAGCAATGTGAAAAAGAGAAAGAAAAGCTGAAGGTGAAGATTCAAAATACGGAGGAAAAAAATGCGCTGGAGCGGGAGGAATTGATCAGCCTGCGGAATTATGTTTTCCCGTTTACACAGACAGGAGGTAAAGGCGCAGGTGTCATACAAACAGAATCTGCAAAAACAGGATGTGAATGGATAGGATGTGTTCAGACAGAAAACGCTCGGACAGAATCCCAGACAGGATGCGCCCAGACAGAAAACGCTCGAACAAAAAGCGCTCAGACAGAATACATCCAGACAGAAAATCCTTCGACAGAAAGCGTTCGGACAGAACGCGTCCGGACAGAATGCACTCGGACAGAACGCGTTCGGACAGAATGCGCCCGGACAGAATGCGCCCGGACAGAATGCGCCCAGGTAGGATGCGCCCGGGCAGGACGTGCACAAGCAGAAAGTGCTCAGACAGAACACGCACAAGCAGAATGCGTACTGCAAGAACGTGCCCGGACTGAATGTGCACAGGAAGTACATTTACAAACAGTGGATTCACAGGCAAAAGCATATCAAAATCACGAAGAATCCCACCGCACAGAAGACCATACAGCGCTGATGAAAGGCGAAAAAATGCTCATAATCGGCGGGCATATAAACTGGCAGAGAAAGATGAAACAATACCTGCCGCGCAGCCAGTTCCTTTCATCAGACAACCTGCATTTTGACAATTCTGTATTACACTGCAAGAGATATATTATCTTCAACACAGATGTGCTGAAACACGGACTGTATTATAAAATAATAGGCCAGAGGAAAAAGGAACAAAAAATTCTATACGTCCATGGCAATAACATAGATAAAATCCTGCAGGATATCAATCGTCAGATCTCATCATAGTATCATTCTGTTCCCGGCACCCGGATAACAACCCGGAATCCGCCGGCTTTTCCATGTGAGACCTCCATGTCTCCGCCATGCACTTCTGCAATCTGCCTGACCAGCATCAGCCCAAGCCCGTGCCTCTGGTTTCCTGTCTCTCTGTCGCAGACCATATAATGGGGGGCTTTCCGGATTTTCTCAAGCTCTTCATCGGTGACTCCGGTGCCATTGTCCTCCACCACGATTCTGCACATCTTTTCTGTTCTCCCCACAGACATGAACAATGTACAGCCATCCGGATTATGCACCTGACTGTTTGTAATCAGGTTAGAAACCGCCCGTTTTAAAAGCCCCTTATCCGCTTTTGCACAGCAGTTCTGCATATCCTCCCCTGCGACCCATTCGATTGGATATTTTCCCTCCAGGTCCAGATTCAGGAAATCCACAGCGGTCTGTCTGACCAGGGAAACTAAATTTACAGTATCCATATGAAGAGGCTGCACATTATACTCCAGTTTTGACGCCAGATTCAGATCATTGACCAGATTCTTCATCCGCAGGCTTTGCTGCCGGATGATTCGTGCTTTCTTTCGCTCCCTTTCCGGCAAATCCCTGTTCTCCTCAATCTGGCTTGCATATCCCAGAACCATAGAGAGCGGCGTTCGGATATCATGGGATACTCCGGCAATCCAGTTTGCACGGGCAGTCTCCTTTTTCTGAAGCTGATAATCCTGATTCCGGAGTTTTTCCGCAGCTTTATTGATGGAAACAGCCAGGTCTGACAGCAGTCCCTTTTCCTTGACATAGACGTCTCTTTCAGCAGGAAGTGCCTCAATTCCCTGTATGACCGGCTTTACAGAACGCAGAACTCCGGAGGTAACGACCATATAAACGAAAAATATAAGGATGAGATTACAGCTTAAAAACAGCAGCACCGTTTTAGGAAAATTTCTGATGAAATTATAGTCAAAGGTATTGGATATTAATTTCCAGTAAGATTTCTTCGGAAAACCAAGCATGATCAAATCATCCCCGTACCCGCTGGTAGTGATGGGATAATCATTGATATACCCTCTGACCGCCATGGCAATGCTGGCTGCTGAATACTGTGTGGGAATCCCCTCCGGAAGATTGCTGCTGTTCCAGAGAATATATCCGGTTTCATTATCCACTAAGATAGCCCAGGCATTTGTCCTGGAAAGGATATCCTCTCCCTGGGCGGACAACCGGTATGTTCCATCCCCGTTCTCAGTAAGGGCAGAGGCCACAGTATCTGCAGATGACCATGCTCCGTGGTTGGCTGCCTGCTTATATGAGATAAGGAGCAGGAGAAAAAAATTAAGGAAAAGCAGCAGCACAAGGGAAAACAGCATGGTTACAATAAACCGTTTGATCAGTTTCAGAATACTTTTCATCGTACGTCCTCCATGAGCAGTTTATATCCCAGTCCCTTGACGGTCAGAAGGGATTCCGGTCTGGATGGGTTTTCCTCAATTTTTTCCCTTATCCGCCGGATATGCGCCATAAGAGAGTTTTCATAGCCAAACGGATTGTCACCCCAAACTGCCTCACAGAGCATATCGATCGTCACGATCCTGCCGGCATTCCGGCTGAGAACCTGCAGCAGTTCAAATTCCTTGGCAGTCAGGGCAATATGTTCCCCGTTCCGTATAATTTCTGCCCGGTCAAAATCCAGGGCACAGGCTTTCAGATACACGAGATTTGATTCATTCCGATAGCATCTCTTTAATATAACATGAATCCGCAGAATCAGTTCTCTGGGCAGAAACGGTTTTACCATATAATCATCAGCACCCAGGCCAAGTCCTGTAAATTTGTCCTCATCCTCCCCGCGTGCGGTTAAAAAAAGGATGGGAAAGTCAGAAAACTCCCGGACCTTTTGAAACAGGGAGAAACCATCGCCATCCGGCAGCATAACATCAAAAATGCCAAACTCAGGATTCCAATCACGGCAGGCAGCCAGTGCCTCCGCCGTATTTTTTGCGGTTTTTATCTGTAAATATCCCTCTTCCTGTAAAATAGAGACAACCATATCAAGCAGCTCCGGTTCATCGTCTACAAGAAGTATTCTTTTTCTTTTCAAATGATCATTTGCCATTGTCTGTACCTCCCTGCAAATATATTTTCCGTATTTGTATCTATTCATCCGGCTGAGTAGCTCCCCGTATCCTTATTATATCAGCAAATCCGCCTGCCCGTGGGAATAATACCGAAATGTAAGGTAAATGTAAGGTTATCAGAATGCAGATGTAAGGTTGGCTTTCTATAATAAAGACAGAAACAAAGAAAAAGAATCCGGAAGGGAGACATGAAAATGAATATTATAGAAACATACCATCTGACAAAAGAATACGCTGACTTTACCGCTGTCGCTGACCTGAACATGCATATACGAAAGGGTAGTGTTTACGGATTTCTGGGACCGAATGGGGCTGGTAAATCCACTACTATGAAAATGTTTTTGGGACTGACAAAGCCTACAAAAGGCCGTTTTACCATTAACAGCAATACCTTCCCCAGAGACAGGATGAAAATTCTCAGGGAAGTGGGGTCTTTCATAGAAGCACCCGCTTTTTACGGCAACCTGACAGGGGAAGAGAATCTGGAGATTATAAGAAAAATCCTGGGTCTTCCGAAATCCAGCGTATCGGATGCTCTGGAGCTTGTAGGGCTGACCCAGTACCGGAAACGCCTTGCCAGAAAGTATTCCCTCGGTATGAAACAGAGGCTGGGGCTGGCCTCGGCGCTTATCGGACGCCCGCCTATTTTATTCCTGGACGAACCGACCAATGGTCTTGACCCGGTGGGAATCCATGAGATCAGGACTCTGATCCGTTCCCTGCCGAAGAAATACGACTGCACAGTCCTTGTGTCCTCCCACCTGCTTCCTGAGGTAGAGCTCATGGCGGATGATATCGGAATCCTGAATCATGGCCGTCTCCTCTTTGAAGGGAATCTGCAGGAACTGCGGCAGATGGCTGACTTTGAAGGATATCCCTCTGACAATCTGGAAGATACATTTCTGGCAATGGTGGAGGAGGATAACAGAAAGAGAGGTGCAGGAAAATGACATCTGCATTGGAGTGGAATAAGCTGAAGCGGACCGGATTCTTTCCCGCATTTCTGGCTGGCGGACTTCTGGCAGCGGCAGCCCCGGTGGTAAATATCGGAGCCCGCCCGGAGAGCTTTGTAAACAAACAGGATTCCCCGGCAGTTATTTTAATGGGAGCCAACTGGCAGCTCATGTCTATGCTGCTGTCTTTTCTCCTTATTATCGGCGCATGTATTATGTACCATACAGAATTTGCAGACAATGCCATGCAGCGCATGGATACCCTTCCAAAGCGTCCGGAGAGTCTGTTTTTCGGAAAATGCAGTGTGCTGTTGGTTTTGACAGCCGGGGCGCTTGTACTGGGAGGTGCAGCTCTTTGGTTCTGCGGATGGAAGTGGTTTTCTGCAGACCGCATCTTTACGACAGAGATCTGGAAGAGCATGGGATTTTCTTTTGCCATGTTCCTTCCGCTGCTCCTCTGTATGACTGCAGTTTCTTCCATCTGTAAAAATATGTGGATATCGCTGGGAATCGGCACGATCTGTCTGTTTATGACTTCCATTCTCCAAAATGGAGGCGGGATACTCTCTTATCTGCCATTTATGATGCCCATGAAGGTATATCCGAATCTTAATGGGGCGCAGGCAGTTAGATGCCTGATTATATCCTGCGGGGAAACGGCAGGTTTCGGACTGCTGGAGATCATCTATTTTAAAATAAGGAGGCATTTCACATGAGTTTTTTATCATTAGCAGGAGTAGAACTGAAAAAGACACGTCGCTCCGGCATCCTCTGGATTTTAGTGATTCCCGTATTTCTCATATGGCTGACTGCTGTGATCAATGCGGATATTAACTTTACCATAGGAAATGAAGGGATATCCCCGGAAAATAACTTTTTCATACAGAGCTTTATGGGATATGCCTGGTTCATGTTTCCTGCAAGTATTGTGATCAGTACCGTGATGCTGGTGCAGACAGAACGGAAGAATAAAGGAATACTGAAGATGCTGGCTCTGCCTGTATCTGCGGCCCGCCTCTGCCTGGTGAAATTTTCTATCCTTCTTTTGCTGGCAGCAGTGCAGATGTTTTTTATGACCCTGGCATATTTTCCAAGTGCGGCGATCGCATCCCGAATCCAGGATTATAACTTCATGCTGCCGGTTATGGATATACTGAGAGAAGCGGGGATCATTTACATTTCCTCCATTCCCATGGCCGCGTTTTTCTGGATGCTTGCTGTCAGTATTCAGACTCCCATTTTTTCCATGGGTGTGGGAATGGCATCTATTGTGCCGTCCGTCCTTCTTATTAACACAAAAATATGGTTTGCGTACCCCATGTGCTACCCGTTTCTCATGGCTGCATCCAGGATGCATGAGCTGGCATCCAATATGGGGACCTTTGCTTTTGAACTGATGCCGTTCATACCTGTGGCAGTGGGTTGCACGGTGGTGTGTCTGTTTGCAGCCTGTATCCGTTTCGGACAGGCAGAGAGGAGATAGATGATGAAAGAAAAACTGTTTACTGCGATAAGTACTGTTTTAATATTTTTCCCGTTTACAATTTTCCCGATTCGATGGAATCCGTGGGCATTGGAGTCACCTGCGGCTGAGATCATTATCCTGGTGTATATTGCGGTGATGCTTGTCGGGGGTATTTTCACGATTACCGCTTACACAAAAGGGAAGGTTAAGAACAATCTGATGAAAATATGCCTGGTAGTGCACGGCGTCTACATAGCCGGAGGCGTGGCTATGCTCGCTATGATGGGAGCGACAAAATTTTCATAAACGAATGGCGGGTGCTTTACAAAGAAAATGATTTCGGATAAGATAAAAGAAATCCTGTAACTGTTCCACCGGACAGACAGTTACAAAATCTAATTAGATGGAGAGCAGCTAAATGAGAATAGCAGTCTTATCCGATACCCACGGGCTTCTGCGTCCTGAGGTGATGGAAATTGTAAATACCTGTGACGTGGTTCTTCACGGCGGAGATATTAACACCCAAAGAATCGTGGATGAACTTTCAAAAGATAAACCTCTCTACATTGTCAGAGGAAATAATGACAAAGAATGGGCGGAACAGATACCGGTATCCCTTCGGTTTGAGCTGGACGGTATTACCTTCTATATGGTGCATAACAAAAAAGAAATCCCCCGAAATCTGACCGGTGTGGATGTGGTCGTATTCGGTCATTCCCACAAATATCTGGAGGAACGAAGGGACGGACATCTCTTCCTCAATCCGGGGAGCTGCGGAAAACGCCGCTTTAACCAGGATATAACCATGGCAGTTCTGGAGACCGGGAACGGAGAGATACAGGTAAAACGCATAGACATTCCCCACACGGATACCCCAGTAAAAGTTCCGGTGGGAACCGATACCCGAAAAGCAGTGGAGAATATCAGCCGGGGAATGAAAAAAGGGGAGAATATAAAAGATATGGCAAAAAAATACGGCTGTTCCCCGGAATTTACCGAACAGGTCTGCCGTATCATTGCCACACATCCCGGTGTGACGGCGGAGGGAATCCTGAATAAGATGGAAGTCAACCGGATACAAAATCCCTCTTGCAAAAATCCTTCCGCTGATATACAATAGCATGAGCATCCGTCTGCCACCGGGTAGACGGAAAATGCCTGAATACATTCCGGTAGGTCATGGAAGGAATGTATTTGGGCATTTTTTTTAAAATCGCAAGGAGACTGGCTTATGCAGAAACAAATGAATAGAGAATTTTACAAATACATATCCTTAAATGTTCTGGGAATGCTGGGGTTGTCCTGTTATATTCTGGCGGACACTTTTTTTATCTCAAAGCGTCTGGGGGCAGATGGCCTGACAGCGCTGAATCTGGCTATTTCTGTCTACAGTATCATTAACGGACTGGGGCTGATGCTGGGAATCGGTGGTGCCACACGTTTTGCTATCTGTCGGGCACAGAAAGAGGTGCAGAAGGGAAATCAGGTGTTCACCGCTTCAGCGGCGGCAGGGATTACGGTGGGGCTGGTTCTTCTGTTCCTTGGTTTTACCGCATCCGATGCTGTGGCAAAAATCCTGGGAGCTGAGGGTGTCATACAGGAGATGACAGGGAGTTATCTGAAGACCATACTGGGATTTGCTCCGTTTTTCATTGTGAACAACATACTCATTGCATTTGTCCGAAACGACGGCAGCCCCCGTCTTTCCATGGCGGCTATGCTGACCGGGAGTTTTTCTAATATATTGCTTGATTATGTATTCTTATTCCCCTTGAATATGGGAATCTTCGGGGCGGCTCTTGCCACCGGGTTTGCTCCGGTCATCAGTATAGGACTCTTGTCTCTGCATTTTATCAGAGGGAAAAACCGGTTTACCTGGAGCTTTGATCAAAGAGCGCTTGGGCGGCGGGTATTGGATATCTGCAGTCTTGGTATATCCGCATTTATCAATGAGCTGTCTTCCGCAGTTGTGCTCATTGTGTTTAATCTGCTGATTCTGCGTCTGGCGGGCAATACAGGGGTGGCGGCTTACGGGATCGTGGCGAATCTGGCCCTGGTAGCTGTATCTGTATTTACCGGTATTTCGCAGGGAAGCCAGCCTCTGATCAGCCGTTTTTACGGGGAGGGCAGGAAAAAGGAAAGTACCGCGGTGCTTTTAAGTGCGGTTCTGCTGGCTGCGGCTGTGGGGATTCTGTTCAGTGCGGCCGCGTTTGCATTTACTCAGAATCTGATTGGGATTTTTAACAGTGAGGGGAATCAGGAACTTGCGGATATTGCCTTTTGTGGACTGCGGCTGTATTTTCTGGGCTTTTGTCCGGCTGGGATCAACATTGTGGCAGCGGCTTTTATGGGAGCGGTGGAGCGTGGAAGGGAATCTTTTGCCATTGCTTTTGCAAGAGGTGTTGCTGCCATCCTGTTTTTCGCCTTTGTGCTGTCTTTTATCTGGAAAATGGATGGTATCTGGCTGGCTTTTCCTGCTGCTGAGGTTTCGACCCTGCTGCTGACGGCAGGACTTTGGAGAAGATATAAAAGAGGGACTCTACCGGCAGTTGAAAAATGAGATGAAATTCAAATATTCCGTTATTGTCCAAAGCGTGGTGCAGGGGTATGATTAAGGCATAAAGACGAGGAGGAAAAGCCATGCTTGACAGCGTAAAAATAGGAGGTTTTATTTCAGGAAAAAGAAGAGAACTGGGAATGACGCAGCAGCAGCTTGCAGACAGGCTGAATATTTCTTTTCAGGCCGTATCCAAATGGGAAAAGGGCAGTACATTTCCCAATGTGGAGCTGCTGCCGGAGCTTTCCGCGGTCATGGAGGTGACGGTGGATGAACTGCTTTCGGGCTGTGAGAAGGACGGTGAGGAATTGTCCTACAGTAAAGCAGGAGTGGATATTGCCTACACAGACACGATCAAAAAAGAGATGGCAAAGCACCTGGAGACAGGAGATAAAAGGGTTCTGAACGGACTCGGGCCGTTTGCTTCTCTCTACGATATTTCTTTTCCGGAGATAAAGAACCCTGTGCTGGTTCTGAAGTCAGAGGAGCCGGGGTCAAAACAGAAGCTTGCCATGGAGTATGGCTACACGGACTCCATCTGCCATGATATGATAAATCATCTGGTCAATGACATTGCTGTCATGGGGGCAAAACCGCTTGCCGTGCTGGATACGATCGTGTGCGGAAACGCGGAGAAAGACACCATCAGTGCTCTGGTCAAAGGGGTATCGGATGCCTGCCGGGAGAATGAATGTTCCCTGGTGGGAGGGGAGACAAGCGTACAGCCTGCCGTGGTGGAAAAGGGGGTATATGTGCTCACCTCCAGCATTGCCGGCATTGTGGAGAAGGACAGGATCATTGACGGCTCCGCCATGGAAGAGGGGGACACGGTGCTGGCCCTTGCATCTAACGGGCTGCACACCAACGGCTATTCCCTTGTCCGTATGCTCATGGACCGGATGCCGGAGATCAAACTGGAAAAGGTGGAGGGTATGACATTTATAGAACAGATCATGAAGCCCCACACGCCTTACTATAAAGCGCTGAAAGGCATAATGGGAAACAGCGGTGTTCACGGCATGGCCCATATTACAGGAGGCGGAATAGAAGGGAACCTGTGCCGGGTGATTCCGGACGGCTTAAGCGCTGTGATAGAGCTTGACAGGATAAAGACACTGCCTGTCTTCCGCTTTATCAGACAGTGCGGAAATATCAGTGACAGGGAAATGCTCTCCACGTTCAACTGTGGTGTGGGATTTATACTGGTGGTGCAGCGGGAGGCAGCAGACCGGATAGCAGCGCATCTGAGCAGATATTATGACTGTTACGAAATCGGCTGTATTCGGGCCGAAAAGCAGAAGATCATAATGGAAAATAAGATAAACTGGCAGTGACAATACAAGGCGGACGGTATCTTCCGAAGGGGTTAGGAAGGCCGTCCGCCTTTTCAAATGGTAAGAGTATGTCATTTTAAAACAGAATACTGTGGCTTTTCTTTTTCATCCAGGTAATTGTATCTGCAATGGTCTGGAACAGATCTCTTGGCTTAAAACCCAGCTCAGCAGTGGCTTTTGTGTGGTCAAACCGGTCATTGCTCTGCAGGGTATACAGGGAATAGCGGGTGTACAGAGGACGGTGTTTTTTTATGTGGCAGATTCCCCCAATGAGAGGCGCCGCCATCTTTGCCATCCACATGGGTAGAACCGGCAGGCGTCTGCCGCCGCTCTGCATTTTTACCATTTTCAGAACATCTTTTATCTCATAATGGCGGTTTGAGAGAATATAGCATTCACCTTTCCGTCCGCGCTCTAAGGCAGCCAGACAGCCGGAAGCCACATCGCGGACATCTACAAAATCATAGCCGCCGTTTACACAGGCCGGAAGACGTCCCTCTATATAATCAGTTACCATCTGTACCAGGTGATTGCCCGAGGTGTCAAAGGGACCTAAAATTCCTGAAGGATGGACAACCACAGCGTCAAGTCCCTTTGGCACAGCTTCCAGTACCGCTCTGGTTGCCTCCGCTTTAGTCTTGGCATAGGCGCCGACCACCAGGTCAGGGGAGAATTTGGTTGTCTCATGCAGGACTTTCAGTTTATTCTGCTCCGGGATCGCATGTACGGAGCTTACATAGAGAAGCCTTTTTACCTTGTACTGCAGACACATGGCAATTATGTTTTTCGTTCCGTTTACATTGACGTCGTATAACTCCGGGGTCACATCCTCAGCGATAGAGATCATGCCGGCAGCGTGTATGACGGCCAGGCTGCTGTGTCCGGTATTTTCAAAAAAGGGTCTTAAGCTTTCCGGTTTCCGTATGTCTCCGTGGAAATACCGGACACCGCGGATATCCGGCTCTGCTTTTCCGGGGAGAAGCAGTCCTCTTACAGGGAGATTTTGTTTTTTCAGCAGACGAACAATGGTGCTGCCCAGGTGGCCGTCTGCTCCCGTAACAAGATATAGTGTTTTCATAAGGAAACATCTCCTTTTTGACACAAATATTTGATGCGCATTCCGGGGTCGGAATATAAACTCAGTTGATTCTCTTTCTATTATTTATTATAATGAGAGTATAACAGGAAAACAATCGGCAGATTTGAGCCATTTGGATGGTTTTTGAACAGTTCAGGCAAAAAGTGTCGGGCATTTGAGAAAGGAGGCCGTCCTATGGGAAAATCAGGCGACCAGAGAACCAGAATGACAAAACAGCTTATCAGAAAAGCATTTATGGAACTGCTTCGCGAAAAACCCATACACAGCATCTCCATAAGAGAGCTGTGCGGTCTTGCAGGTATCAACAGAGGGACTTTCTATGCACATTATAAAGACATTTACGACTTGCTGGAACAGATAGAGGAGGAGATGACCAGGGATATTGAAAGAGCGCTGGAGCCGCTCCTGTCAGTGGAGAACAGGGAATTGACTCCGCTGAAGATCACTACGGAGATATTCCGGTGTCTGAAGGAAAACGCGGATCTCTGTACCGTGACGCTGGGTGATTACGGGGATAAAAACTTTGCTGTACGGCTTCTGAGCCTCGGACGGGAAAAATGTGTGGAAGCGTACTCCCGGTTCTTTGCCATGGCGTCTCCGAAGGAAATAGAATATTTCTATGCGTTTGCCAGTGCGGGATGCATTGGCCTTTTGGAAGAGTGGCTGAGAGAGGGCATGGTGACAGGGGCGGAGGAGATTGCGGCCATGGCTGAGGATATGATGATGTATGGGGTCGGGTGTTTGAAAAAGTAGAGAAATACATGGGAGAGATTGTACATGGTGCAGTCTCTTTTTTGTATGTATTACAGTACAATTTTACAACTGTCTTGTCAGATGTAAAGGAAAGTTGTATAATGTTAAAAATTCGTAAAATCGAGGAGGAGAAACCGTGGATTCCATTTATCGGGAAATCGAGGAACTGAAGAAAGAAAAGGATGCAGTGATTCTTGCCCACTACTATGTGCCGGGTGAGGTGCAGGCATGTGCGGATTATATTGGAGATTCTTTTTATCTGAGCAAGATTGCCACAAAGCTGGAAGCCAGTACCCTGGTCTTTGCGGGGGTAACTTTCATGGGAGAGAGTGCAAAAATCCTGAACCCTGAAAAAACCGTACTCATGCCGGACACCACAGCGGATTGTCCTATGGCCCATATGGCGGCTGCCGGTAAGATCGAAAAAATGAGAGAAGAGTATGAGGACCTGGCAGTTGTCTGCTATATCAATTCCAGTGCCGCACTGAAGACATACGCAGACGTATGTGTGACTTCCTCAAACGCGGTTGAGATAGTAAGGAAACTTCCCAATAAGAATATCTTTTTTATTCCGGATGAAAACCTGGGCAGCTATGTGGCGAAACAGGTCCCGGAGAAAAATGTGATTCTCAATGACGGTTACTGTTATGTACATAAAGAAGTAAAGAAAGAGCAGGTGGAAGAAATAAAACGCTGCCATCCAGGTGTGGAGTTTCTGGTGCATCCGGAGTGCACAAAGGAAGTACTGGAGCTTGCTGATTATGTGGGCAGCACATCAGGCATCATTGATCATGCCACAAAAAGTGATAAAAAAGAATTTATTATCGGAACAGAAAACGGTGTGCTGTACGAACTGCAGCAGAAAAATCCGGACAAAAAATTCTATACACTGCCCGGCGGACAGACCTGTACATCCATGAAAAAGATAACCCTGGAAAAGGTGCGCGACTGTCTGAAATACAATAAAGGAGAGGTAAGTGTGGACGACAGCCTCCGCAGAAAGGCCAATGTGCCTCTGAACCGGATGCTCGAGACCGCAAAGTAGTGTAACCCGCACTGCCTTTGTGAAACGGCAGGCTGCGGATGGAAAGAAGGTTTAGGAGAAAATGAAAAGAGAAAAAACAGATATCGTGATCGTGGGAACAGGTGTTGCGGGGCTTTTTGCAGCTCTTCACCTGCCTAGAGAGAAACAGGTTCTGATGCTGACAAAGGATGACCTGGAGAACAGTGATTCTTTTCTGGCTCAGGGAGGCATCTGTGTGCTGCGGGATGAAGAGGATTATGATGCATTCATGGAGGACACCCTGAAAGCCGGACACTATGAGAACAGGAAAGAATCCGTGGATATGATGATCCGTTCCTCCAGAGAAGTGATAGAGGAGCTGATCGCCTGTGGTGTGGATTTTAACCGCAGAGATGGGGAACTGGCTTATACCAGGGAAGGTGCCCATTCCAGGCCGAGAATCCTGTTTCACAAAGATATCACAGGAAAAGAGATCACAAGCAGGCTGCTGGAAACAGTCCAGAAACTTCCCAATGTAAAAATTTTGACAAGGACAACCATGATTGATATACTGGAGGAGAATAACCGGTGTTACGGTATTGTGGCACGCCGGGAGGACGGCAGTACATTTGGAATCACAGCCCGGGATACAATCTGGGCCTGCGGCGGAATCGGCGGGCTTTATGAGCATTCCACCAATTTTCCTCATCTGACAGGAGATGCCCTTGCTATTGCGCTGAAGCACGGCGTTGAGCTGGAGCATCCGGATTACGTACAGATTCACCCTACAACCTTATATTCCAAGAAACCGGGCCGCAGATTCCTTATATCGGAGTCCGTGCGCGGGGAGGGTGCGAAATTATACAATGCCAATATGGAGCGTTTTGCCAATGAGGTGCTTCCCCGGGATATTCTTGCAGACGCCATCCACAGGCAGATGGAGATAGACCACAAACCCTATGTGTGGCTGGATATGCGCCCCCTTGGGGAGGAAGAGATCATGTCTCATTTCCCCAATATTTTTGAGCGATGTCTGGAGGAAGGGTATGATGTGAGAAAGGAATGTATTCCTGTTGTGCCTGCCCAGCATTATTTTATGGGCGGTGTAAAAGTGGATCTGGACAGCAGGACTACAATGGAAAATCTTTACGCGGCAGGAGAGACAAGCTGCAACGGCGTTCACGGCGCAAACCGCCTGGCAAGTAATTCCCTGCTGGAGAGTCTGGTGTTTGCAAAGCGTGCGGCTTTGCGGATCTCAGAGCGTGAGCAGCAGGAGAATGGAGAAATATGCCGGGAAAAGGCAGCCATGCTTCTGACGAAAGCGGAGAGAGAAGGCTTTCCGAGGCAGGAAGAGCTTCAGAGGATGTACGGAGAGAGCGTTTTGAAAGAAATCGAAAGGGTGAAAAAAGCGGTATGAATCAGATTACAATGAAATTAAATGCAGACCATTTGATCATGCAGGCTCTGCAGGAAGATATAACCAGTGAGGATATTACCACCAATGCGGTAATGCGCGGGGCATGCCCCGGCGAGGTGCAGCTGATCTGTAAGCAGGATGGTGTGATAGCCGGACTTGATGTTTTTAAAAGAGTCTTTGAGCTTCTGGATGAAAAGACAGAGGTGGAGTTTTATGTAAATGACGGTGACCGGGTGAAAAACGGTCAGCTTATGGCAACGCTTCACGGAGATATCCGGGTACTTCTCTCCGGTGAGCGTGTTGCTTTGAACTATCTGCAGAGAATGAGCGGGATCGCCAGCTATACAAGGCAGATCGCGGATCTGCTTGCAGGCAGCAAGACAAAACTTCTGGATACCAGAAAGACAACGCCGAATATGCGTGTTTTTGAGAAATACGCAGTAAAAGTGGGCGGCGGATATAATCACAGATATAATCTGTCGGATGGTATTTTATTAAAAGACAATCATATAGGGGCAGCAGGAAGTGTGACAAAGGCTGTGGAAATGGCAAAAGAATATGCACCTTTTGTGCGTAAGATTGAAATAGAAGCAGAAAATCTTGATATGGTGAAGGAGGCCGTGGAAGCAGGGGCTGATATCATCATGCTGGACAATATGACACCGGAGATGATGAAGGAGGCCATCCGAATCATTGACGGAAGGGCTGAGACGGAGTGTTCCGGCAATGTGACCAGGGAGAATGTGGAAAGGCTTGTATCTATCGGCGTGGATTATATTTCCAGCGGGGCGCTGACGCATTCCTCACCGATTCTTGATATTTCCCTGAAAAATCTGCATCCCGTGTCCTGTTAGCGGCAGGTGCAGCGGGCCGGCTTTGGGAGTATGAAAGGAAGCACCGCAAAAGGACAGCGAGAAAGGAATAAGTGAGGATGAACGGCGAAAAACGCAGACAGGAAATTTTAGAATATATCAGGCGCAGCCCGGAACCTGTTTCCGGTACGAAGCTGGCACAGCGGTTCCAGGTCAGCCGCCAGGTGATTGTGCAGGATATTGCACTTTTGCGGGCGCAGAAACAGGATATTCTTTCCACGCACCGGGGGTATGTGTTTCATGCCCCGGTGTTTGCGAGCCGTGTGTTCTACGTGTGCCATAAGGACAGTGAGATTCTGGAGGAGCTGAATCTGATCGTTGACTGCGGAGGCAAAGTGGAGGACGTGTTCATACGTCATGAGGTTTATGGACAGCTCAGGGCAGATCTGTCTGTTGATTCCAGAAAGAAGGCTGCTGAGTTTGTGAGAGGCATACAGGGAGGACAATCAAGTCCTCTGAAGAATATCACTTCGGGTTATCACTACCATACGGTTCTTGCAGACAGCGAGCAGACCCTGGATGAGATAGCGGAAGAGCTTTTTAAACGTGGTTTTCTGGCCGAGGCGGGAACCAAGATATCGTAACCGGAAATATCAGGAAAAGAGGCAGAGAGAAATGCGGGAACAGCTGACAGAGAATGACGTAAAGAAAATCCAGGAGGAAATCGAATACCGGAAGCTGGTGGTCAGAAAAGAAGCCATAGAGGCTGTCAAGGAGGCCAGGGCACAGGGGGATCTGAGCGAAAACTTTGAGTATTATGCGGCTAAGAAGGATAAGAACAAGAACGAGAGCCGTATCCGGTATCTGGAGAGAATGCTGAAGACTGCCGCCATTGTAAAAGATAATTCAAAGAGTGATGAAGTGGGAATCAACAATGTGGTAGAAATTTACTATGAAGAGGATGATGAGACCGAGACTTACAAGCTGGTAACGTCCATCCGAGGCAACTCTCTTGACAATAAGATCAGTATCGAATCTCCCCTTGGAAAGGCCATCCGCGGACACCGGGAGGGTGACCGGGTTATGGTGAAAGTAAATGATACGGTGAGTTATCCGGTTGTGATAAAAGCCATTGTAAAAACAACAGAAGATGAGGATGATCAGATTAGGAGTTTTTGAGGACATGGAGACATGCCCTCTTTTTTTGAATGAAAAAAGGGTTTAGTCCTTTTTCTGTAATGGGAAATGCTTTATAATGTTAGGTATGCAGATGTGTGTCCGGGAAAGGGCAGTCTGTGAGAGCATTTGCGGCAGATTGGGAAAGAGAGGAATGTAAGTATGAATCAGGCAGAAGAAAAATTATTCAGGTGTTTGGAAAGTGTGAAAAAGAGAACGGATTTTAAACCGGAGGTGGCTCTGGTACTGGGGTCCGGACTGGGGGATTATGCGGACGGGATCCGGATTGAGGATACTGTAGATTATAAGGATATTGAGGGATTTCCGACCTCCACTGTGGAAGGGCATAAGGGGCGGTTTGTATTTGGCTATGTGGGGAAGGTGCCTGTGGTGATCATGCAGGGGCGTGTCCATTATTATGAAGGATATCCCATGACAGATGTTGTGCTGCCGGTGAGGCTTATGGGACTTTTGGGAGCGAAAAAGCTGATTCTGACCAATGCGGCAGGAGGAGTAAACTTTGATTTTGATCCGGGAGACTTTATGCTGATCCGGGATCATATCACCACCGCTGTGCCGAGTCCTTTGATTGGGCCGAATATGGATAAGCTGGGGCCCAGGTTCCCGGATATGAGTGAGGTTTACAGTGTAAGGATGCGTAATGTGGTGAAGGATGCGGCGGAAAAGCTGGGTATTACACTGAAAGAAGGCGTATATATGCAGTTTAGCGGACCGAATTATGAGACACCCGCGGAGATTCGGATGTGCAGAGTGTGGGGCGCTGATGCGGCTGGGATGAGTACAGCCTGCGAGGCTATGGCTGCACGGCATATGGGAATGGAAGTCTGCGGGATTTCCTGTATTACGAATCAGGCTGCGGGGATGGGTGAGAAGCTGGATCATAAGGAGGTGCAGGAGACGGCGGACAGGGTTTCGCGGGAGTTTGCGGGGTTGGTGACGGAGGTTATTGAGAGAGTTTAGCTGTAGAAGGATAAGAGGTGTGGCATAGGCGGACGGCGAAAGAGACGGCGCGGCAGGAGCGGGAGGGGGAGATACAGCCTGGCTCCTGGCTGCGCTCCCCTCAGCTAACTTGCTCCCGGCTGCTAAATTCGTCAGCAAGGGCTTCCTCATTAATCAGCTGGGGCAAGTGGGGAGAACACAGGGTAACGCAGTGGGGAACTGCAGGGTTAGGGGAGTATTGGGGGGAGAGTCAGGGTGGTTTGGGTGCCTTTTGGGGTGCTGGTAATTTGGAGGCCATAGGCGGGGCCGTAGTGGAGGCGGATGCGTTGGCTGCAGTTTTGGAGGCCGTAGCCCGTGGTGGGGACCAGGGTTTGGGAGGCCAGCAGGCGGTTCAGTTCTTTCAGGCGGTCCGGAGGAATTCCGGGGCCGTTGTCTTTTAGGATTATCTTGATCGATTCTTTGTATTCCACGGTTATTGTGATTGACAGGGGTGTAGGTGATGAGGCGAAATCTCCGTGTATGATGGAGTTTTCTACTATGGGCTGCAGTGTGAATTTAGGGATTCCGAAGGAGGATGCCTGGCCGCTGCAGCTTATTTTCCATGTGATCTTTCCGTCATAGCCGGCCTGTTCGATTTGGAGATAGGCTTCTATCATACGGAGTTCCTGTTCGATGGTAATGATGTCTTTTCCTTTGCTCAGAGAGATACGGTAAAATTGGGACAGGGACTGGATCAGACGGCAGGCAGTCTCTTTTTTGTCCATGAGCATGCATATGCGTATGGTATCCAGGGAGTTATATAGAAAATGCGGATTGATCTGCTCCTGAAGTATGGTGAATTTTGATTTTTCAATTTCCAGCTCATGCTGTCTTATGGCAGTGTTGAGCTGTGTGTTTTTCTTGAATAAGTTGCTGAATGTTATGATTATGGAGTCTATTTCATCACCGGGGGTGTTGTTATTTACAAGGGTATCCAGGATGGCTTCAGCGGCGCTGGCGGATGCAAGGTCTTTATCAGGGATGTTATTGATGGTACTGGAAAAGTATTTTATGCGTTTGGACAGGGTGATGGGGAATATGATGACGGCAATGATGCATAAAAGTACAGTCAGTGAAAAGACCAGCAGATAGCCAGCCAGAAGGGCCTGGTTTACTATTTTGGTGCTGCCCTTTGATGATTCAAAAAGATAATACCAGTCAGTAAATCTGCTTTTCTTTAAGATTTGGAAACGGGCGTCTTCGGAGGAGAATACTTTGTTTTGTTCGCAGATGTCTGGCGGATTGGAAAGGGTCAGGTTTTCAGTGCTGCTGTATAAAGGAGTGGATGCAGAGTCCAAAAGAGTGAGGGCTGTTGTATCCGCGTTGGGAGACAGGATGCTTTTCATGGTGTTGGGCAAGTCTATATCGATATAGTAAACAGCAATGATGGTTCCGTTTATATTTTTGATCGCTTTGTAAAAGCTGGCTGTGCCGGCGGAGGAAACGTCGGCCGGGGACACTGTTTTCAGGCGGTTGACACCAGAGGACTCAGATGCGATTTGATTAAGGGCAGTGGTATCCAGGTCTGCGAGAGGGAAAAAATGAAAACTGTCCCCGTCGGTGAATGGAAAATAGTCAGAGTATATTCTGATTTTCTTTACATTATAGACATACTCCAGGCTGGTGACATTGGCGCGCAGAGATTCAAAACGCGACAGTGCCAGAGAGGAGATATCTTTTGAGGCGTTATCGGGAGTCAGTGAGGAGGAGAACAGGGAAGAGAGCGCATTCTGCATGTCAATGATCTGACCAAGACGTGCTTCTATCTGCTGCGCTTCCAGGCTGGCGTCTGAGATAAGCTGGTTTATGGTTTCTTTTTTCAGATAGCTGTTGATGATAAACATGGCTATAGTGATGGAGAGGAGCAGGGGGATCATGGATGTTAAAATAAAGGCAGCAGTCAGCTTGGATCGAAAGGTGGAAAAATGTTTATGAAAGGATTTTTTGAATTTATTCATAATAGCCTCCGGTTGTTTTTCTATTGGCAATATTATAGCAAAATTTAAAAGGAATAAAAATGATTTATGTTAAAATGGATATGATATCTTAAAAAATAGATAATAAATTGTATGATTTTCCTAAATGGATGTGATATCTTAATATTAGCTGAACAAGCGGTACTAATTACAGATTCTTTTGCGCAGGAGATTCTAAGAGCTGAAAAAGGAGTATGGTATGAAGAAAAGAAATTGGAGAAGAAAGATGGCAGCAGGGACTGCTGTGCTTATGACGGGAACTATGCTTTTGTCAGGATGTACTTCCGCAGAAGAGGATGCCGGTGCAGGCAAAAAGGAAGCAAAACAGGAGGAAACAACCCAGGAGACGGAGATAACAGTTTATACTGCAGCCATCAATGAGGATGAGTATGGACAGGCATTTAAAAAACTGGTGGAGGAAAATCTGGATTTTAAAGTCAACTTTGAGGCAGAACCTCTGCTGTATGCGGATACGGTAAATAAAGCAACTACCATGCTGGCATCGGGAGATGACTCTGTGGATGTGTACTTTATTGATGAGATTATGCAGTTATCATTTATGAGCGCTGACTTTTTGGAGCCTATAGATGATGTGATAACAGAAGAAGATTTAAATGAATTTATGGATGGATATGCAGATAAATTTTTAAAGAAGGACGGTCATGTATACGGAGTACCGGCTGATTTTGGGGGAATTCTTTTCTTTGTCAATAAGAAAATGTTTGATGAAGCCGGGATTGCCATACCTACGAATCAGGAAGAGTTTATTGAAGCTGCAAAAGCTCTTACAAAAGACGGAAAGTACGGACTGCTGGAGGCCTGGGACAAGGCTTCGCATCTACAGGATAATCTGAACCGCTGGTGTCTCATGTTTGGCGGTAATTTCTATGACTGGACGCTGGACGGGACAAAGGAAGCCATTAAATTCATGTATGATCTGGTCCACACCTATGGGGTGACGAGCATTGATAATCTTAGCGTGGATTTTGAGACAGGCAACCAGAAGTTCACGGATGGCAGTGCGGCTATGTATTTTCAGTGGTCATCTGCCTCCTCCTCTTTTTCAGAAGCAGGAAAATATGGTGATGAGATTATTTGTGCACCTATGCCCACCTTTGTGACCAATAAGGCACCCATGAGTTCCTGGATGTGGGTGGTGAACAAAAATTCCTCTAAAAAGGAAGCTGCAAAGGAATATATTAAATTTATGGTAACACCTGAGGCGCAGGCAGCGTATGTGAAAGCATGCGGTAGATTTTCACCGACAGCGAATCTGAGTGTATGGGATGATCCGGAACTGACAAAAGATCTTCTGACTGTGGAAGAACATAAGTCATATGTGGAGGACAACGCATTTGAGGCCAGAACGTTAAGTGAGAGACACAGTGAATATATGGATACGGTAACAGGAACCCTTCAGGAATATCTTATGGATGAGATCAGTTATGAGGAATGCCTGGAAAAAGGACAGCAGCAGATTGATGAGCTATTAGGCAAAAACTAAGGCGGATGGAGGCTGTAGTATCTGCAGCCTCCGTTTTGAAAATATTTGGAAGAGGGGAATGTAATGTTGAAAAAACTGACGCTCACAAAGCGGAAAATTTTATTTGCATGGATCTGCATTCTTCCGGTTCTGTTGATTCGGGCATGGACAACCATATATCCGGTCGTGACGATGTTTTACTATAGTCTGCTGGACTATGATCTGATTCGGAGAACAAAAAAGTTTGCAGGTCTGCTGAATTTTAAGAAACTTACCACAAATAAACAGTTTTTAGAGTCTTTGTCTTTTACACTGGTTTTTACTGTGGTTTCCTTACTGGCGATCATTGTACTGGGAATCGGACTTGCCCTTTTGCTGAAACAGAATTTCGGCGGAAGAAAGCTGATAAGGACTATCGCTTTGATTCCATGGGGGCTGTCTATGATCGTTGTATCTATAGCTGCTCTTTGGGCTTTTGATGATACTTATGGGATTATAAATGATTTGATAAGAAGAATAGGGTTTGCAGGGTATCACTTTAATTGGCTCTCAGATAGATCGGGAGCGCAGATATCCGTTATTATGGTGAATATATGGAAGAATGTATCCTTCTTTGGAATTATCATGCTGGCAGCATTTCAGGGAATACCGGGAGAACTGTTTGAGTCAGCTAAGATTGACGGGGCTAATGACTGGAAGATATTGTTTCATGTATCGCTGCCCTATGTTATGAGAACTTTTATTATAATGATTATTTTCATCGGTGTTTCTCAGATCAACAGCTTTGAGATTGTATATGCAATGACAAAGGGAGGGCCGGGAACATCCACATCCCTTTTGGCTTACAGGCTCTATATGGAAGCAACAAAAAATATGAATTACGGAATGGCGTCAGCGATCACTGTGGTCATGTTTTTAGCGACAGCGGTTTATGGAGTCGTGGGATTGTCGATTTACAGAAAAGTGGACTATTAAGGGGGGATGAGTATGAAAATGTCCGGGAAGAAGAAAATGTTCCTATGGGTTTTGACTATCATTGTGGGATTTATTATTATGTGGCCTGTTTACTGGATCATAAAATCCTCTTTTACACAGCAGGTGGATTTGTTTAAATCGCCTATAGAGTACAAGCCGATTCATCTGACGCTTGATAATTACAGGCAGTTGTTCCAGGCGGCAGGACTTACGGAATATCTGAAAGGGACGCTTATCATTACAGCGGTCTCCCTGGTTCTATCCGTTTTTCTATGTGCGTTAGCCGGTTATGGATTTTCAAGATGTCAGACGAAAGGGTTAAATGCGGCATTTGCCTTTATCATGTTTTCTACCATGATACCAGGCACGGTAACGGTTATCCCTCTTATGACATTATGGCGTCATCTGGGGCTGAGTGATACATTTGCAGGACTGGTGGTTTTGTATTTTTCCATTTTGATCCCGTTTTCAACCATCATGTATTCCGGTTTCATCAGTCAGATCCCGTCTTCTTTGGAGGAGGCAGCCAGAATTGACGGGGCGACTATGGCAGGAGCATTTGTGCGGATCATACTTCCCCTGCTGAAACCGATCATGGCAACCCTGTGTATTATTAATTTTATCACATGTCTGAATGAATTTTTTACACCGCTGATGTTTACTACTAAAAATGTGAAGGTGATGAGCATGTTAATGTCATCAATTCCAAAGATGAATCAGTACCAGATGCCATGGGGAGCGATCAGCGCTGCGGGATGTATGATGCTGCTTCCGGCAATTTTGTTTATTGTCTGCTTTGAAAAAAATATTATGGGCGGCCTCATGATGGGAAGTATAAAGCAGTAAAGGATGGAAAGTCATGATAAATGTAATGGTGATTGAAGATCGTATCTTAACATTGAATGCTCTGAAAACGCAGGTGAGATGGGAAGAATATGGACTGAACCCGGTGGGGTTCTATTCCAACTGCCAGGAAGCCATGAGAAGCCTGGATGAATCAAAGCCTGATGTGATAATATCGGATATTGTTATGCCCGGGATGGACGGCCTTAGTTTCTGCGAGTATATTAACGGATTGGGCCGAAATATAAAAATAATCATTATCAGTGCATACAGTAAATTCGAGTATGCAAAGAAAGGTATTCAGCTTGGGGTATATGATTTTTTGGAAAAGCCTGTGGATTATGAATTCCTGAGCCAGCGTATTTTGCAGGCCGGCAAAGAAAAGCATCACGAGGAGCAGGTACAGCATGTTTATGAGAACAATCACGGCATTTATCGGGAAGCCTTTTTTCAAAAGCTTTTGAAGGACAGTAAAGAGAGCAGTAAACTGGACCGGGTAGAACTGGAAGAGATTCTGGAATCCGATCTGCGGAAAATGCAGTTTAACTGTATTATGGCGGCAGTGGAAACAGGAAAAAGTGATATCACAGGGGAAGCAATCTGTGCTGAAATCTGCCGAAACCTGTCTCAGTATTATCAGACCCAGGAATTTTGGGGACCGTTTTTAATGGAGACGGATGTTTTCTGCATTGTATTTGGAGAAAAAGAAAACTTTCTTATGAACACATTGGTACATCTGCTGAAAAAGTATATCCGAGATTTGGCAGAAAAAGGTACAGGTGTGGATATCAACGTCGGAATCGGATACTGGGTGGACGATATCAGAAAGCTGCAGTATGCCGCGGATGCTGCTGCGCAGGCACTGGAATATCGTTTTGTTCTGGGGAAAAACCAGGTTTTTCATATTCATGATTATGCAGATAAAGAATTATCGGATTATACGCGCTTTGATTATTTTGAAAAAAAGCTGACGGACGGTCTGACAAGCGGTGATTTCGGAGAAATTGATAAAGTGTGTACTGAGATACGGAATTATATGGAAAAGCATCGGATCAAAAGGTCGTATTTGCTTTTCTTTGTCACTACATTTTTAAGTACGCAGGTCTGCGGTCTTCTTCCGGAGGAAAAGGTGAAGGATTTAATAAGTCTGCAGAAACTAAACGCCATGGTCTATGCCTCAGATATTCTTGAATATTTAGAGAAAATTCTTATAGCTTCATGCCGTGAGATCAGGAATTATACTGCTAAGGATACGACGCAGACAGTTTCTAAGATCAAGAGGTATGTCGAGGAAAATTACAGAGAAGAGGATTTGAGTCTGGGACAGATCGCAAAGGTTTTCAGTATGAGTCCTAATTATATCTGCCGTATTTTTAAAGAACAGACAGGCAGTACCCTGGTGAATTATATCAGCAGTCTCAGAATCCTCCAGGCAAAAAAATTATTGGTAGAGACAGATAAAAAAATAGGAGAGATCAGCAGCGAACTGGGTTATTCCAGTCAATATTATTTTAGTATGGGATTTAAGAAGGCAACCGGATATTCTCCAAAGGAATACCGGAAAATACAGGAATAAAGGAGAATCAGAATGAATGGTAAAAAGATAAAGGTGGGGATTGTAGGGCTTGTTTTCGGAGGCGCTTTTCCGACTATTTACAGAGATCATCCGGATGTGGAGGAGGTGGTCATCTGTGATAAAAATGAGGAACTGCTCAGGGATTTTTCGAGAAAGTTTGGGTTTAGCAAGTGCTGCAGCGATTATCAGGAACTGCTGGACAGTGATGTGGATGCTGTGCATATTTTAACCAATATTCATACACATGCGGATTTGGCCGTGCAGGCATTAAATGCGGGAAAACACTGCGCTGTGACTGTACCCATGGCGACAACGCTGGATGAGATCAGGAATATCATAGAGGCAAAGAAAAAGAGCGGAAAAAACTATATGATGATGGAGACAAGTGTTTATACATATCAGAGCCTGTATGTTAAATCTTTGATCGATCAGGGGAAGCTGGGCCGGATTCAATATCTGAGAGGAACGCATTTTCAGGATATGGAAGGGTGGCCTGATTACTGGAAAGGCCTTCCGCCGCTGCATTATGCAACGCATGCGGTGTCGCCGCTGTTGTTTTTAAGCGGACAGAGAGCAGCGAAGGTACACTGTTTCGGAAGCGGAACCATGCGGGATGAGCTGGTTCAGAAATATGGAAATCCTTATCCGGTGGAGACAGCGGTCTTTCAGTTGGAGGATGGGAAGACTTCCGCAGATGTCACACGTTCTTTGTTTGAGACGGCCCATGAGTATGTGGAGGGATTCAGTGTCTTTGGGGATAAGATGTCTTTTGAGTGGAATTTTGAGGAAGAAGATCCTTATGTATATGCTTTTGAGGAAGGAATGGCAGAGACGAATATTGGCAGCAGGGGAAGAGTAATTAGCAGGCAGGAGGTGCATTGTCCGAATAGGGCGGAGATTCTGCCTGAGGAGATCAGAAAGTATACTACGGAATTTGCCATTCTGGACCCGGATAATCCTGATATGTATATGAAGCAGGGGGGCGGTCATCATGGATCTCATCCGCATTTGGTGAATGAATTTGTCAGGAGTATTGTGGAGGAGAGGGAGCCGATGATCGATGTGTATACGGCTGCTGATTGGACGGCTGCGGGGATTTGCGGGCATGAGTCGGCCATGAGGAATGGGGAGGGGGTTGTGATTCCGGAGTTTAGGTGAAAATGAGGGGATATGGCATTTGGCGGACTGCGAAAGAAACGGCGCGGCAGGAGCGGAAGGGGGAGATACAGCCTGGCTCCTGGCTGCGCTCCCCTCAGCTAAACACTCGCCAGCCTGTATCTCCCCCTCCCGCTCCTGCCGTACCGTCTCTTTCGCCTGGTGGTGGAATGCGGGAAGGAAATCCGTGCGGGGTGGGGACTTGTTTTTTGTCTATCTGTTTAGTAGTTTCCAGGTATCATTTTCTATGAGGATTGCCTGATTGTCGGTGATTATTTTCAAATCTAATGTGGTTGCGTATTTTTGGATTATTTTTTCTGCAGCTTTTCCTAATTCCCAGTTTTTGTAGTGGGGAACTACATAGAATTCAATTAAATCAAGGCCGGTGTAGTCTTTTAAATCAGGGGCTTTTTCCGGTTTGTCCATTTCAGCGCTGTAGCGGATATCAGGAGCCACTGCGATCGCGCCGGCGGATTCGCCGATGTATAGCTTTCCATTGTTTATTTCCTTGATGAGCAGTTTGTCTGCGCCGGTTCTTTTTAATTCCTGAAGAAGGAAAAAGGTATTGCCGCCTGATATATATATGATATCGTTTTTCTCCAGTTTACTTTTTATTGTTTCATAAGATGAACTGGAGATTTCTAATTCTTCTACTTTAAGTCCCATCCTTTTCAGACGCCATTTGCCTATTTTTACAAAGAAACCTAATTTTTCTGCAAGACTTGCGGTGGGGATAAAGGTTACGGTCTTATTTTTCAGATTTGGTTCAATTGTTTTTAATATATCCCCAACATTTTGAAACATGGAGACTAAAAGCATTCTTTTCATATGGCATCCTCCTGCAGTGTAGTATAAGTCTGAGTATACTACAGCCGGGGAAGGCTGACAATGTCTTTAACATAATGAGAGAATAAATATGACATACTATGTCATGTTTTTTATAGTATACTGTTTATAATCAAATGAAAAAAAGAGGTTACTTTATTTAACCGGGGAATAATTGTTAATAAAGAAGGTTCAGATGACAGACAGCCGTTTATTAGCTTAATAAACTATGGCAGTCTATGACGGTCCTGATCCGGTCCAAAAAATGAACGGGCAATATAGATCATATTTAAGAAGAGGAGAGAAATGAAATGGACGTAATTACTTTGACAAAGGAAAATCTTGAAAAAGAGCATATCTGCTGTGCAATTTCCAATAATAAGGACTGTCAGGTGGCAGCCAAGAAAGCGTGGATCGCCCGGCAGTTAGATGCAGGACTGATGTTCAAAAAATGTGATGTCCGGGGAAAATGTTTTATTGAATATATTCCCGCGGAGGAGGCATGGGCTCCCATATTAGCGGAAGGCTATATGTACATTGACTGCCTGTGGGTTTCCGGAAAATTCAAAGGGCAGGGATATTCCACCCTGCTTCTGGACGAGTGCATCAAAGACAGCAGGGCCAAGGGCAAAAAAGGTCTGGCAGTTCTTTCATCACCCAAAAAAAGGCCCTATCTCTCTGACCCGGACTTCCTCAGATATAAAGGCTTCCAATTGGCGGATACAGCAATGCCGTACTACGAACTACTATACCTGCCTTTCGATAAAACTTCCGGGAAACCGCAGTTCAGAGAGCAGGTAAAAACACCACAATCAGAGCAGAAGGGCTTTCTTCTCTATTACAGCCACCAATGTCCGTTTACGGCGAAATACGTTCCTCTCATAGAAAATCTGGCCAAAGACAAAGGCGTACCCTTCCAAGCAATACGCTTTGAATCAAAAGACCAGGCGCAAAATGCCCCATCCCCATTTACCACATACAGTCTCTTTTACAACGGAACCTTTCTGACAAACGAAATACTATCCGAAAAGAAATTTGAAAAAATTCTCTCAGAACAAAATCTATAACTCCACTCTCACAAGCCGCTGCCGGGAAAACCGTAAGCGGCTTCTTTACCCAAAATACTTTATGCTTTCGGCAAATTAAAACTCTAACCAAAATCATCTCAAAACTAAATAATAAATAATTATATCAATAACAAACACAAACACTAAAAAATAAAATCAATTAATATTACTATAAATATCAACACTTATATTACTATTATTATTTCAACAATACATTTAAAATCTCCAACCTTAAAAATACCGCTCAAAAATAAACTCATAAAACCCACAAAGCACGAAACCAGACTTACCAGACAAATATCCTGTACAACCATGTTATCAGACAACGATTCCCCTATCGTCACTAAACCGCACAGTTCAAGAACATCCGCCCTGTATATTCCGCATTATATCCCAGGTGAAGGAGGGGCATAGGGAAAGGGATTCAGTAGGTTTAGTGGAGCGGCGGGCAGATCCACCTGCGGCAGTCACTTAATGAGGAGGCCTCATCCGACGAATTTAGTGAATGCCAGCAGGTTAGCTGCCCACCAGCGGAACGTCGGATGAATCCCTTTCCCTATGCCCCTCCTTCGCCGTCCGCATATGCCAAAATCCCCCCCCCATATTCTATTCTCTCTTAAATAATGAAAATTTTACACAGATTTTACAAAACCCCAATAAAAGATTTTACATACCTCCCCTACAATAAGGAAAGAATAAAAGGTAATAAGTATGCCTTGCTACAAAAGGAAAAGGAGAAAAAGTATGGATTTCTTTAGTATTTTGACCTTAATCGGCGGTCTGGCTTTGTTTTTATATGGAATGAATGTCATGGGTGACGGTCTGGCCAAGGTATCAGGCGGCAAAATGGAGAGGATTTTGGAGACACTAACCTCAAATCCCCTGAAAGCCGTAGGCCTGGGCGCTGCCGTAACCGCAGTCATCCAGTCATCATCAGCAACCACCGTAATGGTAGTTGGCTTCGTCAATTCAGGCATCATGAAACTCTCTCAGGCAGTTGGCGTTATCATGGGTGCCAATATCGGTACAACAATTACATCCTGGATTCTGAGTCTTTCCGGAATCGAAAGTGACAATTTTTTCATACAGCTTTTTAAACCCTCCACATTCTCACCCGTCCTGGCCATTGTTGGCGTTGCCTTCCTTATGTTTGCCAAAAGTGAGAAGAAAAAAGACATCGGCATGATATTTATCGGATTTGCCGTTCTCATGTTCGGTATGGACAGTATGAGCAGCGCAGTGAAGCCGCTGGCGGATGTACCTGAATTTACAGGGATTCTGACACAGTTTTCCAACCCGATTCTCGGTATGATCGCCGGTACCATTCTGACGGCAGTGATCCAGAGCTCCTCCGCGTCAGTGGGTATCCTGCAGGCCCTCTGCGTAACCGGTGCAGTCAGCTTTGACGTTGCTATTCCCATTATCATGGGCCAGAACATCGGTACCTGCGTAACAGCACTTCTCTCCGCTGTAGGAGCCAAGAAAAATGCAAAGCGTGCTGCCATGGTGCATTTATACTTTAACGTGATCGGTACAGTTATCTTCATGATTCTGTTCTACACCCTGAATTCCTTCATCCATTTTGGATTTATGGGACATGCGGCAAACGCGGCAGGCATTGCAGTGGTACACACAACTTTTAACGTATTTGCAACTGTGCTTCTGCTTCCTTTCTCCAGAGGCCTGGAGAAGCTGGCAAAACTCACGATCCGCGACAAGGAGGAGGAAACAAAACCGGCTGTACAGGATGTGCAGACCCAGCTTCTGGATGTGCGATTCCTGGATAAACCGGCATTTGCCATGGAGCAGAGTCGTCATGTAGTGGATAAAATGGCAAAAGAGGCCCAGGATTCTCTGCACACTGCGCTGTCACTCATTGACAGATATGATGAGATGAAAGCGGAAGAGGTGGTGACCCTGGAGGACCATGTGGACCGCTATGAGGATGCCCTCGGAACCTATCTGGTGAAACTGAGCCAGAAGGATTTGAATCAGAAGGACAGCCACGACTTGTCCATTATGCTCCACTGCATCGGGGACTTTGAACGAATCTCTGACCATGCGGTAAATATTATGCAGTCCGCAAAAGAAATGTATTCAAAAAATATGAAATTCTCCGATAAGGCACTGCAGGAACTGCATGTGATCGCCAAAGCGGTTGAGGATATCTTTGACTCCGCATACAAAGTATTTGCTGGGCAGGATCAGGAGATGGCCAAAAGTGTGGAACCTCTGGAACAGGTAATCGATGAATTGAATATGGAGCTGAAAAGCCGCCACATCCGCAGGCTGAGAGAAGGAAAATGTACCATAGAACAGGGATTTGTCCTCTCGGATATAACCACCAGTCTGGAGAGAATAGCAGATCACTGCTCCAACATTGCAGTCTGTATCACCCAGGTGCCTGAGGATACCTTTGACACTCACAGCTACCTGGAACATATGAAGCGTGAAGACAACTCGGAATTCCAGAGAGTGATGGAACTCTCCCGCAGTCGTTACCAGCTTCCATAAATTTTTCTTGTGCGCTCCCGAAAAAATGCGTATACTGTCTATAGAATGAGATGGGCAGAGAAGGGAGCGCATATGATTTATTGTGTGGAAGATGAAAGAAATATTCGGGAACTTCTTGTATATACATTAGGCACCACCGGATTTCAGGCCAAAGGACTGAGTGACGGAAAAGAGCTCTTCACAGCATTGGAGGATGAAATTCCGGAACTGATTCTTCTGGATATTATGCTTCCCGGTGACGACGGATATGCTATATTAGAAAAATTGAAAAAGGAGCACAGGACCAGGGATATTCCCATAATCATGGTGACAGCCAAGGAGGCGGAATATGACAAGGTGCGGGGACTGGACGGAGGGGCTGATGATTATATCACAAAGCCCTTTGGCATGATGGAATTCATCTCCCGGGTCCGGGCTGTGCTGAGAAGAAGCAGTAGGCAGACACAGGACAAGATCCTGCGCTGTGAAAATCTCTCCGTAAATGTGGACCGCCACGAGGTAATGGACGGACAGCGGAGAGTGGAACTGACATTGAAAGAATTTGAAATGCTCCGCTATCTGATGGAGAATCAGGGAATCGTGCTGAGCCGCGACAGGCTGCTGGAACATATCTGGGGATATGACTTTGACGGTGAGACCAGGACAGTAGATGTACATATCCGGACACTGCGGCAGAAACTGGGCGACTGCGGCAACCTGATTGAGACCATCCGGGGAGTGGGATATCGGATTGGAGATGGAAGATGAAACAACGTATACTGAACCACGTGGGAATTATGGTGGTTCTTTCCGTGATACTGACCTTTATTGCGGCAAGCGCTGTTATGTACGGAAAATATAATCATTATATGAAGCAGGATGTGAGGAATGAGGCCGAGTACATCCGCTACGCGGTGGAGAATACGGGGAAGGAATATCTGAACAAAACAACAGGTGACCTGACTACCAGCCGCATTACCCTGGCAAAGCCTGACGGAACGATCCTCTATGACTCAGAGAAGGACGCATCAGACCTGGAAAATCATAAGGACAGGCCTGAGATCATTGAGGCCAAGAAGGAGGGAACCGGTGAGGTCGTGCGGTTTTCCCAGACTCTTTCAAAGCAGACTTTTTATTATGCGGTCAAATTAAATGACGGCAATATTCTGCGGGTAGCTAAGACGACGGACAGTGTTCTTTCTACCATGCTTTCCAGCTTTACGCTTCTGGGACTTCTGCTGATCGCAATACTGGCATTGGCATTTTTTGTGGTGGAGAAGCAGACGCGGAGGCTGATCGCGCCAATCAATGAGCTGGATCTGGAGCATCCCCTGGAACACGTGGCTTATGAGGAGCTGCGGCCTCTTTTAAACAGGGTGGATGAACAGAATGTGCAGATCGCCAAGCAGGTGGAAGAGCTGAAGCAGGCTGAGATGGTGCGCAGGGAATTTTCTGCCAATGTGTCCCATGAGCTGAAGACACCGCTCATGTCCATATCCGGTTACGCGGAGATCATGCGGGACGGGCTGGTACAGCCCCAGGATGTACCGGAGTTTGCAGGCAGGATATATGATGAGGCCAGCAGGCTGACCAGCCTTGTGCAGGATATCATTGAGATATCCAAGCTGGATGAGAGTAAAAATATGCCGTTTGAGGACGTGGATCTGTATGAGATGACGCAGGATATCTGCCAGACACTCATGCTTCCCGCAAAGAAGAAGCGTGTGACTGTGCTCATGGAAGGAAAGAGTGTATCCATACAGGGAGTCCGGCATGTTCTGTATGAAATGCTGTATAACCTTGTGGATAACGCCATCAAATATAATAAAGAAGGTGGATATGTGAAGGTTTTGCTGGCACGGGAAAAGGACGGTGTGCGGTGGAGCGTAGAGGATAACGGGATAGGGATCGCAAAAGAAGAGCAGGAGAGAATATTTGAAAGGTTTTACCGGGTGGATAAGAGCCATTCGAGGAAGACCGGAGGGACCGGGCTTGGGCTTTCTATTGTGAAGCATGGGGCAGCGCTGCATCATGCTAAGATTGTGCTGAATAGTGAGCCTGGGAAGGGAACGAAGATTGTGCTGAGGTTTTAGCAGCGGCGAGGAGGCCGGGGAGACCTGCGGGGTGTGAGTATCCTGCAGGCCTCCCCGGTTTCGCTTTTGGAGCAGCGCTTTGATGGTGTAAAGAAAAAATTATTGGTTTTTCCTGACAGTGATGTCACCGCTGGTGGTTTCAATGCGGAAGTGGTTTTGTCCGGACTCGTAGGTTAAATGGGAGTCGGAACCGGTGGCGGGAAAGTCGGTGTGGATGTCGCCGCTTACGGTGTCGTAGTCAAGGGTGAACCCGGGATTGTCCGGGATATTGATAAGTATACTGCCGCTGGTGGTGTCTGCCTGGATCTTCTGAGGACAGATATCGGAGTGGACACGGAGATCTCCGGAGACGCTGTCATGCTGAATATCGTTTATGGTGCCTTCCAGACTTACACTGCCGCTGGTGGTGTTGGTGACAGCAGAGGTGGTAACGATCAGGGCAGTGGAATCCAGAGAGCCGCTGGTGGTGTCTGCAGTCAGGGTGTCAGTTTTTATGTTTTTCAGAGTGATGTCTCCGGATACACTGTCCAGGTACAGTTTTTCTGCTTTCAGATTTTCCAGGCTGAGGTCCGATGAGACACCGTCTACCACAATCTCCCTGAAGGAGGCGGCATATTTTTTCGGAATCTGGATCTCCAGTTTTTTGGAGAGGCCGTTACTGAAGGTGGAGATCAGATTTTTGGTGGCACCGCGGTATTGGATCAGGAGAGTGTCATCTTTTAAATAATAATGGAGTTGTTTGTCTGCGCTTAATTTCTGGCGGCTGGTTTCATTAACGGTTAGTTTGTCAGTGTCTGCGGTGGTGAGGGTGACGCTGCCGTCAAGCCAGTCTACATTTATATTCTTGATTTTATCTGCGGGAAGTTTTGCGGGGCCGGCTGTGTATTTACTGCTTTCCGGGTAACTCCAGCCGCCGGTTTGAAAGGGTGTGAAGTGCCATCTTTTGTTGAGGCCAAGTATGAGTACAGCTATCAGAGCCACAGCAATGATGGACCAGCAGATTATGCGGATGACCGCGGATGTTTTTCTATTCATGGCTTACCTACTTTCTCAGCTCAAAAGCTGCTCGGATGATGGACTGAACCGCAGCGGCGATCAAAAAGATGATCCAGGTCACATTCCAGCGCATGGTGCTGAAACTGATGATCAGGTAGAGGACTGTGGCAAGAGTCCAGACAGCACTGTTGACAGCGCGGAAGGTCTGACGGCTGCCGCTGTTGTATTCCTGCCATTCTCTGAAATCACCTATAATGGTCCCGTCATTGGCTGCATAGCGGGGACGTGTCATGTGGTTATAGATAAGAAGGCCCGTGGCAGTGGCGATCATAAGGAACATCAGGCATACGCCGATGATGTCATAGCCCACGCTGTCAGCAATAATGACAGGTAATACACATAAAATATAAAGCATTATGGATGTGGAAAACAAAAGGGCAGATTTCCGTTTTTGCTTTATATAGGTTTCCTGGTCCTGGCAGGGGTGTGGAGTATAGCCTGCAGTCAGTCCGGACAGCAGTTCGTCCACGTCGCCTACACTGGCTACGGAAATATTGAAGGCCGCTTCCGGGCTTTTGCCTTCCGCCAGAAGGTCATGATATTTGTCTATGAGGTTCTGCAGAATCTCTTCTTTCAGTTCCACTGCCTGTTTGGTAGGGGGGATTTCTCCGAATAAATCATCCATATATTCTCTGAGTCTATTTTCCATCTGCTGCATCCTCCTTTTTTGATTGGATCAGGATATCAATTAATTGTTTCGCTGTATTCCACTCCTCTTTCAGACGTTCATAAGTCCGTTCTCCCTCCGGGGTGATGGAGTAGTAACGCCGGCGGGCTCCGGTCAGTTCATTGCCCCAGTAGGAAGAAATACAGCCGGCTTCCTCCAGACGCCGGAAAGCAGTATAGAGGGTGGCTTCTTTAAGTTCATACTGTTGACTGGTCTTTCTCTGTATCTCTTTATTGATCTTGTATCCGTAGCTGTCGCCTTCCAGCAGATGCGCCAGTATAATCGTATCGGTATGGCCGCGAATCAAATCAGAAGCGATTGACATATAGCATACCTCCTTTTCTTAGCTACATTAAATTATATATATACCTCGCCTGTCAATGTATATTTAAAATTGAAAAAACTACCTTTGTGAAATGCTTTTTTTCTGCGCATACTATCATTGCAGAGAAAAATTTGATGGATTTTGTCAAAGAATGTCTTTGTTTATGAAAGGAGACGATGATATGGAACAGCAGCATTTGGCAATTGCCTCCGTTCCCATGCAGAACTGGGAGACACTTTATGACTGGGATCAGGCACTGGCAACAGGAACTATTTTTCCGGGACTGAATAAGCCATTTTTCGTGCTGGAAGAAAACTCTTTCGAGACTGAGTTTAAGCCGGACGAAAATGCGTCACCCGAGCAGCAGGAAAGAGAACGTCTGATGAAGGAAATCAGTGCGCTGAGTTTTGCACTGGACGACACCGTCCTGTATCTGGATACCCATCCGGAATCCGCTGAGGCCATGGACCTGAGGAAAAATCTCATTGAACAGAGAAAAGGACTTCTGAAAGAATTCGATGAGAAATTTTATGCTTTAACAAAGGATTGTATTGGCTGCTGGGGCGAAGGTCCCATGCCATGGGAAGGAGCGTGTATCTGATGTGGACTTATGAAAAAAGACTGCAGTTTCCGGTAAAGATCACGAAAACATGTCCAAAAACTGCACAGCTTATTATCAGCCAGTACGGCGGTCCGGATGGAGAGCTGTCGGCTTCCATGCGGTATCTCTCACAGCGTTATACCATGCCGGTTAAGACCGTTGGCGGGCTTTTGACAGATATCGGTACGGAGGAGCTGGCTCATATGGAAATTATATGTGCCATGGTTTATCAGCTTACCAGGGATCTGACTGTGGAACAGGCACAGGCGGCAGGCTTTGATGCCTACTATATAGACCATACCAAAGCATTGTGGCCTCAGGCAGCAGCAGGTGTTCCGTTTACTTCGCTGGAGTTCCAGTCAAAAGGGGATGCCATTGCGGATCTGACAGAGGATTTGGCTGCAGAGCAGAAGGCAAGAGTGGTTTATGACAATCTTTTGAGAATGATAACAGACCCTGAAGTGAGAGAACCGCTGAAGTTTTTAAGAACAAGAGAAATTGTGCATTTCCAGCGTTTCGGAGAGGCACTGGAGAAGACAAAAGAGAGACTGGATTCCAATAATTACTATTATTTCAATCCGGAATTTGATAAAAAATTTCTTCAGAATTAGTCCGGTGCATATGGTTGGGAGTACACTGCACGCCAGGACCAATCTAAAAAACAGCCGTTATCTGAAAAACAGCAGCTTTTCAGATAACGGCATTTTTAAGCAGCCGGGCAGCAGGTATCTGTCCGGTTTAGAATTTTTTCCAGGTATCCCTGGTGAAGAGCAGAAGGATCGGGAATAATTCCAGTCTTCCTGCAAGCATATCGAAAATCAGAATTAATTTGGCGCCCCCCGAAAAGATAGAGAAGTTCTGGGTAGGCCCAACCAGTTCCAGACCGGGCCCGATATTGTTCAGGGTCGCCGCCACACTGGTGAAGTTCGTTATCAGGTCATGATTGTCAAAGCTTATGAACAGTGCAGAGAATGCAAACACCAGCACATAGGCGATCATGAATACATTGGTGGAACGGACAACTTCATGCTCCACCAGTTTTTCATCCATTTTGATCTTTTTAATGCTGCGCGGGTGGAGATACTGGCGCAGTTCCTTTTGAATGGTCTTCATCAGGATGACAAAACGTGACACCTTGACGCCGCCGCCGGTACTGCCTGCACAGGCACCGACAAACATGAGGATGACCAGAATCGTTCTGGACATTTCCGGCCATGTGTTAAAGTCCGTGGTGGCAAATCCCGTGGTAGTGATGATGGATGCCACCTGGAAGGATACCTGCTGCAGTGATTCAGCGATACTTCCGTAAATATGATACACATTTATTGTGATGGTGATTATGGCAATGGCAATAATAGCCAGATACCAGCGAATCTCCTCAATATGCAGGGCCTGTTTCAGCTTACCGCTGATGATCAGGAAATAAGCACTGAAGTTTACACCGAATAAAATCATAAATACTGTGACAACCACCTGGATATAGGTGGAATAGCCGGCAATACTGTCATTTTTAATACCGAATCCGCCGGTACCGGCAGTACCGAAGGAGGTAGTCAGCGCGTCAAACACAGGCATACCGCCGCAGAGCAGGAAAAGAATCTCAAGCAGAGTCAGTGCCAGATAAATGCCGTACAGGATTTTGGCCGTAGACTGCACTTTCGGTACCAGTTTGCTCACAGAAGGTCCCGGGCTTTCCGCTTTCATCAGGTTCATATGATAACCGCCGCCTGTCAGCGGAAGCAGGGAGAGCAGAAAGACAAGGACACCCATACCTCCGATCCAGTGGGTAAAACTACGCCAGAACAGGATACAGTGGGAAAGTGACTCCACCTCCGGCAGAACACTGGCACCGGTGGTGGTAAAACCCGACACCGTTTCGAAAACAGCGTCGATCACGTTTGGAATGGAGCCGCTGAATATAAACGGCAGCGCTCCCATGATACTGAGCACGATCCAGCTCAGCGCCACAGTGACAAACCCTTCTTTTGTATAAAAAATTTTGTTCTTTGGCTTTCTCTGAGTCAGAGGTATGCCAATGAGGAGGCACAGAAGCATGGCGAGCACAAAAGCCCATCCGCTGGATTCCTTGTATATCACGGCGACAATACAGGGAAGGAGCATAAAGAGTGCCTCAAAATTTAAGATCCATCCTATGATGTAGGAAATAATTGAGTAATTCATTTCATCCCTCGTAAATTATTTATTTTTCAGTATATCTTTAATGTCGTGCAGCCCCTTTACAGTGGTGACCACGATCACTGTATCTCCGAGCTGAATGCTGTCCTGTCCCCGTGGAATGGTGATTTTTCCTTTCCGGTTAATGCAGGTAACGAGAAGATTGTCCCTGATATTCAGCTCTGCCAGAGGGGTGTCCAGAAACGGGCAGTCCTCGTGTACGGAGAACTCCAGGGCCTCTGCCTTGTTGTCCAGAATCTGGTAGAGGGTTTCCACATTGCTGCCGATGCTGTTCTGCATGGCACGCACGTACTGCAGGATATAGTCAGCAGTCAGGTATTTGGGATATACAACGCTGCCCACGTCCAGGCCTTCTATGATATCATCAAAGGCAATACGGTTTACCTTTGACACCAGTTTTGCATTGCTGTTCTTTTTGGCAAACAGAGCCAGTAGAATATTCTCCTCGTCCAGATTGGTGAGTGTTACAAAGGATTCCACACGTGTCAGGCCCTCTTCAAGAAGCAGATTCTTATCCGTGCCGTCACCGTTGATGATCGTAGCATCAGGCAGAAGCTCACTTAACTGTTCGCAGCGGTCCTTATTGGCTTCCACGATCAGTACCCGGATCTTCATGGCGAGCAGAAGCTTGGCCAGATAATAGGAAAGGGTACCTCCTCCCACGATCATGGTGCTCTTGACCTGGTGTGTGTGGATTCCGATTCTCTTGAAGAAAAGTGCGGAATTGACAGGGGAGGCAATGATAGAGATAATGTCGTTGTCTCTCAATACAAAATTACCGGAGGGAATACTTACCTCGTCTCCGCGCTCTACGGCACATATGAGGATATTGTTCTTGTAGCGTTCCGCTACTTCCATGACGGTCATCTGGTCTAAGTGAAATTCAGGTTTTACTTTGAATTTCAAAAGCTCTACCCTGCCCTTTGCAAATGTATCGATTTTGATGGCAGAGGGAAAACGCAGCAGCCTGGATATTTCAATAGCGGCGGCATGTTCGGGATTGATGATCATGGAAATGCCCAGACGCTCTTTGATAAACCCAATCTCCTTGCTGTACACAGGGTTTCGGACCCTGGCAATGGTGTGACATTTGCTGACTTTTTTTGCGATCAGGCAGCAGAGAAGATTCAGTTCGTCAGAACCGGTCACAGCGATCAGGATATCGGCAGTCTCAATGCCGGCATCCAGCAGGGTGTTGATACTGGATGCATTGCCCAGCACGCCCATGATATCTGCGTCTTCTGTAATGTCCTGGACCTTTTTGGCGATGATATCGACCATAACTATATTGTGTCCTTCGTTGCTGAGTTGTTCGGCAAGGGTACGGCCCACTTTACCACTGCCTAAAATGATGATTTTCATAACTTCCTCCAGAGATTAAAATTGTATAAAAAAAATATACCTGACATAAAGATTTTATAAAGGGATATCGTCCAATCATTATAACACCACTTGCAGTATTTTTAAATCATAGAATCATAAATTTTTCTGTAATTTATAGGAAAAATATAGTGAAATTTGACAAAAAGAAAAGATTCTGCTATACCTAACTCAAAAGAGATGGAAAGGGAGCGGAAAATGGGGAAAAAGAAAACAGCCAACTGTGAGTATTGCAGCAATTACGTCTATGACGAAGAATACGGATATTACACCTGTGATGTGGACCTAGATGAGGACGAGATGGGCAGGTTCATGACGAACACATTCCAGAACTGTCCTTACTTCCAGATGAATGATGAATATAAAATCGTGAGAAAGCAGATGTAAAAGAGAGGCTGTGCTCCGCTGAATTTTCAGACGGAACACAGCCTCTCTTTTGGCAGGAAAACTGCCAACGCATATCACAGATTTTTTCTGTAAAGAATGCGGATAGAATTTAATACACACAGAATTGCCACACCGGTGTCGGCAAAGACTGCCATCCACATGGAGGCAAATCCGAAAAGGCCAAGTATCATGACCAGAACCTTGATCACCAGGGCGAAAATTACATTCTGCCAGGATATACGGCTGGTGGCTCTTGCGATAGACAGTGCCTGGGGAACGGCCTCCATGGAAGAATTCATAAATACCACGTCGGCGGCCTCTATGGCGGCATCCGCACCGCTTCCCATGGCAGCACCTACATCCGCACCGGCCAGTACGGGAGCATCGTTGATTCCGTCACCTACAAACATGACGGAGCCGTATGTGCTGCGTAGGCGCGTCAGTTCGTTCAGCTTATCCTGAGGCAGGAGACGGGCGCGTACTTCGTCGATACCAGCTGCTCTGGCAACAGCCTCAGCGGTTTCCCGGGCATCGCCGGTGAGCATGGCAGGTGTGATGCCCATATCCTTTATTTTTTTGACTGCGGATTTGGCGTCCCCTTTCAGGGTGTCGGCGATGATAAGACAGCCGATGTAAGTGCCGTCCTTAGCTGCAAATACTTCTGCACCGAGGCCGTCTGTTGTAATGTTTTCCATAGAAACATGGAATTTTTCCATCAATCTGCGGTTTCCGCAGAGTACTTGGGAACCGTTTATGACTGCGTGTATGCCGCAGCCTGCGATCTCCTCCACGGTATCAGGCCGTGTGACTGTCATTCCTTTTCCTTGTGCTGCTGAGACGATACTGTGCGCAATGGGATGGGTGGAGGTGGATTCACAGGCTGCACAGAGTTCCAGCAGGGTATCTGCGTTTACAGAGTCTGCGGGAAGAACCGTCTGCAGGACGAAGTTACCCTCCGTCAGGGTTCCTGTTTTATCCATAATAACTGCATTTACATTGCGCATGGCTTCCAGGGAGATACCGCCTTTGAATAGGATGCCTCGCTTGGAGCCGGCTCCGATACCGGAGAAAAATGCAAGAGGAACGCTTAAAACCAGGGCGCAGGGACAACTGATCACCAGGAAGGTGAGTGCTGTGTATACCCAGTGGTTCCAGTTGCCTGTTATCAGGGATGGTATGACAGCGGTTGCCAGTGCAAGAAATACTACAAAAGGTGTGTATACCCTTGCAAAACGTGTGATAAAACGGTCAATTTTAGGTTTGCTGGCAGCGGCATTTTCCACGGAATCCAGAATGCGTGTTACCATGGATTCCTCCAGCACTTTTTCAACACGTACCTTTAAAAGTCCGGAGGTATTGACACAGCCGGAAGTCAGTTCATCTCCGAATCCTGCTTTGACAGGTACCGGTTCTCCGGTTACCGGGGAAGTGTCAATGCGGCTTTCTCCTTCAATGACCACGCTGTCCAGAGGGATCCGGTCGCCGGGGCGGATCAGGATAATATCCCCCACCTCAGCATCCTGGGCGGCTATGGTCTTTGTGTCATCACCGATTACCAGGGTGACTGTCTCGGGTCTCATATCCACCGCGTCCATGATCTGGGAGCGGCTTCTCTCAACTGCTTTGTGCTCGAAATATTCTCCGATGCGGTAAAACAGCATAACGCCCACGGCTTCCGGATATTCTTGGATGACAATAGCGCCGATGGTAGCGGCACTCATCAGGAAATTTTCATCGAATACGTGGCCTTTTGTCAGGTTGCGGAGTGCAGTCAGCACGATTCTTCCGCCAAGCAGGACATAGGCAGCAAGAAGTACCACGAGGGAAGGCAGCTCCATCCCCATATGCTCCAGCACTTCCCCTGCAATGAAAAGGACAGCGCCGGTGCAGAGGGCCAGAATGGTTTTGGTATCCTGTGAGAGCACTCTTGTGGCGGGCACGACATCCTGAATGGGAAGCGTGTCTGCGCTTTTCGGAGTGGTGTCTTTTGGCTTGATGGTCACACCATCCTCAATATCTGTACAGATTTTCCGGATCCGGTCCAGCAGAAGGTCGGGATCTCGTCTGGCGGTAATGCGGAGCTGGCGTGTGGCAAATGTCAGAGTGGCACTTGACACTTCAGGGAGGGCGTTTATCTTTTCCTCCATTTTGGATGCGCAGTGGGCGCAGCCCAGATTGTCGATCAGGTATGTTTTCGTGGTAAAAGAACCGGGCATTTTAAAACGAGGTACCACTTCAACCTGGGATTCTATGGAAGTACAGATTTCCCGGATACGCGGCAGCAGAGCGGCGTGGTCTCTGGCTGATAGTCTGAGCTGACTGGTGGCAAATGTAATGGAGGCGTATTCCACACCGGGAAGCTCTTTGATTTTGGCCTCCATTTTGGCAGCACAGTTTGCGCAGCCCAGATTTTTTAAAATATAAACTTTCTTTTCACAGTCGGCATCAGGCATATGGCACCTGCAGTTGGCAAGGCTTTCGCCGCAGATATCGCAGTATTCCTCATGTGGATGGCAGAGTTCACACTGGCAGTCCGCCGGATGCCCGGGGGTGTGATGTGAGCCCGCATGTTCGTGAGAGTGGCCGCCGTGGTCATGGTCGCAGCCGCAGTTGCAATGTTCGCCATGGTCATGGTCACATCCACAATCGCAAAGCTCGCCATGCGTATGCTCATGTGCATGAGAATGACCGCTATGGTCATGGTCACAGCCACAATCGCAAAGCTCGCCATGCGCATGCTCGTGTGTATGTTCGTGAGAATGACCGCCATGGTCATGGTCACAGCCACAATCGCAGAGCTCGCCATGCGCATGCTCGTGTGTATGTTCGTGAGAATGACCGCCATGGTCATGGTCACAGCCACAATCGCAAAGCTCGCCATGCGTATGCTCGTGTGTATGTTCATGAGAATGACCGTCATGGCTGTGTTCACAGCCACAGCCGCAATGCTCATCATGCGTCTGCTGATGAACGTTCTCACCTTCAGGCTTCCGCAGTTCACCGGAAGAGGCTTTCTTTTCCTGCTTCATATTCAGTCCCTCCAAATCTATTTTTCTATCTATGTAACTATAGTATATTAAACATATGAATATCTGTTCATATATTAATATGAATAGACCAAAAAGTCAATATAAATAAAGAAAAAAGTAAAAGAAATCAAAAATACCCCCTCCTGTTGAAAAACCTGATTGCGGCCCGGTCAAAATGGAGATATAATGGGAAATAACATCTGGCCCCAGGGCCGGAGTGTGCTTAACGGCAGTGGTGCCTAACGGCAGAGGCGTTTTTATTTAGAATGCAGGAAGGATAGAAGCATGTCATTTATAGAATTCCAACATGTGAAAAAAATATACGGCAGTAAAAATGAAGTGGAGATCAGAGCTCTGGATGACGCCAGTTTTTCTGTGGAAAAAGGCGAGCTGGCGGTGATTTTGGGTGCATCGGGAGCAGGGAAGACCACAGCTCTTAATATTCTGGGCGGTATGGACAGTGCCACCGAGGGAGAGGTCATTGTGGACGGCAGACATGTAAATGAATATAAAGCAAAGGATCTGGTCACATACAGACGCAATGACGTGGGCTTTGTATTTCAGTTCTATAACCTTGTTCCAAACTTAACCGCCCTTGAAAATGTAGAGCTGGCTGTACAGATATGCAAAGATTCCCTGGACCCAGCCACTGTTTTGGGAAAAGTAGGGCTTGCGGAGCGGACATCTAATTTTCCGGCACAGCTCTCCGGCGGTGAGCAGCAGAGGGTAGCCATTGCCAGGGCGATCGCCAAGAACCCCAAGCTTTTACTCTGTGATGAACCCACAGGTGCTCTGGACTATAATACGGGCAAACAGATTCTGCAGCTTTTGCAGGACACCTGCCGCAAGGAACACATGACTGTTATTATCATTACCCACAACTCTGCGCTGGCCCCCATGGCTGACCGTGTGATCCGATTCAGGAGCGGTAAAGTGACAGAGATAACAAAAAATGACCACCCCATACCGGTGGAGAAAATCGAATGGTAACAGAGAGCAAAACAGAACAGGAGGATAGACCTATGAATATAAAAGAAGCAACCAGAAAAATGAAACAGGACAGTTTCCGCATGGCAGCCCTCAGCGGGGAGCAGAGAAATGCCGCTTTAGAGGCAGTAAGAATCGCTCTTCTTGCTAACCGGGAAGCCATATTCAAAGCCAATCATGAGGATATGGAAGCGGCTGAAAAGGCAGGGATCGCGGCAGCTGTGATGAAAAGACTGAAATTCGATGAGCATAAGCTGCAGGATGTAACCGCCGGAATCGCTGAACTCATCAAACTGCCGGACCCGCTCTCAAAGGTGCAGCTTGCCAGGGAACTGGATAAAGGTCTGGAACTTTACCGGGTGACGTGTCCCATCGGTGTGATCGGCATCATATTTGAAGCCAGGCCGGACGCGCTGGTACAGATTTCTTCCCTCTGTTTAAAGAGTGGGAACTGTGCCATCTTAAAAGGCGGCAAAGAGACAGCGAGGACCAACAAAGTTCTGTTTGAGATCATCTATCAGGCAGCCGTGCATGCAGGCGTGCCGGAAGGGTGTATGCTGCAGGCCGAGCTTCATAATGAGATCGACGAACTGCTGTCCTGCCATGAGACAGTAGATCTGCTCATTCCCAGAGGTTCCAATCAGTTTGTACAGTATATTATGAACAATACGAAAATACCGGTTATGGGTCATGCCGACGGGGTGTGCCATATTTATGTGGATGCATGTTACGATAAGGAAAAGGCAGTCCCCATAATCATAGATGCCAAGACACAGTATACAGCAGCCTGCAACGCTGTGGAAACGCTGCTTGTAAACAGAGAGGCAGCAGAGGAGTTTCTGCCGGTCATAAGCAAAGCTCTGGGAGAGAACCATGTAAAAGTGAGAGGAACCCGTGAAGTGGCAGAAATCATTCCCTGTGAAATCATGGAGGAGGACGCATTTGATACAGAGTATCTGGATCTGGTGTTATCTGTGAAACTGGTGGACAGTGTACAGGAAGCAGTGGAACACATTAACCGGTTCGGCTCCCATCACACAGACTGCATTATCACAGAGAACAGGGACACTGCGCTGACCTTTATGCAGCTTGTGGATTCTGCCGGTGTATATCAGAACTGCTCCACGCGGTTTGCTGACGGTTTCCGCTACGGATTCGGCGCGGAAGTGGGAATCAGTACCGGTAAAATCCATGCCCGGGGTCCCGTGGGACTGGAGGGGCTTGTGACATATAAATATAAACTGTTCGGCAGCGGACAGATTGTGGGGGACTACGCGGGCGGCAAAAAGCAGTTCCATTTTAAAGACCTGGAGGCATAACAAGGAATGATAGAAAAAGCAAAGACACTGCTGCTGAGTCTGACACCCATTGCCCTTATGTATATCATTCAGATTGCCGCGGCATTGGGCGGACAGGTTCTTATACTTTTGACAGGCCAATTTATGACCGCGATCCATGTGTACCAGTCGCCGGTCATGGATTATGTAGTGAACCAGTATGTGTATATTGTCAGTGCTGCCTCCTACGGGATCTTTCTGCTGGCGGGATATTTCTGGTACCGCAGGGTGATGGCTGACAGACGTGCCGCTTATCTGGAGAGAGGCCACAAGGCCGCTCTTAACTCAGGCGCAATTCTGGGAATCTTTTTTGTGGCCCTGTTCATCCAGTTTGCGGTCACCAGCCTTCTCAATATACTTGCAGTGGTGGCACCAAATCTGATGGGGCATTATATGGAAGTGATGAAAGGGCTGGGCATGGCGGAGCCATCCATACTGTCTATGTTCTATGTGGTCGTGATGGCACCCCTGGCGGAAGAGCTTCTCATGCGCGGGCTCTGTCTGAAAATACTGGAGAGAAGCTTTCCTTTCTGGGCGGCGAATTTCCTCCAGGCGTTGTTTTTCGGCCTTTACCATATGAATCTGATACAGGGCTGTTATGCCTTTTTAATGGGTCTGATCCTGGGCAGACTGGTTAAGAAATACGGTACCCTGAAGGCATCCATGCTCTGCCATTTTATCATTAACTTCAGCGGACAGGTGATATCTGTAATTAATTTCAGTGTGTTGGGAATCTTTCTCGGTACCCTGGTATGTGCAGGTGTCCTGGTGGTTTTGTATATATGGGAAAAACGGAAAAACGAGGATTATCTGTATCGATAACCAGGTATCAATGAAATAAAACAGTGCGAAACGGTGATCACGCTGCTGGGCTTCTGCCATATAACAGCGGCATCACCGTTTTTTTATATATCCGGTTGACAACTATCTTTGTCAGGTGCTATAATCAATGACAAGAAAAGTTGTCAAAATGACAAAGGATTTTGTCATAAAGGAGGGGTGGGAATGTCGTTGCACAACCGCCTGAAAGAATACAGGGCAAAACTGGATATCAACCAGCAGGAAATGGGGCGGCGTGTCGGAGCATCCCGGCAGACCATCAGCCTGATCGAGCGTGGAGATTACTCTCCGTCTGTTACGCTGGCGCTTAAAATAGCCAAAGAATGCGGAGCGTCTGTGGAGGATATTTTTTGGTATGTGGAGGACGGGAATGAATAGGAATAGAAAAGAGAAAAAAGGATATCTGGAATTTATGATAATCATTCTGGTCAGTGGTCTCTTCGGCGGTGTCGGAGCTTTAGTCATCGGCGATCACGGCAGGGATGTGGAGGAATTGGGCAGGTTTTTGGAAAGTGTCATTGGCAGGGGCGCCTTTTATCTGATCGTACTTATGTCCATTTTGGGCAGTATTGCCAATATATATATGGTTATGAGTGTCAGAAAGAAATGCCGGGACTGGGATGGAGAGGATGACGAGATAGCGGAACAGATAGAAAAGTACAACAACCGCTGTCAGGGAATCATAACATGCTGTGCTACCATCACAATGGTGCTGAGCGGCGTTAACATTGTCTATGCGTTTCACAGAGCACAGAGTCTGCCCAACATTGTAGTCATGTCAACGCTGTTTGTACTGTACAGTCTGTGGTGTGCTTTTTCAGAGCATCTGCTGGTGGAGCAGACCAAGAAAATGAACCCTGAGAAAAAAGGAAATGCCCTTTCCCTTCATTTTAACCGGGATTGGGTCGGAAGCTGTGATGAACAGGAAAAGGCCAGGATGTATGAAGCGGCCTATATTGTCTACAAAAATTCCTTTGTTCTGTACACAGGAATCTTTATTTTTATGCTGATGCTGACTGTTGCGGTAGACATTGGCGTACTGCCATTTCTTATACTGGGAATTATCTGGACGTTCCAGAATGTTCTATATATGTGCAGCTATGAAAAGAAACGTTAAGAGGTATGAAACAAGGAGGAGTATATGAGTTTAGTAGTGGAAAATCTGACGAAGCGGTTCGGAGAAAAAACCGCGGTTGACCACCTGTCCTTTTCCATGGAGACACCGGGGGTATTTGGCCTTCTGGGAACCAATGGAGCCGGTAAGACCACAACGATCCGGACAATACTGGGTATCATGGAAGCTGATGAGGGGAAAGCCCAGTGGAACGGCAGGAAAATCAACAGGGAGACGCTGGCTTTCGGTTATCTGCCGGAGGAGCGCGGCATCTATATGAAGACAAAGGTTCTGGAACAGCTTGTCTATTTCGGCATGCTCCGGGGCATGAAGCGGGAAGCAGCGAAGAAGGCGGCTCTTGGCTATATGGAACGCCTTGAGGTTATGGAGTATAAAAACATGCCGGCCGAAAAGCTCTCAAAAGGAAACCAGCAGAAGATCCAGCTCATCTCTGCAATCATCCACAACCCAAGGCTTGTTTTTCTGGATGAACCATTCTCGGGTCTGGACCCGGTGAACGGAAAGATGCTCAGGGATCTGGTGTCTGAGCTTGTGGACGAAGGGAAATACATTATCCTGAGCACCCACCAGATGGAGACTGTGGAGGAATATTGTAAGAATCTTCTAATCCTGAACCGTGGCAGAACAATCCTGCAGGGTAATTTAAAAGAGATAAAGTCAGCCTTTGGGCATACAAATCTATGCGTCACAGTCAATGCAGATGTGGATGGAATGGCACAGGAGGAAGGCCTTCAGGTCTTTGAAAAACGTGCCGCTGAGACAGAGTATAAAATTGACGGAGATGAGATGGCACACAGATTTCTGAAGAGAATGCTGGACGCGGGAATCTATCCCGACAAATTTGAAATCAGGGAACCATCTCTACAGGAGATTTTTGTCAGAAAGGCAGGGGAGACAGAATGAGACAGATAACAACCGTATTTGCATATACCTTAAAAGAGGCTGCCAGAAAGAAGGCCTTCATTGTATCTACCGTGATCATTATGATCATGGTGCTGGCCCTGTGTCTGGCCCCCCGTATTATTTCCGCAGTGAAGGGCAGCGGGGAGGAAGAACAGACCGGTACGGAAAATTCCGCAGAACAGGCGGCTGTAAGCGATGACGCGGCCATCTGCTATCTGGTTGACCAGACAGGGATTTTTGAGAAGAATCTGGATACCCTGAAAAGTGTATATCCGGACAGGAATTTTAAGGCAGCGGAAAAGGAAGAGGAGGAAGGTATCCGTAGCGATATCAGGGAGAATGAGAACAATTCTCTGATCTCCATTGAGGAGAAGGACGGTCTACCCTATATCCGTGTGGTGAATGCCAATTTCATGAAGGGCATAAGCTCCCAGAAAATATCGGATATCTGTAATAAAATATGGCAGAAGAATATCCTGGAGGAGAGCGGTGTTGACGGTGAAACCATAGCCAGGTCTACCATTTCCCTGCCATACACGGAGGAAGCAGCAGGTGATATGGACATTACCGGTTATATTCTGGGGCTTGCTGTGGTATTTATCATGTTTTTCGCAGTATATTATTATGGATACGGCGTGGCTATGTCCGTGGCGTCTGAGAAGACATCACGTGTTATGGAGACCCTGGTCGTCTCTGCAAAGCCGTCCAGGATCCTGATTGGAAAATGTCTGGCAATGGGTGTACTGGGACTTCTTCAGATGGTGGGGATTATTGCCTTTGCCCTTATATGTTATACCGCTTTTGTTCCTTCCAATTTTAACATAGGCGGAGTGCCCATTGATTTTTCAAGTATTACGCCGTTCACACTGTTGATCTTACTGGTTTATTTTGTCCTCGGATATTCCCTGTACGCAGTGATGAACTCTGTGTGCGGCGCGGCTGTGAGCAAAGTGGAAGATTTGAATTCTGCCATGATGCCTGTGATGTTCATCAGCCTTGGAAGCTTTTATCTGGGGTATTTCACAGCTATTGCAGGAGGCGGAAGCAGCGGACTTACCAAGTTTGCCATGTACCTGCCGTTTTCCTCCCCCTTCTCTGTGCCGTTCACTCTTCTGACCGGAGGGATGAAAGCCGGGGATCTGGCAGTCTCCATGGGACTTCTGCTCATCTTTATCCTTGTGATCGCAGCAGTGTCCATAAGAGTGTACAGCGCCTCCGTTCTGCATTATGGGAACAAGTTGAAAATGAAAGAACTTTTGAAAATGAGATAAAAGGAAATGATAAAAAAGAGGGAGCAGTCAAGATGGCTGTTCCCTCTTTTAAAATAAAAGAGATGGTCAAAGGTTATTTTACTTTGGAAAGTGCTGCATTGTCGGCAACGATGGTCACATCCGGGTGAAGCTGCAGAATGGATGCAGGAACCTGAGGTGTGATAGGTCCATTGATGATCTTGTTCAGGATTTCCGCTTTGTCCTCACCGCTTACCACAACAAGGATCTTCTTTGCGCTCATGATGGTGCCGATCCCCATGGTGTAAGCCTGTCTCGGTACGTCGGATTCTTTTTCAAAGAAACGCTTGTTGGCCTGGATGGTGCTCTCTGTCAGGTCAACACAATGTGTGATCTTCGGGAAGTCCTCTGCTGGCTCGTTGAAGCCGATGTGTCCGTTATGGCCAAGGCCCAGAAGCTGCAGGTCAATACCGCCTAAGTCACGGATGATCTGCTCATACATCTGGCAGGCCTGGTCACTGTTCTCCTGCAGTCCGTCCGGTACGAAGGTGTGGTCCTTGCGGATATTTACATGGTCGAACAGGTTTGTGTTCATGAAGTAACGGTAGCTCTGGTCATTTTCCGGGCTTAAGCCTCTGTATTCATCGAGATTGCAGGAGGAAAGTGTGGAGAAGTCCAAATCTCCGTTTTTATACCATTCCACCAGGTTCTTATATGTGCCCACCGGTGTTGATCCGGTAGCCAGACCGAGAACGCAGTCAGGTTTTAATACAATCTGAGCAGCAATGATGTGTGCTGCCTTTTTGCTCATTTCATCGTAGTCTTTTGTTCTGTAGATTTTCATAACACATTCTCCTTTATTGCGAGCCCCCATTGAACCGTGCTCTTTTTCTTCATTATAATATGAATAGTCTTGTAAAACAATGATAAAATTCTGAAAGAAGTTTCAGAATTATGGCCTTTCGGCAAGCAGCTTGATGGATGAGGCATATTCGGAAGGGGTCATGCCTGCAAGCTTTTTAAACTGCCTGGAAAAATAATGGATGGAAGTATAGCCGAGAAAGTCTGATATCTGGGTGAAATTGTGATGGTTCTCCCGTATGAGCTGTTTGGCCAGCTCGATTTTAAGCCGTGAGAAATATTCAATGACACCGCACTGGTTCTGCTCCCGGAAAAGTTTTTGAAGCTGGGAACGCCCGATGAGGTTTGCCCTGCAGATCTCGTCAATGGTCAGATGTTCGCGGATATGTTCTTCCAGGTAAGTGGTGATCCGCTTATAAATGATGGCATCGTTTTTCTGCTTGATGGATTTGACAACAGCAGGCGCTGTGCTGCGGCCTTTCATCTGCTCTCTCACAAGGTGTATGAGGAGCTGCTCCAGATAAAGCTTGATGAGCTGTTCTGAACCGAATGCAGCTTCCGGGAGCCGCTCCATATGTGTGGTATACGGGTCATCAAGCGGTGTGGCGATGCATCGTCTTGCCTCATAGATGATCTGGGCCATGAGATAGCGGGCTGTCTCACTGATATCTGTGATCAGCTCCTCAAAATACTGCATAGCCGGAGAGTTACATTCAAATGAAATGACCACCAGATTTGGCGCGATCCGGCCATTGGCCTTCAGACTGTGGAATTCATTTGGTTTGTGGAAAGCGATCTGTCCCCTTTTCAGTGTGTGGGGCCGGTCACCTGCCATGATATCTACCTCTCCCTTGTCAACGCAGAGAAATTCCCAGAAATTATGGGATTCACCGGGAAAGCTAAAGTCACTCATATATTCAAAATAGTGTATGGTGACAACTTTGGAGATACTGATATCTTCTCTTAATTCAAGACTTTCAAACGGCATAAGACACCTCCATAGCATGAATACATTATAAAACAACTTTTTCAGAAAAACCATACAGTTTCGTCAGTTGGACTATTACGGAAAAAAAACAGCAAGAAATGCAGGGGGTGCTGTCTGTAATCAGAAATATCACCAGGTCAAAACAAAAACCGCATTTGTACAATCAGATTGCATTTCCAGTAAAAATATTATGTCTGCCTGTAGGATATAACTTGTCAAATTTAGATGCGCTTACTCTATTTATAGTGTTATATGCATAAAAAAATCGTCAAAAATTGTAGATTTCTGCAGAAAAATATAATTTAAGAATTTATTAAGATAAATAACATATCAAATTGTGTAAAGAACAATCGTACAAATATGGTATACTGAAAAAGTGTATCTTTCCATTGCTTTTACATGTGGTGAAAAAAAAGGATGTGTAGTATAATGGGTAACAGGCAGGAACAAAGAGATAACCTGCATCCGGAAAATGCATTCGTAAGGAGGAGCAATGAAGATGAAAGAACCGGTATTAGTAGTTATGGCAGCAGGGATGGGAAGCCGTTACGGCGGCCTGAAACAGATTGACCCCATTGACGAACAGGGGCATATCATTATGGATTTTTCCATCTATGACGCAGTGAAGGCAGGATTTAAAAAGGTAGTATTTATAATAAAGAGAGCCAATGAGAAGGATTTCCGTGAGGCGATCGGTGACCGTCTGAGCAGACATATCCAGGTGGAATATGTATTCCAGGAGCTGGAGAATATTCCGGAGGGATTTTCAGTGCCCGAGGGCAGGGTAAAACCCTGGGGAACCGGACACGCGGTACTTAGCTGTATGGACGTGGTGGATGCGCCTTTTGCAGTCATCAACGCAGATGATTACTACGGTGCCCATGCCTTTCGGATGATTTATGATTACCTGACCACACATGAGGACAATGACAAATACCGTTATACCATGGTTGGCTATGTGCTGGAGAATACTCTCACGGAGAACGGACACGTGGCAAGAGGCGTCTGCGAGACAGACGAAAACCATTATCTTGTGGGAATCCATGAGAGGACCCATATTGAGAAGCGGCCGGATGGAGCGGCTTACACAGAGGATGAAGGCAGAACATGGACAGAGATTCCAAAGGGAAGCACGGTTTCCATGAATATGTGGGGCTTTACAGCCAGCATACTGAAAGAGCTTGGAGACAGATTCCCCCTGTTCCTTGAGAAAAACCTGCAGAGCAATCCCATGAAGTGTGAGTATTTCCTGCCCTCAGTGGTGGGTGAGCTGCTGGCAGAAGACAAGGCTACAGTGGAAGTCCTCAAATCCATGGATAAATGGTACGGTGTTACATATAAAGAGGATAAGCCGGTGGTAGTTGCTGCCATCAGAACATTAAAAGAAAGCGGCCTCTATCCGGAGAAACTTTGGGAGGAATAACAAGTGAGCGGCGAGGAACTGATACGCAGAGAGGTAATTGAGAACTTTGCATTTCCGGGAAAGCTGGTGGAGGAGATTCCATACGGCAGCGGACATATAAATGATACCTTCCGTCTGGTATTTGAGACGGAGCAGGGCAGGAGGAGATATATCCTCCAGAGGATGAATAAGAGTATTTTCCACAAACCTGTGGAGCTGATGGAGAATATTGTGGGTGTCACATCCTGGCTCAGGAAGAAGATTCTGGCAAACGGCGGAGATGCCGACAGGGAGACCCTGAACATTATCCATGCCAGGGACGGAAGGCCTTATTATCTGGACCGTGCCGGTGATTACTGGAGAGCGTATCTGTTCATCGAGGGCGCAAGCTGTTATGACAAGGTGGAGAACAAAGAAGATTTCTACCAGAGTGCAGTTGCTTTCGGGCATTTCCAGGGAATGCTGTCGGATTATCCGGCAGAGACCCTGCACGAGACGATCGTAAATTTCCACAACACGGCAAGCAGGCTTGAGGATTTTAAGGCGGCCGTGGAACGTGATACCTGCGGTTACGCCGGCAGCGTGCAGAGGGAGATCCGGTTTGTGCTGGAGCGGGAGAACCTGGCCCATGTGCTGGGGGAGCTGCAGGCTGAGAAGAAGCTGCCTCTTCGGGTGACCCACAATGATACAAAGCTCAACAATATTATGATAGATGATAAGACAGGCAGGGCAATCTGTATCATTGACCTGGATACGGTAATGCCGGGACTGGCAGTCAATGATTTCGGGGATTCCATCCGTTTCGGCGCCAGTACTGCGGATGAGGATGAGAGGGATTTGTCAAAAGTCTCATGTGACATGGAATTGTTTGAGCTGTATACAAAGGGATTTGTGGAGGGCTGCGCAGGCAGTCTGACAGATAAGGAGCTGGACATGCTGCCCATAGGCGCCATGGTTATGACGTATGAATGCGGAATGCGCTTTCTGGCCGATTATCTGGACGGGGACATTTATTTCAAGACACACCGGGAGGGTCATAATCTGGACCGGTGCCGTACACAGTTCAAGCTGGTTGCGGATATGGAGAAAAAGCTCTCAGCCATGAACGCCATTGTAGATAAATACAGGTAGAGAAAAATTTTCCTTTTCTTTTCAGGAAAAAAGTGTTAAAGTAGTTATGAACAGAAAATATGTTTTAAAACAGGATAGTTAGAAGGAGGAGTTGTAAAATGGCAATTTTAGTGACAGGCGGTGCTGGTTACATCGGAAGCCATACGGTAGTGGAACTGCAGACTGCAGGATATGATGTAGTGGTACTGGACAACCTCAGTAACTCCAGTGAGAAATCTTTACAGAGAGTGGAGAAGATCACAGGCAAACCGGTTACCTTTTATAAGGCAGACATTCTTGACAGGGATGCGCTGAATGCTGTTTTCGAGAAAGAGAGCATTGATTCCTGTATCCATTTTGCAGGGCTGAAGGCTGTAGGGGAATCTGTACAGAAACCCTGGGAATATTATGAGAATAATATTGCAGGAACCCTGACTCTGGTGGATGTCATGAGAAAACATGGCGTAAAAAATATCATTTTCTCATCCTCCGCAACCGTATACGGGGACCCGGCTTTTGTGCCTATCACAGAAGAGTGTCCGAAAGGACAGTGCACCAACCCTTATGGCTGGACAAAATCCATGCTGGAGCAGATCTTAATGGATATCCAGAAAGCTGATCCGGAATGGAATGTAGTGCTTCTGCGTTACTTCAACCCCATCGGAGCCCATAAGAGCGGCATGATCGGAGAGAACCCCAACGGAATCCCTAACAACCTGATGCCATATATCACACAGGTAGCTGTGGGTAAATTAAAAGAACTGGGCGTATTCGGCAATGACTATGACACCCCGGACGGAACCGGCGTGCGCGATTACATACATGTGGTAGACCTGGCAAAGGGCCATGTGAAAGCCCTGAAGAAGATTGAGGAGAAAGCAGGCCTGAAGGTTTACAATCTGGGAACCGGCATCGGCTACAGCGTTCTCGACATTGTGAAAAACTTTGAGGAAGCAACCGGCGTAAAAATCCCGTATGTGATCAAAGACCGCCGTGCAGGCGATATTGCCACCTGCTATTCCAGTGCAGAGAAAGCGGAAAAAGAACTGGGATGGAAAGCGGAATTCGGAATCAAGGAAATGTGTGCGGATTCCTGGAAATGGCAGTCAAACAATCCGAACGGTTATGAGGAATAAAAAATAAGATTTTATATAAAAACAGCACCCCATGCAGAATATGGTGTGCTGTTTTTTTGCTTGGTTTTAATATAATCTTTTGTGTTCGTAGACCGGTTCACAGGTAAGCTGCACAGACAGCTTCTGGAAAATAGTCCTGTCCACAGCGGACAGCATCACAGAGGAATGTACCTGGCAGCCTTTCAGCTTTGGAAGCTGTTCCAGTGCTTTCTTAGCTACATCGCTGGTTGCAGCGGAGCTTGAAAGGGCGATAAGCACCTCATCTGTGTGCAGGCGAGGATTCTTGCTTCCGAGATAGGCTGTTTTCAGCTTCTGGATAGGCTCAATGGAGGCCGGGGAAATAACATGGGTCTCATGAGGTATCTCTGCCAGCTCCTTTAAGGTATTGAGCAGCAGTGCAGCGGAGGCGCCCAGCAGATCGGAGGTCTTTCCTGTGATAATGCGGCCGTCCTCCAGCTCCAGCGCAGCGGCAGGGAATCCTGTCACTTCGGCTCTTAAAAGAGCCGCTGATGTGACCTTGCGGTCTTCTGTGGAAATATGAGCCTGTTTCATGAGAAGTTCCAGCTTGAAAACTTCCTCCTGTGTGCGGGTCCCTTCGGCCTGGCCGTCAATGGCCTGATAGTAACGGCGGATGATCTCCTGTTTGGAGGCTTCCCTGCAGGCTTCGTCGTCAATGATACAGTTTCCTGCCATATTGACACCCATATCAGTTGGGGACTGATATGGGCACTGTCCGAAGATGCGCTCGAAGATTGCACTCAGCACAGGGAAAATCTCCACATCTCGGTTATAGTTTACCGTAGTTTCACCGTAAGCGTCCAGATGGAAGGGGTCGATCATATTTACGTCATTCAAGTCTGCTGTCGCCGCTTCGTATGCCAGGTTTACCGGATGCTTCAGCGGGATATTCCAGATTGGGAAGGTCTCGAATTTTGCATAGCCTGCATGGACCCCTCTTTTGTGCTCGTGGTAGAGCTGGGACAGACAGGTGGCCATTTTTCCGCTTCCGGGACCGGGTGCTGTGACAACCACAAGGGGTCTGGTGGTTTCAATGTATTGGTTTTTGCCGTAGCCTTCATCACTCACGATGAGGGGAATATTGCTGGGGTATCCTTCTATGGGATAGTGCAGATAAACTTTGATGCCCAGTTTTTCCAGCTTATCTTTGTATTTATTGGCGCTGTTCTGCCCGGAATATTGGGTGATGACAACGCTTCCCACATAAAAGCCTCTGCCTCTGAAGGCGTCTATCAGGCGGAGCACATCAATATCATAAGTAATGCCTAAATCCCCGCGGACTTTATTTTTCTCAATATCACCGGCGCTGATAACAATAACGATCTCTGCGTGATCGCTGAGCTGCATCAGCATGCGAAGCTTACTGTCAGGGGCAAAGCCGGGCAGAACCCTGGATGCGTGGTAGTCGTCAAAAAGCTTTCCGCCGAATTCCAGATACAGTTTGTTGTCAAACTGATTGATCCGCTGGCGGATGTGTTCTGACTGCATGGACAAATACTTGTCATTATCAAATCCGATTTTCATTTTTTTCTATGCCTCTATTCTACAAAATATTGGGGTATGTGATGTCGCCTTCCATAGTATACTACAAAAGATAGAGGAAATTCCAGTAGCTAAGGGAAAAATATATCATTTTGTTCAGATTACACAGAATAACAGGGAAATTAACAAAAGTTTTATAAATGTGTCGGCTTTTTCACAATCTTCTTATTGATTTATCAAGCCCCAATCCGTATAATAGAAGAGATAATAATAGGAGGAAAGAGATGGATCAAAACCAAAATAGAAACCAGGACCCAAATAAAAAAAGTCCTCAAAATAAGCAGTCCCTTTTGGTGCTCCTGATTTGTATCATAGTCATGCTGCTCTGTATGAATATGATGACAAATATAGGCAAAAAAGATACCAGCAAAATTGATTACAGTGAATTTATCACAATGCTGGACAAAGGGGAAGTAGAGAGTGTAGTTCTGAAATCCGATACTCTGACAGTTACCCTGAAGCATGGTACTGGCATGGCAGCGCAGACCAAGACGGTTACACTGATGGAGGATTTGAGTGAACTTACCAAACGTCTTGAAAAAGCAGGTGTTAAAAGTTTTGACAAGGAGCAGCCCAACATAGCAGGAGAGCTGATATACAGCCTGCTGAGTATTTTGATACCGGTTGTTTTGATGGTTGCCCTGTTCAGCTTTATGTTCCGCCGGATGAATAAAGGCGGCGGTATGATGGGCGGCGTCGGTAAGAGCAAGGCCAAAGCCTATGTGCAGAAAGAGACCGGAGTCACCTTCCGGGATGTGGCAGGCCAGGATGAGGCCAAGGAATCTCTCCAGGAGGTGGTTGATTTCCTTCACAATCCGGGGAAATATACGGCCATTGGTGCCAAGCTGCCCAAAGGTGCCCTGCTGGTAGGCCCTCCGGGAACCGGTAAGACGCTGCTTGCCAAGGCAGTGGCCGGAGAAGCCCATGTTCCGTTTTTCTCCCTGTCCGGTTCGGACTTTGTGGAAATGTTCGTAGGTGTGGGTGCCTCCCGTGTGCGGGATCTGTTTGAGGAAGCCAAGAAAAATGCCCCGTGTATCATCTTTATTGATGAGGTCGATGCCATCGGAAAGACACGTGATACCAGATTCGGCGGCAATGATGAGCGTGAACAGACATTGAACCAGCTTCTGGCTGAGATGGATGGATTTGATACATCAAAAGGTCTTCTGATCCTTGCGGCAACCAACAGGCCGGAAGTATTGGACCCGGCACTTCTGCGTCCGGGACGTTTTGACAGACGCGTTATCGTAGACAGGCCTGATCTGAAGGGCAGGGTAAATATTCTCAAGGTACATGCAAAAAGCGTCTCTCTGGATGAGACCGTGGATCTGGAGGCGATTGCCCTTGCAACGTCAGGAGCTGTAGGATCTGACTTGGCGAATATGATCAATGAGGCAGCTATCCTGGCTGTCAAGAACGGCAGAAAGGCAGTTTCCCAGAAGGACCTGCTGGAAGCCGTGGAGGTAGTACTGGTAGGTAAGGAGAAGAAAGACAGGATCTTAAGCGCAGAGGAGCGCAAGATCGTCTCTTACCATGAAGTGGGCCATGCTCTTGTGAGCGCGCTCCAGAAGGACTCCGAACCGGTTCAGAAGATCACCATTGTACCGCGTACCATGGGTGCCCTGGGGTATGTCATGCATGTGCCGGAGGAAGAGAAATTCCTGAATACCAGAAAAGAGCTGGAAGCCATGCTGGTCGGATATCTGGGCGGCCGTGCGGCAGAGGAGATCGTGTTTGACACTGTGACTACAGGTGCCGCCAACGATATTGAACAGGCTACAAAAGTGGCCCGTGCCATGATAACCCAGTACGGTATGTCTGACCGTTTCGGTCTTATGGGACTTGCAGATACCCAGAGCCAGTACCTGGACGGCCGCGCGGTGTTAAACTGCGGCGATGCAACAGCAACAGAGATTGACCATGAAGTGATGAAGCTTCTGAAGGTTTCCTACGATGAGGCGAAACGCCTGCTCAGTGCCAACAGGGAAGCGCTTGATAAGATCGCTGATTTCCTGATCCAGCGTGAGACGATCACAGGCAAAGAGTTCATGAAGATTTTCAGGGAGATCAAGGGAATCAAGGAGCCGGAGGAGAAGAAACGTATTGCTGAAAAAGACGGATCTTCAGCAGCCCCGGCGATAAACGTACCGGCAGATGCGCAGAACGGGACAGCAGGAGATGCAGCAGCTCCGGCAGCCCCGGCGATAAACGGGCCGATGGATGCGGAGAACGGGACAGCAGCTCCCGCAGTTTCGGAACCCGAGCAGAATCCGGTGATCCACACCGTGTCAGGAAGCACAGCGGAAGAGGAAGAAAAAAAATAATCGTACACCTGTTCCTTTTAACAGGAGGATATGATAGAATAAAGGAAGTTATCGCATGGCGGTAACTTCTTTTTCTTTAATATTTCCGGGCAGACAGATATTTTTACAACCGGAAGCTGTGAGGAGGAATACATGTTTAACATAGAGGAAGAACTGAAAAAGCTGCCGGCCAGGCCCGGTGTCTATATCATGCACGATGCTGACGACACCATCATCTATGTGGGCAAGGCCATCAGCCTGAAAAACAGGGTGCGCCAGTATTTTCAGGGCAGCCGTAATCTGGGAATCCGTAAGGAACAGATGGTGGAGCAGATCGCCAGATTTGAATATATCATCACAGATTCCGAGCTGGAGGCTCTGGTCCTGGAGTGCAACCTCATAAAAGAACACACACCAAAATACAACATTCTATTGAAGGATGACAAGACGTATCCCTTTATTAAAGTCACTGTGGGGGAGGATTATCCCAGGATACAGATCGTCCGCAGAGTGAAAAAAGATAAATCCCGCTATTACGGCCCCTACTCCAGCGCAATGGCGGTGAAGGATGTGGTGGAGCTTACCACAAAGCTCTACCGCCTCAGAACATGCAGCAGAAATCTTCCCAAGGATATCGGTAAGGAGCGCCCCTGTCTCTATCACCAGATCCATCAGTGTGACGCGCCCTGCCAGGGATATATTTCAAAGGAAGAATACAGGAAAAAGGTGGATAAGCTGCTGGATTTCCTCAACGGAAACCACAGGGAAATCTTAAAAGAACTGGAAGAAAAGATGCTGGCAGCCTCCCAGGAGATGAATTTTGAGGATGCAGCCCAGTACAGGGATCTGATACAGAGTGTAAAGCGGATCGGGGAGAGGCAGAAGATCACAGACCAGCATGGGGAGGACAAGGACGTTGTGGCGGTTGCCCAGGATGGAGAGGACGCAGTGGCGCAGGTATTCTTTATCCGCGGCGGCAAGCTCATAGGAAGGGATCATTTCTACCTGAAAGTTGCCAAGGAGGACCAGCGGGCCCAGATCATTTCCAGCTTCCTGAAACAGTTCTATGCGGGAACACCCTTTATTCCAAAAGAAATCATGATCCAGGAGGAGATTGAGGACCGCGAAGTGATCACTCAGTGGCTGGAAAAGAGAAAGGGAAGGAAAGTGCACATACGGATTCCGAAGAAAGGAACCAAGGAAAAGCTGGTGGAGCTGGCCCAGAGGAACGCAGAGCTTGTACTCAGCCAGGACAAGGAGCGTATCAAGCGTGAGGAGGGCAGAACCATCGGTGCTGTGAAAGAGATTGCCGGCAAACTGGCCCTGCCGGGATTGGAGCGGATAGAGGCCTATGATATTTCCAATATCAGCGGATTCCAGTCTGTAGGTTCCATGATCGTCTATGAGAAGGGTAAGCCAAAACGCAGCGATTACCGAAAATTCCGTATCAAATCTGTGCAGGGACCAAATGACTATGCCAGTATGGAAGAAGTCCTGACTCGGCGTTTTGTGCACGGCCTGGATGAGCAGGAAGCCAGGAGAAAGGAAAATCTGGATGAGGAATTCGGCAGTTTTACACGTTTCCCGGACCTGATCATGATGGACGGCGGCAGGGGGCAGGTCAATATTGCCCTGGAAGTGCTGGACAAACTGAACCTGCAGATTCCGGTCTGCGGTATGGTAAAGGATGATAAGCACAGGACCAGAGGTCTGTATTTCAACAATGAGGAGATTCCCATAGACAGGGACAGCGAAGGTTTTAAACTGATCACCAGGATTCAGGATGAAGCCCACCGTTTTGCCATTGAATTCCACCGATCCTTAAGAAGCAAAGGGCAGGTGCATTCCATTCTGGACGATATCCCCGGTATTGGGCCGACCAGAAGAAAGGCGCTTATGAAGCAGTTCCAGGGGCCGGATAAGATGAGGGAGGCATCCCTTGAGGAGTTAAAGGCAGTTCCTTCCATGAATGAGCGGGCAGCGGAAGCTGTTTACCGTTTTTTTCATGAGGAACAAGAAAAAAAGGAATAGTTTGGACAGGCTTGTTGAACTTCCAAATGCCTTATGATAAACTAAATAGGAAGAATATGAAAAGGAGAGCGTGCCATATGAAAGGTGTAGAACTGAAAAAGCTGATACAGGAACTAAGACTGTATAATAAGACACCGGATATTGATATTTCCAAAAAAAGAATCACCACACCGGATATTAACCGTCCAGCACTGCAGCTGACAGGGTATCTGGAGCATTTTGAGAATGAGCGGGTACAGATAATCGGATATGTAGAGTACACATACCTGCTTCATCTTGGACGTGAGAAGAAAATAGAGGCTTTTGAGCGTTTTGTCTCCAGCCAGATTCCCTGTGTGATATTCAGTACCATGACGGAGCCCGATGAAGATATGCTGGATCTGGCTATGAAATACGAGGTGCCCATTCTGGTGACAGAGCAGACAACCTCCACATTTATGGCTGAGATCATCCGCTGGCTGAATGTACAGCTTGCGCCGTGTATTTCCATCCACGGTGTTTTGGTGGATGTATACGGTGAAGGTGTGCTGATCATGGGTGAGAGCGGTATTGGAAAAAGTGAGGCAGCTCTGGAGCTTATCAAGCGGGGACATCGCCTTGTCAGTGATGACGTGGTGGAGATCCGTCGTGTCAGTGATGTGACGCTGGTAGGTTCAGCGCCGGATATCACCCGCCATTTTATCGAACTGCGCGGCATCGGAATCATTGATGTGAAGACCCTGTTCGGTGTGGAAAGCGTGAAGAACACCCAGTCTATTGACCTTGTCATCAAGCTGGAGGAGTGGAACAAGGACAGAGAATATGACCGTCTGGGTATGGAGGAGGAATATACAGAATTTCTTGGCAACAGGATCGTATGCCATTCTCTCCCTATCCGTCCGGGCAGAAACCTTGCTGTCATAGTGGAATCCGCGGCTGTTAATCACAGACAGAAAAAGATGGGCTATAATGCGGCACAGGAGCTGTACCGCCGTGTACAGGAGAATATGGCAAAGAAGAGAAACGAGGAGGACGAAGACTGATGACTGCATGGTGTTTTGGAATAGATCTGGGAGGAACAAGCGTAAAATGTGCACTGTTTCAGACAGACGGCACAGTGGAAGAGAAGTGGGAGATCAAGACCCGCGTGGAGAACGAGGGGAAAGAGATCCTTCCTGATATAGCAAAAACCATTCTGGCTAAGATGGAAGAGAAGAAGATCGCGAAAGAGGATGTAGCCGGCGTGGGAATCGGAATCCCCGGACCGGTAGATGAGAACGGAGAGATCGCCTGTGCGGTAAATCTTCACTGGGGCAGAAAAAACATTGAAAAGGAACTGGCAGAACTGACAGGTCTTGTGGTAAAAGCCGGAAATGACGCTAATGTGGCAGCACTGGGCGAGATGTGGAAGGGCGGCGGTCAGGGCTCTAAAAACCTGATCCTGGTCACTCTGGGAACCGGTGTAGGCGGCGGTATCATTGTCAATGAAAAAATGGTCACAGGCGCACACGGGGCCGGCGGCGAGATTGGACACGCATCTGTGGAGATGGAGGAAGAGGAGGCTTGCAACTGCGGTAACAAAGGGTGTCTGGAACAGTATGCTTCAGCAACCGGAATCGCAAGACTGGCGAGACGTGCCATGGCCTCCGGCCAGGAAGAATCCATACTGCGCAGTATGGAGAATGTGACAGCAAAGGATGTGTTCGATGCCTATAAGGACGGAGACGCGCTGGCAGCGAAAGTGGTAGATCAGTTTGCACGCTATCTGGGCAATGCACTGGCTATCTTCTCCTGTGTGGCTGACCCGGATGTGATCGTGATCGGCGGCGGGGTTTCCAAGGCCGGACAGGTCCTGATCGACTGTGTTGAAAAGTATTTCAGACAGTATGCATTTACAGCCTGCAAGGATACAAAGATCAAACTTGCGACTCTGGGCAATGATGCGGGAATCTATGGCGCAGCGAAATTGATCCTCAGCAAATAATAAAAGGGAATAAAAAAGCATTTCCAATCGGATTAGGTTGGAAATGCTTTTTTTTTATGCGTTATTCTGTCTCGCCGCCGCCGGGGTCCTCGCCGCCTCCCTCAGGGGGAGCCGGTGTGTCCGGGTTATCCGGTGTATCCGGAGTATCGGGCGTATCAGGATTGTCCGTAGGTGTGTCGCCTCCGGGGTTATCTGTCGGTGTGTCATCGGGATTATCCGTTGGTGTGCCGCCGTTGTTATCCGTCGGCGGATTGCCGTTGTTGTCTGTTGGCGTATCCGTCGGTGTATCGGAAGGCTCATTGCTTTCCTCTGCAGGCGGCGTGTATACTTTATTGGAGTGTACATTACACCGCTTCTTCGGAATTTCATCTGTTTCAAAATACTCCGTGATAGTAGGGCAGGCATAATTGGGAAGAAGTCCTGTCTCACTGCAGACGGTAGTTTTTTCTACGGTTGCCGGCATCTTGAAGTCTGTATCTGTCTTGTCCTCGTGAAGCCTCTGCATGACCTTGCGCCATAAATCCTGATGATAGGTTCTGTAATCGCCGGAAGGCAGTTTCGTGTTGTCATCATATCCTGACCAGACTGTGCAGGTGTAATATGGTGTATAGCCTGCAAACCAAAGGTCATTATAACCCTCTGTGGTACCTGTCTTACCGGCAACATGCATGTTGTTAAGCTGAAGCCTGGTTCCGGTACCGTGGTCCACAACATCCTCCATAGCGCTTGTGAGCAGATAGGCGGTGCTGGGTTTGATGACTTTTGTCTTCTCCGGTGTGTTGTCAAGGAAGACATTGCCGTCCTCATCCAGAATTTTGGTGTAGAACATAGGCTTGATATAAGTTCCGTTATTGGCGATCGCCGCATAGGCAGCGGTCAGTTCCAGATTGCTGACACCCCTTGTGATACCGCCCAGAGCGGTAGGCTGTCCGATATCAGAGTACACCTTTCCATCCACAGTCATGGTGTCCACAATGGTGGAAAAGCCGAATTTCAGCAGATATTCATAAGCAAGCTGAGGGGTTACATCTGTGATACATTTTACTGCCACAACGTTGACAGAATTAACGATGGCTTCCCGGATGGTGGTAGGGCCGCCAAAGCTGCCTGTCAGCCAGTTGTTTACCGGTTTGCCGTTTACATATTCATAATATTCATCGTCATAGACGGTTGCCAGTGTCTTGCCGCATTCGTTCAGCGCCGGTGCATAAGTGGAAACGATCTTAAAAGTAGAACCGGGCTGCCTTACCGTTCTGGTTGCTCTGTTCAGCGATAAACTGGTGGCCTTTTCACCGCGTCCTCCCACGATGGCTTTCACATATCCTGTGTGCTGATCCATAATGCACATGGAAGACTGAGGCTGAGGCGTAAAATACTTCTGCTCCGCAATGACGGTGCTTCCATCTTCGGTCTTGGCTGCCTTAAAGGTTTCAATATAGGATTCTGCCTGTTCCTGGCTGTCAAAGAGAAGAGAAAAGTTCGGGTCCTGCTCCTTGAAATAAGAAGTCATCATTTCCTTACTGAAATTTTCTTCTGTTCCATCCGGATGCGCGATAGTCAGTGCGTAATCAAGCCCCACCTGCGTACCTGCAGGGAAGTTTTCCGGATTGCCGTATTCCTCATCGCAGATCTGCTGAACCTGCGGGTCCTGTGTTGTATAGATACGCAGACCGCCGCTGTACAGGGCATTGTAGGCCTGCTGTTCGGAATAACCCTTCTGTGTCATCAGATCGTCGATCACCTGTCTTGTCAGCTCGTCAATGAAGTAGGAATAAGTATCGTCCTCCTCAGAGGATTCGGATTCCACTGCCTGGATCCGGTCATAGACATTGTCTGCCAGACATTCATCATATTGTTCCTTGGTGATATAACCCTGGTCCAGCATATGTTCCAGGACATCTTTACGCCTTTTTGCATTTTCCTCCGGGTTCACTGCCGGGTTCACTGCCGGGTTGAAACGCGTGGGGTTCTGGCTGATACCAGCGATCACTGTGGATTCTGAGAGCGTCAGTTCACTGACGTCCTTATTGAAATAGCCGTGTGCGGCGGCCTGTACACCATAATTGCCATTGCCCAGGTTGATCGTATTCAGATAGCTTTCCAGAATCTTGTCCTTATCCTTCAGCTGTTTTTCAAGCTGGATAGCCAGGTACTGTTCCTGGAATTTACGTTTGAAACGCTCTACCACAGACTCATTGGTCCAGTCTTTGAATACATTGTTTTTCAGAAGCTGCTGTGTAATGGTACTGGCACCCTCTGAGAAATGAAAACCACTGGTGATACCCTTTACCCCCGCACGGACAATACCGCGCAAATCAATACCATTGTGTTCATAAAAACGTTCGTCCTCAATGGCGACTACTGCATGCTGCAGGTCCAGAGGAATTTTATCAATAGTGACCGGCATACGGTTGGAATTAGGTGCTGTCAGTTTCTGAAGCTGATTGCCGTCAGAATCATAGACAAAGGTTGCTGAACCGATTGGCATAATATTAACGTCCTCAATATCCGGCGCATTATCCAGCAGTCCCTTGAAGGCACCAAAACCTACGCAGCCGCCGATTACCATAATGGCAATCAGGGAAATGAAAATGATGCGTATAAAAGAAACGTGTGCTTTCTTCCCCATCATAGTGGAGCGGGAGGAAAGCGAGTTGCGCTTCTTGTCAGTCGCACGTTTTCCAAAATTCATGTAGTTTGCCTCCTTTTCCTGATTATATACCATACCCATACCGTCTATACAAAATACGGCCGAACAATGGCCTGTCCATTCTGTTTCCCGGTAAAGATAAGAGGGCAATATAAGCAGTATACGTCCCTATTATAGCAAAATGGCATAGCGAAATAAAGTAGAACTTATAAATTTAATGGAATTTAAGAGAAATGTTATAACTTTAAAAATACATTTTTATCAGCCACTACCCGCATGTTCCGATTTGTGATATGATAATCCCAGACAAAATTCTGCCCCATGCAGGAAAAGGAGGACCCCCATGCTGGAACAATACAACACGATTTACGAGGGCGGCGAGGGAGAAATTATTGAGAAAAAATCACGTTTCATCGCCACCGTAAGACTGGTAAAAACCGAGGAGGAAGCCTTAAGCTTCATAGAAGAAATGCGCAAAAAATACTGGAATGCCACCCACAACTGCTATGCCTATGTCATAGGCGAGCGCAAAGAAACCATGCGCTGCAGCGATGACGGAGAGCCTTCAGGTACAGCCGGCAAACCCATGCTGGACGTCCTTTTAGGCGAGGATCTCTACAATACAGCCGTAGTCGTTACCCGGTATTTCGGCGGCACACTGTTGGGAACCGGCGGCCTTGTCCGAGCTTATTCAAAAGCCGTCCAGGAAGGTTTGGCCTGCAGCCGCATCATCACAAAACACCACGGCATTCTCCTGGAAATCGGCACAGACTACAACGGTGTCGGCAAACTTCAATACCTTTTCGGCCAGCGCGGCATCCCCATCACGGATTCCCGGTACACCGAGGATGTAAAGCTCCAGGTCCTGGTCCCCAAGTCCGAAGAGAATGCAGTAAAAAAAGCCGTGACAGAAGCCACCAGCGCCCGTGCCTCCATCACAGATCTAAAAGAACTCTATTATGCCTCTCTGGAAGGCGAATACCTTACCTTTGAAGATTAAAAATACCCTGTCTGCAGTCCGGAATGAATCCGGCACAGACAGGGTATTTCTTTTACTTCTTAAAATTTCTCAGGCTCAGCGTACTCCTCGCCAAAAGTTTCCACAGTCATACTCTGAATCGTCTGCGGCTCCATGGGACGATCACTGTAATCTGTCCGGACTTCAGCGATAGCGTTCACCACATCCATTCCTTCCGTCACCTTACCGAAAGCAGCATACTGCCCGTCCAGATGCGGAGCATTCTCATGCATAATAAAGAACTGGCTTCCGGCAGAGTTCGGGTCCATAGCGCGCGCCATAGACAAAACGCCGGCGTCATGCTTCAGATTGTTTTCAACTCCATTTCCGCTGAACTCTCCCTTAATAGAATATCCTGGACCACCCATCCCATTTCCCTGCGGACAGCCACCCTGAATCATAAATCCACGAATCACCCGATGAAACACCAGTCCATCATAAAAACCCTTCTTTACCAAACTAATAAAATTATTCACAGTATTCGGCGCAACATCCGGATACAATTCCGCCTTGATCACGCCCCCATCTGCCATAGTAATCGTAACAATAGGATTAGCCATATCAAAAATCTCCTTTTAAACATTTTTCTCTATTATAATCTCTAAAAATAAAAGGTGCAAGAAATTTCTTTTTTATACTTGTGGCGCAAAAGATTATATTATATTATAACTTATAGTATCTTTACAGAAAGATAAGCGAGACAATCTATGATATATATTAAATTTCCGCAATAACTACAGCTCCACGAAACCATTACCTTCAGCATTCAAACCTACCGCCTGAGAACACCAGGGGAAGCCGTTGGGAGGGGCCGGGCGTGTGATGGGGGGAGCGATGTATAGTGGAGCGGGCAGAAGATCCACCTGCCCCAGACACTTAATGAGGAAGCCTCTGCTGACGAATTTAGTGACTGGGAGCAGGTTAGCTTCTGCCCAAGCGCAACGCTT